>PJTZ01000081.1_pt1 | contig 101993 bp, 79 predicted proteins | sample 1512131 | NCBI WGS metagenome assembly PJTZ01 (sample SAMN08177679, study PRJNA422409) | Soil metagenome, whole genome shotgun sequencing project. | reverse complement strand
TGATGCAAACACGGTACATAGCCGCTAAGTACATGCGCAACGGAACCATGTACATGCACAAGGGAACAATGTACATGTGCAAAATGGGGACTTTGCGCTTTTTCGTAGACGCTACAACATAAAAACATCTATATATTGTCACGTTAATATTACTGAAAATGAGACTATTTCGTCAATTATTTGCCGCCGTAAGGCACAAATAAATTGATCAAATTCGTAACTTTAATGTCTATAAACCTAGCTATATACTTATGATTAGAAACTACTTTTGTATACTGGTTATGCTGCTTGCTTCAGCGATTGTCATAGGCCAAGACAGACCTAATTCTACCACTCAAAATTACCTCAGAATGAGATGGACAACGGTTGCGACCGGAATGCCGACAGACTGGTATGGCACCGATGAGGCTAAGCGGATCGCAGAAAACGTATTGGTCAGTCAAAAGGATATCGGTGGCTGGGTAAAAAACCAACCTTATCATCATGTCTTTTCCGACTCCCTTAGAACTTATTATAAACGGACTAAAAACGATGTCGGAGGTACGTTTGATAACGGTTCTACCATCAGTGAGTTAAGATTTTTAGCCAAGGTATATACGCATTTTAAAGACGAAAGGTACAAAGAAGCCTTTAATAAAGGGTTGGATTACATTTTTTTGGCTCAATACGATAATGGCGGTTGGCCTCAGTTCTATCCCGTCAGAGATGCTGGAGAGGAGACACGTACGGACAGAACCGTACCTTATTCCATGCATATCACCTATAACGATAACGCTATGGTGAACATCATGAACTTTCTCAAGGATATCTATGCTGATGTTCCCGAATTTGCACCCCTAAAAATTGCCCCAGATACAAAAGACAAGGCACGTAAAGCGTTCGATAGGGGTATCGATTGCATTCTCAAAACACAGATCAGCGTTAATGCTAAACCAACGGTGTGGTGTGCACAGCATCATTACAAAACACTTGCTCCGGTGAAAGCACGATCTTACGAACTTGCGTCTTTTAGCGGATCAGAGTCCGTAGGTATTGTCGCGTTGCTTATGGATATAGATCATCCTTCTGCAGCCGTTATCGCCGCAGTCGACGGTGCGTGTACTTGGTTCGAGCAGAATAAGATTGAAGGAATACGTGTGGAACGGCAACGAGATCAGCAGGGCAACCGCAACACCGTCGTCGTCACCGACAAGAAGGCACCACCGATATGGGCCCGATTCTACGATTTGGAGACCGCCAAGCCCTACTTTTGTGATCGTGACGGTATAAAGAAGCATGCGCTAGACGAAATCGGAGCGGAGCGCCGCAATGGCTACAGCTGGTATACGAATGCGCCGCAACACGTGCTCGATGCGCAGTCCGAATGGCATAAAAAATGGGGAGTAGATTAGAAAAATCAGCGTTTGGCCCATTTTATTCCTGCACGTCAATTATTACTCTTTTATATCGGGTAAGCCGAGGTGTTCCATGATCCGTAACTGCCAGAATGATATGCATAGTACCTGTTCCGGGAGGCATCACCCTACTGGTTTTTACATCCAACCACGCCTGTGGCTGATCAAAAGCATAAATATCATGCTTAACACCTGTGGCGGAGTTGGACATTCGCCTTGTACCTGGCTCTTCATAACAAAACCACTCAAAAGAAAGCGCATCGCCGTCTGGATCGATCGTGCTTGTGGCGCTAAGCTCCACACGTTCCCCAGGTTTGGCTTTGATATATTCCGGATGATCAAGCTTCACAATAGGTGGATGATTTGCTTTATCATAAGGTTTAATTGTCCAATCCATTCGAGCCGCAAAATCATTTTGATATGCAGAACGCCAACGCCAGATGGTCGCGTGGTTGGTCGTATGCCATTCTCCATCTATCCCTAAAACCTCATCCTGTACATTGGTCCATATAGGTCGGGTTTCGGGTTCCAAAAACCATTTCTCAGTTTTGGGAGTGTATAATTCATACCTGCCGCCCCAACCGCCCCAATCGGGGCGATCCGGATGACTAAGGCCATTGTTGATCAGATGAAAAAACGATGGGGTATCACCTTCCATCATAAATTCCCAACGGGGATATAGCTTTCCCAATGCCCCTTTCTCCCTTATGTTCTTATCTAGCCATTCATTGCTGACCAGCGAAAAATCGGCGCCGCCAAATCTGCCATGAAATTTGTCCCCTCCAATAGCAATCCACGTAGCATGATGAAATCCGCCACCAGCATTCACACCGGGAGTGACTATGTAAAACAGATTAGGAAATTCTTTACGTATCCAAGGACCGCTGTTATCCTGATCGGAAATGGCGTACACACGAAGTTTCGCCACAAACTCCGCCAGCTCTTCCGGCGATCTTGTCTTTCGGACTTTCCACAGTGCTTGTGCCAGCACGTTGGGTCCACCCCATACGGTAACCCACAAGGGCCTTTGGTCTTCCTTGTCAACGGATTGTATTAATAATTCAGAACCTGGCGAGTCCTTTCCTTCGCCCACAGCATCCATTCCGTCCTGTTCGATACCCCGTGATATTTGTTGCTTCAGATAAGCCGCAGTGGGATAGCCGGATTCATGCAATTCGAGATTATCCCTAACTTTACCATAGGCCGTCACGATACGGTCTATATACTCCGGTTCTATACGATAATCCGGGCCGTGGGGTGTTGCTATCAACCCTTCGATATCGAAATGATTGGCGTAGGTCATTAACCGTACCATAGACATTTGATCATCGGGATCCCCACCTATGTCCGTAAGTACGACCAAACGATTCTTTTGCTGTGCACTTACAGCGGTTAAAGTACACAATATCATCAACCAAAATAGAAGGTTTAGTTTGTTAAAAGAAGTTTTTCGCATCACTACCTATTTTCTAACGTATTTTTTATCGCGGCTTATTTTTGGGGACTCTCCCTGTTTTGTTGCTGTGTAATATCTTCTACTAAACTGTTCAGGTACACCTCTAGGTTGGTATAACCCGCTTTGTTCAATGTTACGGTATTGCCGTCAGTGGCATCGTTCGGATTCAACTTGTTTGAATTTTCCCACCAATCGGGCATACCGTCGCCGTCGGAATCTTGCAGAGACTCGGGGTTAACACCACTGTCGCTCAAATCGGGCCAGGCACTTGCTGCACCTGAAGGCTTTACGTCATCGGGAACGTCGATGAGTCCGGGATAATTTTTCGCGTCTGAAGAAATGCTGCCGAAGTAAGTCGCTGTTCCGTTTTTCGTTTCTTCAACGATGCGTAAATCGATGATGTCGCGCTGTTTTGAACATCCCGCATGTTGCAAAACTAAACGGTAAGCTTCCTGAGCGGTATGGGTGGTAATCACGTCGCTTTCCAACGGGGAGGAAAGACGCATCTCTTTCTTCACCTGCTTTGTAAAAGTGTGATCATTATTATTGGCAATTTGCGCGTAGATTCCCTTTGTCCAGTTATTTTTTGTTGTTTCCTGATCGCCTTCCACCACATTTCCGTCTACATAAAAACGTCCCCAAACATGTTCCATCGGTTTCCATGCGTTGGGTTGACCGTTCTTTCCGGTCACATATTCGGAAGTACGCACGCCGATAGCAGCAATACGGTAGCGGACACGGCTGTTTTTCGGCGTTGCCGGACCGGGCTTGTAATAATTGTTTACAATATTCACCTGCATTCCTTCACCACCGTAACATCCTGCTCCCGCCCAATTATAAAGCACATTGTTACGCATATCCACATATTCGCGTTCCTGCGTCGAAACATGAGGGCCCAAACGAGGCATGCGACTTTCGTGATGGGCCATCAGATTATGATGAAAGGAAGACCGGTGTCCACCGACAATGGCTCCGTAACCATGCTTTCCCTTAGCATGTCCGGCTGTGCGAAGGCTTTCCGAAATCAGGCACCATTGTACCGTTACGTTTTCACCGCCATAGAAAGTACAGGTTTCATCAACCGACCAGCTGATGGAACAATGATCGATAATGACATTACGGTTTTTTGACCCCCCTAATCCGTCCGGCTCTCCACTCCCCTCATTACCAACGCGAAAACGCATGTAACGAATAATCACATTATCTGCATTAACGGATACCGGATGGCGTGCAATACAAATCCCCTGCCCGGGTGCTGTTTGTCCGGCAATGGTCAGATTGCCGTCGACGATATTCAGGCGGCTGTTGAGAAAAATAGTTCCCGCCACATCAAATACTACCGTGCGTATGCCCTTCTGAGAGACAGCATGGCGGAATGTCCCTGGTTCGTTACCGTCTTCCAGCGTGGTTACATGATATACTTTTCCTCCGCGTCCACCGGTAGCATAGCGTCCAAAACCCTCTGCTCCCGGGAAGGCTGGAATGTCATACTGTGCAGATCCGGATAGAGCAGAAAAGACAGATAGTAAGAAAATAAGAAGACTTTTCATGTTGTTATGATTTTTATTTATTCCTATCAGCGAATCCAATCCCAGCGTTTAGCCCAATCTATCATGACATCAATACGCCATTTAGATACCGTTTTGAAGCCGTGCAAGTTCTTATCGAATAAATCTTCATCACTTTTATCTGTAAACCAGTTGTTCCCCAACTTGTAATCTGTTTCACGGGTCTTGCCTGGCCAGACATTCTCGATGGTGATCTCACCGTTCTGCTCCGGGAAACCTGGAATATCGGAAACGATAGTATAGGGCATTGTTCCAAGCGCGTAGGTCGCATGTCTTACGGCATAAATCCCATCTCCTAAATAAAATCCTCCCCAGGTTTGTTTATTAATCGTCATATGCATGCAAATCGAATCGGATGGAATGTCTATTTCGGGACCTTTCACACGAAATTCCATGATGGAGTAGATCTGAACAGTGTCTTGGGCTGTTGTTGGCCTGTCGAATATAACCTGTGGACTATGTGTGAATTTCACAAAGCTACCACCCCACGATTCTTTTGTGGGATCATTTGGATCCCCATCCATCATATAAAGCAAAGATGGCGTATCTCCCAACTTGGTATTTCCGTCCAAGTAATTTTTAAAGTCTTTGCCCAAATTTCCACCACCACGAATGAATGTATCATAGTATTTCCCGTTAAATTCATCCATTTGTTTGTAGTTGGCAATGAACCCACGGTAGGAAGCATTATTTTCGATGAACCAAAGGTTTGGGAAATTCTCCACAATATAGGCATAGCTGTTGGTGCTCCACTTTTTATTCGGACCACCAATCCAGTATATTCTTATTTTGTCCTGAATATCCGGGGCGTCATGCAGCGCTTGGGCCACATCATCTAAGCCTCCCCACACAAGTACCCATAGCGGCTGCTCACTTTCTTTCCGAGCACATTTGATAATCCAGTCCGATCCCTTGGTAGCAGTCGTATATCCACGATAAGGAGCAGCTCCAAGTCTTCCCTGTTTGCTGATGGACCGTAAATATTCGGGAGACGGAAAGCTATCGGAGTGTTTTTTCAATTTAGGTAGGTCTTTTTCATAAAGATCAATCATTCGCAATATCTCTGACACACTACCGCTTCCGTATGATGGTGAAGAAACAAGGCCTTCAGTTTCAAAAAGGTCGCTGTACATTAAAAAATGAGCCATCGATTGATTATCATCCGGATCTGTGCCTCCAATATCTGTACTTATGAGTATACGGGGTTTTATAGGAACAGGTGATTTTGCCAGCTGAACATAGTTTTTTTGCCCAAAAGCTTGGACGGCAAAAAAAACGGAAAATATCAATATGATTAACTTCTTCATCTAAACGAGGTTTATTTTCGGTTTATTATATGCTTTTACAACGATAAGTATTTGATAAGTAAATACATAGGAAATAGCTTAAAAAAACAGTGCAAACGTTGCCGGCAACGTTTGCACTGTTTTTTTAAATAAGAACTACTTCAGTTCTACAAGATCAATCATATTCAATTTCTTTAATTCACCGAAAGTTATATTTTTTGGTAAAAATTCATTCAAAAATCCCATCCAAAAAGTCGACTGTATAATCCATCATCGGTTGAAACCAAGGGCTAAAGAACCAATACGGGTGAGGTGTATCGGGAAATTCTCGGATTTCCCAATAAATACCATATCGATCGAGTTTTTTGATCATATCATCTCGTCCCGCATGAAATCGTGGAATAGAACTATTTAAAAATATAATCGGTACCGAATTTTTGGAGACATGGTTTAAAGGAGCGGCCGACTCCCAGTTTGCCGAATTCTGCTCGTACGTTCCATCCAGCCAATTGGATGCTGCGGTGCCTTCGGAAGATTCTGGATGCCGGAACGCAAGCGTTCCATCTATATTGACAACAGCTTGGACATCGGATAGCTGCTCGGCATTTCCTCTACCCTGTCCCTCAAAATCAGAATTTCCATTTGTAACACCTAATAGACTAGCCAGTTGCCCTCCTGCAGAAGTTCCCAAGCTGGCTATATGTTTCGTATCCAACTGAATTTTATCGGCATGGGCACGCATCCATCTTACGGCCGACTTCAAATCATAGACAGCTTCCGGATATTTGGCTTCTAAAGACAAGCGATACTCTACCGCAACGGCAACATAACCTTTAGCCGCTAATGCCTTTCCAATAGTATGCATTTGAGATTTATCACCCGATTGCCATCCTCCTCCATGAATCAACAGCACACCAGGATAACGCTTTGACGTACCGCTCTTGGGATAAAACACATCTAAAAGTAATGGTCTGTCTCCAACTCGATCATATTCTTGATCTAAATACGACGATACCGAACTTTTTACTTCCGCGATTCGGATATAAGGCCTGTATTTCCGTTCCTTCAAGTATGTGCCATGTAACGTGAACGACGTGTCTCTCGGAATCGGCGTTTGGGTGTATCCTACCACGACCGCGCCGAGTAAAAGAAAAAGGATGAATGATTTCATATATATACAAATTTAGTATTCCGGGTTTTGTTCGAGTTGTGGGTTCGCTGTAATCTGCTCCTGTGGAATAGGATAGATACCCCTCCACGTAGGTGTATCTTTCGTCTTAAACGCCCATCTTCCCGTAAAATACGTTCCAAATCGAATCATATCCCGTCGGCGATGCCCTTCCCAGATAAATTCACGCGCGCGTTCTGCTTCGATATCAACAAGCGAAAGCGCATCCAATGCGTTAGCATCACTACGATCACGGACCATATTGATTAACTCCAGTGCATCCCCTTGGTTTCCTAACCGGAACAAAGCTTCCGCCTTTATTAACAAGATATCTGCATACCGCGTTAAGACATAGTCGTTATCGGCGTTATAACCCGACCACGTTGTGCCGACCGGCGTATATTTGAGCACCTTATAGCCTTCATTGTCCTGCGCGCTTATCAAGTCTTTAACAGCGATAATATCCAGCTGCGTACCGTCTGGGTAATTCAATGGACGGCCATCCAAGTAGGTTTGAGGACCATATTGCAATAGATTTTTACGTTTATCGCCATCTTCATAGCGATCCAATGCTTCCTGATAAGTACTGTAGCCATTTGCCGGGGTAAAAGGCAAGTTATAACGTTGCTGATCTAAACCATTTTGGGTATAGAGAATAAACTGGTTGCCTCCGGCATTACGGCTTGGGTCGTTCGTAAAGGCAGATATTAACTCCTTCGAATTTCTTTGCAGAGTTGCGCTGAAATTATTGACAACATCAGTCTCGAGTGAGAATGCACCTGTATTGATCACCGCATCACAAGCATCAATCGCCTTTTGCCACTGTGGCATGCCGGTATACACCTCTGCATTGAGATACATCGTGGCTAATAACGTCTGTGCAGACTCTTTCGTAAAACGCGGATAATAGCTCGATTTGTCAACTTCTGTCATACTCGGCAGATCGTTTATAGCTTCCTGAATCTCTGTCTCAATAAACTGGAAAACATCCTTCCGAGGGGTAGTCAATGGCAAATTGGCCGGATCTATTCGAGCTACGGTGACCACAGGCACATTTCCCCAAAAATCCATCGCATAGAAGTACCCATAGGCGCGAAGCAAACGCGTTTCCGCTATCAATGGTTTGAAGTTATCCTTATTCGACGAAGCATCCAAGCCCTCCAAAACAGCATTCGCCGTGCCTATTTCTAAAAAAAGATTATTCCACGCTCGCGCAAGCATTGCATTATTGCGGTCGGCCTCATGTAAAATAATATCCAACTGATTTTGGTCAAACCAACCACCACTGGCTCTTCCGGGTACAACGAACTCATCTGTGCCAAATTCTGCTATCCGGAACAAATCACCAATATCGATAACTAAGGACAATTTTTGATAGACTCCGGCGACCGAAGATAAGGCTTCTTCTTCTGTACTATAGTAGGTTTCAGGCGATAAATTCCCGAAACGCTCCTCCTCTAATTTCGTACAGCCTGCAGTAACAAAAAGGAAAGCCGCAGCCAGCATGTATTTATATGTTAATAACGTGTTCATCTTGATTACTTTTAAAAACTAGTTGAAAAACCTAAACTAAAACTGCGCGCCCTTGGGTAACTTAAATAATCGACTCCCAACGGAGCGACACCCGTAGCCGAGACCTCTGAATTTACTTCAGGATCCAGCCCACTATAACCTGTCAAGACAAACAGATTCTGTCCGTTCACAAATACACGTGCATTTTCAAAAAATTTGGCTTTTCCACGAAGTGTATAACCTAGCGTAAAGTTATCCAATCGGAGGTATGAACCGTCTTCTATCCATCGAGAAGAGTATACCTTAGGTTGTTCCCGATTGACACCGCTGGTAACCGCTGTTTCCAAAACATTCTTGCCCGGTAGATTATTGAGGTAACTTAAATTATTACCGGTTAGATTATAGATATCGTTACCGACTGTTCCCCTAAATGTGAATGCTAACCACGCTCGACCATATTGAAAGTCGTTACTCCAACCGTAGGTGAATTTCGGTTGTGCGGATCCAATAATCTGATTATCTTCTTCATACTGTTCCAGTCCATCTACAATGCCTGTAAATTTTCGTCCAAAAAATGTCCCGAGGGGCGCTCCGGGCATAATCAGTTGGGCATAACTTCCCGATACGGTACCCATGATCGGGGCAGCCTGTATATTGTCTCCCTTAGCCATGTCGTTAGACAAGCTGAGTACTTTGTTGACATTGCGACTAAAGTTAAGTGATGTCTGCCAACCTAATTTATCTCGTTCTATCAGGTCTGCGCCAAGTTCAATTTCTACACCGCGGTTTTGCACACTCCCGACATTCACAATTTGGGTGTTAACCGCCGTAGGCGACGGTACCCGCACGCGTAGTAGCAAATCCGTTGTCTTTTTATTATAGAAATCCACACTACCCCGGAGCCTGTTATCCAACAAACCAAAATCCAAACCGACATTGGCTTGCGAGGTAGATTCCCATTTGATATTGGGGTTTGCATATTGTTGTGGCAAAACGATCGTTACGCGGTCTTGTCCGATGATATAACCCGTCGTCGAAGCTCCCAAAGTGGTCACCGAATTGAGATTCCCAATTTCCTGATTACCCGTAACACCGTAACTCATCCGAAGTTTCAACTCCGATACCGGTTTTACCTGAAAAAAATCTTCCTGAGAAATCCGCCACGCCACGGAGCCTGAAGGGAAGTATCCCCACTGGTTCGACGGGCCAAAGCGACTAGAGCCGTCCCGGCGCAACGTTGCCGTCGCTAGGAAACGATCGTCGTAATTGTAATTAACACGTCCATAAAAGGAAATTAACTTATTACTCGAACGAAAAGTTGTCGTACTGCTTATAGTCTGCGCAGCCTGCAGGCTGTACCATTTAAACTCATCTGAAAGAAACCCATTCGCTGTATTCCGCCCTCCTTCATTCATAAAATACTGCCAGGAATATCCCGCTATAGCATCAATACGGTGCTTTCCAAACTGATCATTATAGCGTAGTATGCTTTCCAACAGACGGCTATAATCCATCAGATTCTGCACGCTGGCATATCCCCCAAGTCCCTGCCCTAACAAATTAGCTTTAGCGATATAACTGTTTCGATCTATCCGTTGGTTAGTATAACCTAGGTTGACATTGATGCTGAGCTGTTCTATAAATTTATAGGTCGTCGATAAGTTTCCGATAAAGCGCGTGTTTGTCAGCTCGTCGCTAACTTCCTCTGGAAAAGATACTGGATTAACGCGGTAAGGGGGAACGTCGTAAAAATCGCCATTGGCGTCATATACCGGATAAGTCGGATTGAAAACGTAAGCTTCGTAATTCATACTTGTGCCTGCCTCGCTCCCAACCGTATTCGATACAGGGGCCGACTGGGAGAATGTCCGTCCGTAATTCGTCCGTAAATCAAACGTTAGACGATCGTTAAGTGCGGCGTGTGTAATATTTACCCGTGCATTTGCACGGGTAAGCTTAGACCCCAACATGATCCCTTCTTGATCCCCGTAACCCAGTGAAGCCCGGTAGGTTGTTCCCTGCTGACCACCTGATAGAGACAAAGCGTAATCCTGCACCATTGCCGTCCGGAATATTTCATCTTGCCAATCGGTATTTGCCCCTTTATCATCAATCTGCAATCCTAGTTTGGCAAGCTCTTCCCTATACCTATCCGCTGACAGCATATTCATTTTCTTCGCGACATTAGCGATGCCTGTAGATGCATCCATCGCGATATTACTCGCTCCTGCACTTCCTTTCTTGGTGGTGATTACGATCACCCCATTTGCCGCCCTTGATCCGTAAATCGCGGAGGCCGATGCATCTTTCAATACGGTAATTGACTCGATATCACTCGGGTTGAGCGTCATTAGCGGGTTTGTAGGCTCCTGGTCAAAGATATCCGTTCCGTTACCTCGTATATTAGCTTGCGCAACGCCCGCTGTTGTCGATATGGGCACCCCATCGATAACATATAGCGGATCGTTGGACCCGGTAAGTGAAGTTCCTCCGCGGATACGAACAGTATTCGAACCGCCGGGTTTACCACTATTCTGGGCGATATTTACCCCCGCCATTTTTCCTTGTATAAGTTGCTGCGGACTCAATTGTGGTCCTTTATTAAAATCTTCGGCTGTCGTTACACCCACGGCTCCTGTCAGGTCTTTCTGCCGTTGCGTGCCATAACCCACCACGACAACCTCATCCAGGCCATCGATTGTCTGTTTGAGCACCACCGTTAACGCTTGATTGCCTGCCGCCGCAACCTGCGTAGGTTCATAACCCACGATTGAAAACAATAATACGGCATCAGCGGACTGTAACTGCAATACAAACAAACCATCAGCATCTGAAATTCCACCGTTGTTGGTGCCTTTTTCCGTAATGGATACGCCCGCCAGCGGCTCTCCTCGTTCATTGCTGATTTTTCCACGAACAACTTGTTGCATGACAGCGGTGTTAGCCTCCGTAATTCTACTCGCCGACCGGTGATTTTCTTGGGTTTTTACCGGACTAATTAAGACCGTTTTGTCATCTATTTCGTATTGAAAAGGCAATTCTTTTAAAATAGTTGACAGAAAGGTTGGCAGTGCTACTGCATACACATTTACGGCAATAGGCTTTAATTGTTTAAATTCTTTATAATCATAGAGCACGACGTAGCCACACTCCTTTTCCACTTGTTTGAAAAGATTTTCAAAACTAATCGACTTCGATCTTACACTGATCGTTTGCGAAAATGTTGCGGCCTGTATCTGCAGGCACCCTATAAACAACAACAAACAGGTTTTGGTCAACATAACTAATCTCAATACCCACTTTTTTTTCATAATATTGTAAGTGCTAGGTTATTTATTCTATTTCGTTATCAGGATAGCATACCAAAGCATTTGAGGGAGGTGTTACGAGCACTTCCCTTTTTGCTCATCGGTGACGCGATCGCTTAGGGCGGATTACATACCTTGGTTTTCATACGCTTCATTATTTTTGTTCCCGTGTTTAAATCCCCTGAATGACAAGTTTCCCGTCTTGCAGTTGCGTAGTCACGTCAAAACTTTGCTTTAAGAATTTTAAGAAGACAGAGAGCTTTACCCCGCGGCTCATTTTTCCACCCAACACGACATCAGGCACTCTACCTTGGTAAACGACATCCAGATCATACCATCTGCCGATTATCTTCATACATTCTTCCAGTCCCATCTCGTGTAAATCGATTACGCCTTCTTTCCAGGCTACAGCTCTGCTTACATCTACCTTCGCTTTGTACATTCGCTGATCTTCCATATTCCAGGAGGCCTGCTCATCAGGTAAGATCGACAAACTTCCTTTTGCTGTAGACAGTAGAAGTGCCCCCTCTACGAGGGTCGTCCTAAGCGATGTCTCATCCTGGTAAGCATTCACATTGAAAGAGGTACCAAGAACTTTAATCTCTTGTCCTTTTGATTTAACGATAAAAGGAAGTGCGGCATTCTTCTCCACTTCAAAATACGCTTCGCCGTTCAATTCCACTGTCCTGTCTCTCTTGCCATAACGCGCTGTATAGCTGAGCTGCGTCGCTGCATTCAACCAAATTCTTGTGCCATCGGGCATCACCACCGCATATTGTCCACCCCTAGGTGTTCGTAAACGTACTGTTGCAGAAGGATCATGGATAGCGATTTTCGCATCAGCTCCATCTTGGTATTGCACCTCCGAAGCGCCCAATATAATTCCAGCTTTACGACCATCCAATGCATGTTCCTCACCTCCGATTTCAAGAATCGCATTATTGGATCCCGGCATGACGTCAGCAATAGCTGCCGTATGTGGTGTATTCCGTTCATCCGAAGCCTGCTGTGGAACTAAATACCTTAGCCCTAAAAAAGCCAGCAATACAGCAGCAGCGGCACCTATCATGCTCCACTTCCACAACCTCCGGTTACCATTTTGTCGTCGTTCGTATCTTTCTGATAGCTGCGTTTGCTCAATCTCCGCGATTAGGTTATGGTGGACAGCATGGATACGTTGCTGCATGTTTGGATGTGATAAGGATTCTTCTGTGTTGAGCAGCTCGTCCAGCAGCACCTGCACATGGTCTCGATCAGCCTGTCCGAGTAAATCGAAAAGTTCCGAAAAATCGCCAAATTCCAAACGATTTCCGATATATTCGCCCAACAGGTACTTCAGCCGTTGTTGATTTTCCACTTTGGTTTACATTTGGGTTTATAACTTCTGTTACTTTCCCTCTATACGCTCCCCAAAGAAAAACACACTAGAAAAAAATGATTTTTTTTAGAAAAAGAATATTGACCCGATTAAAAAAGACATAACAAACTCATTACCATAATATTTCGTAATGTATCTTTTAATATCTTTTATGGATGCCACTAGTTGATTACTTACACTTGATACCGATATTCCTAACATATCGGCCACTTCCTTATAACTTCTTTCCTCTAGTTTGCAGAGCTTGAGTATCTCTCTTTTTCTAGGGCTAAGGGTATCAATTGCTTCCTGAAGAATATGACCCGCTTCTTTGGAGTAGATTTTCTCCTCGGTGTGAAAATAATAATGTACAGATGCCGCCCATAGTTCCATTTGAACCGCCGCATCCCGTCGGCTTTTCCGAAAAAAATCAATGGAAATATTATCGGAAATCCGATTAAGAAAAGACACAAAGCCTTTGTCTGGATCAATTTCAGCACGCTTTGCCCACACTTTTAAAAACACCTCTTGAAGAATCTCGTCGGCTATATCCGGCTTTTTCACTAAACGCAGGATGCGGCCATAGATTTTCGGCGCGTATAAGAAATAAATACGGTTAAAAGCTTCTAGGTTTCCAGCCCGAAAATCGTTCAAAACGTCATTTTTTTCTTGCCACATCGTATTATTCTAACCAAGCCTATCGTTTAGTCCAATCGTCCAGATAACCTGCCCGAAGACTGATTTCACACACCTACCTATCCAATAAAACACTTGTCATAATGAAAGGTCCTATAGCTTTAGGGTCATTATCTCGGATCGGTTCGGAAATATAGTATTCAAAACTTCCGTCTCTATAATTCTTTTCGCCCCCCAATCCTGCTACGGAACAACAATCGGTAATAGATAAAGAGCCATCCGCTTCTGTCTTCACGAATCGTTTTAAATATTGATCATAAGCTTGTACCCCTTTCGTCAAATAACGTTTATCCAAATAGCCTTTTTGGGCGCCTTTGATCCAGGTATAGATAAACATAATAGATCCTGTCGATTCCAGATAATTCCCTTCTCTATCTCCTAAGTCGGTAACTTGGTACCACATGCCTGTTTCCGGGTCTCTAAATTTTTCAATCGAAGCTGACAGTTCTTGTAGAATATTAATGATTGCTGGCCGATCTTTATGGTCTTCCGGTAAAAAATCCAAGACATCAACGATGGCCATCATATACCAACCTATACTGCGCGACCAAAAGTTTGGGGAAAGTCCTGTTTTGGGATCTGCCCAACGCTGTTGTCTGCTTTCATCCCACCCATGGAAATACAGGCCGGTTTGCGGGTCATACAAGTATTTCCGGACATCCACAATCTGCAAAGCGACATCATCAAATAGCGCTGCTTCATTATTTTCCTTTGCATATTGTGCTAAAAAAGGTCCTGCCATGTACAACCCATCCAGCCATACTTGATGCGGATAGACTTTTTTATGCCAAAAGCTCCCGTCTTTTGTGCGAGGATGCGTGCGCATCTGCTCCCGTTGATGATCCAGTGCGATCTTGAATCGCTCCTCTTTCGTTTTTTTCAAAATAGGGAAGAGAATTTTGCCGGTATTGACGCGGTCTATGTTATATTCCAACGGTTTATAGGTCTTGATCGTACCGTCAGCATTCACCATCGTATCTGCGTAATCATACACATAATCGTAATATTTTGCATTGCCCGTCTTATCATAAACTTGTAATATAGATTGCATCACCAAGCCGTGGCAATAGTTCCATTTCAACGTTTTTGAAAAATCAAGCATCCACGCTTCTGGATTACGTTTCATATCAGCATCCGCCATTTGAACATAGTTTTTTTGCCCAAAAGTTTGTAAGGTGAAAAAAACGGAAAATATCAATATGATTAACTTCTTCATCTAAACGAGGTTTATATTTATATTCGGTTTATTAATGCTTTTACAACAATAAGTATTTGATAAGTAAATACATAGGAAATGGCATAAAAAAACAGTGCAAACGTTGCCGGCAACGTTTGCACTGTTTTCATCGTTTACTATTAATAAGAACTAGCTAGCGCTATCGCGTAAAGCTTTAATCTTATCATGAGAGACGCGAATCTGCGCAGCCTGATCAAGGATAGTTTCTAACGCATGTCCGCTGACCTCCCCGCTATCCATTACTTTTTTATAAGCAGCTTTGATAGCATCCTCGCCGCGTTCGGCTTCTTCCAGAATACTCTTCCGATCTTTACCACCAAATAGGGCTTTCACATCGATCCAAGCGCGATGGATAGCTCCTGCTACGCTTTCGTCATCCTCATCTACTTCTGCCCCGTGCTGTTCTGCAAGCGCCGTAAGTTCTTGAGAAAAACGCTCACTTTCTGCTGCCGCTGCTGTAAAAATAACCTGAAGATCTGCATTTATAGGCTCTAAATCTTCTAGTGCTTTTCTAAATCCTAACGTACGGTCGTTATTGATTTCTATTAAATTTTTTAAGTGCTTTATCTCTTTCATAACATTTTTGTTTTGTGACTATATGATATGAACGCTTTAACAGGATAATAGTTTCTGAAAATACGTGTTGCATTTTTTTACAAGAAATTGATGTTAATACAACCCTTCTACCAGACTATTGAAATACATTTCGATATTATCGTACACTTGGCTTAAATCTCTGCCGTTGGCATTCGGTGTATTCGGATCCAGTTTATTGGCCGTTTCCCACGCATCGGGCATACCATCTCCATCGGTATCCACTAAAGGTGCCGTTTGTACCAAAGTCGGCCAACCACCGACATCTGTTTGTGAATCGATAATACCCGGATAACCGGTTTTTGAACCATTATACGTCGCCGTTCCGTCCTTGACTTCTTTTACGACACGTTGATCTACTGCATCACGTTTATAGGACGCGCCTGCTTTTTCCAACACCTGTTCAAAAGCTTGTTCTGCTGTATGTTGTACGTTCAGCGGTTCAAAAGGAAAAGGTGTCGTTCTCTGCGCTTGTGCCGCAGAAACGCCGGAATCATAATCAACACCTCCTGCCCAATTGTTCATCGTCACATTAGCATTGCCAAATACATAATTGCCTTCGATAAAAAATACGCCATGCCCCGGACTATAGTCCGCATTATTTTCCTTTGATATCTGCATAATGCGTGTACTACGGTTAGTGGGTGTTGCTGGCCCCGGTTTGTAATAATTATTCACCATATTGTACTCTCCGTTTTCTCCGCCATAGGCCGAATTACCACGCCAGTTGTAGATCACATTATTACGGTAATCCACTTTATCAGCACCCACGGGGCTTAATCCTCCAGTGCCCGGTCGGTTTCCACCATCAAAACGAGGATTGCGGCTATTATGATGTGCCAACAGATTATGATGGAAAGAAGCTTCATGACCTCCCCATATACCCCCGTAACCGTGATCGTCTTTTTCGTGGAACGATTTGTTTAGGCTTTCTGCCAGGATACACCATTGCATCGTAAAATCTTTATTGGCATAGAAAGAGGAGCACTCATCAATTGACCAACTCATCGAACAGTGATCAATGACAATATTTTTCTGATAGCGTCCCCACAGCGCATCCTGTTCATTTTGGGTCAAGTCACCCATCCGAAAGCGTAAGAATCGGAGGATGACGTTATCCGCCGCGATGACCATTTCATGATCCTGAATGCAAATACCATCTCCCGGAGCGGTCTGTCCGGCAATGGTGACATCGCCATTACTAATACGCAACCTACTATTCAGTTTAATATTTCCGGAAACTTCAAAAACGATCATCCGCGGACCTGATTGCTCAATAGCAGCACGTAGACTTCCTGTACCTGCATCGTTTAAATTGGTCACCTTGATAACCCGGCCACCACGACCACCTGTTGTCATCTTGCCATAGCCATCTGCTCCGGGAAACGCTACAGCGGACTCTGTCTGTTCCGGTGGCGGATTTTCTTTCTCTTCTTTTTCTATCACAGGCTCTTCCGTTTTTGGCGTGTCTTTTCCGCAACCTATGGTTGCCCACAGTAGACATATTCCAATCCATGGAAATACAATATTTTTTATTCGAAAGTTTATATTATTTCTCATCGGTATATCATTATTAGTTCACTCCACCAACTTGCTTTGAACGTGGAGATACAATTAGATCGATATATTTTAAAAGAGCCGCATCGATCAGTGATGCGGCTCTCTCAACCTTTTATAGGTTATCGCCAGCGCGAGGCGCCTATTCCATTGAGCTTTAGGTCTTCATTACTGATCGTAAAGTTACCTTCACTAGGATTAGCAAAACCAGGATCGAGGGTTGTGTAGGAGCCTATGTCCGTTTTGACATTACTCGTGCTACTGTTATAATAAGCTGGAGCATTATAATAGTTATTCCCAGACATACTGGTTAACGTCGTGGCACTTTGATTTGTATGCATTCCTTCTGAAGCAGCAACAATATTATTCGTAAATGTAATCTGATGATTCGTCAAGCGGATATACAAGAACCTACCTGCACTTCGATTATTGACATTATAAAAAGTGTTATTTCTGAAATTTAATAGACTGGTGACGGAAGGGAAATTGTTTGACCCGTTAACATCCATTCTGAAAAAATCCCGGACATTACCTGAATTATACACCGTATTATTATTAAAATCCAATACATCAGTAATACCTTCTCTAAAGTCAATAAACTCACCCCCGTCGCATCTTATATTATAAATCACGTTGTTTTGGATAAGTGTACGCTGAATCCGAGCAGCCGTGCTGACGTATATCAAACCTTTGTGGTAATTATATATCTCACAATTTTCAATTTTCAAACTCTCGTAGGTTCCTGCGTCATAAATAATTGTCTGATTATTATCTTTAGCACCGGTACCATCCAATATCAGGTTTTCCAAAGCCAATGCTGCCCCCTCGCTTACTCGCAATACGGCACCTTTAAGCACAGGTCTATCGGCCGGTTTGGCCGCTTTTATAGAGATACTGGTTGATATAGTTAAATCTTGGAGAGCATATTCGCCAGGCATCAATGCAAAAACGTCTCCATCATTTGCATTAGCAATTAAATTGGTCAAATTGTCTGTCGGCTCCACTGCAATGGCATCCCCCAGATCTAATATGGTTCGGAATGATACGGTTCCGCGTGTTCGTCCTTCATACAGTAGTCTAGCCGTATAGTCTGTTTCGGGTGTTAACCCTGTGATTTGTGCCGCACCAGTAGCTATATCCTCTGCGGTTACTGTATATTGTATATTCCCCGGTTCCACGACAATTTGGGCGGCAACTTCACCGGGCGTCCAACGCAATGTAACGGCTGTAGCTTCTATTTCATTGATATCTACCTCTTGGAATATCTGCTCGGTATCGGTCGTAAACGTAGCACTGATCCATTTTGATTCGCGGATTTCTTCGCCAATAGCTTGTACGCGAACATAATAAATTGTCTCACCTTCCAGCCCTGAAATCGTATACGGAAGCTGGTCCATCGTAATACCATCGGCTGTTGCTGCCGCCGTTCCGGAAAATTCCGCATTATCGAAAATTTCAATGTTATACGATTGCGCATTACTTACGCGTCTCCAATTCAACCGAACATTTGTACGATTTACTACCTGAGCTGTCAGCTCTGTTGGCGACAACGCCCGATCTAGATTTAGCTCGGTAATTTCTTGTAAAAGGTTTTCCTTACAGGAAGATAACCCCAGTCCCACCATCATGGCGGAAAACCATATTATATATCTACATTTCATGATTTCAACATTTTTAAGGTTGTTTTAAATGATCGTTATTCAATAATCCGTTAGAGTTTTCGATAAAATACTCCCATATCGGCCAGTATTGCTGCTTATTCGGGTCTTTACCGGTATAAACCAATGCATCCCAAAATTTTGTTTCATTTTCATTTGCAACCATCGTCCACGTTTTACTCGATGTATAGCCCAATGCAGCACCTACAGCATCCGTGTCACCAAAGTTGAGACCATAAATGGTTAACGCCTCGCCATCATCATTGGTTTTGTAATAGATCTTCGTTGGAAGGTCTGCGTATTTTCCCGTTCTATTCTCTAATTGCTCCAGTTTTTCTTTGGCTTCAGCCAGTTTGGTACCAAGCAAGTTCCAGCGGATAAGATCCCCTTTACGCAACATCTCTCCCGTAAACTCTAAGGCTCGTTGATCAACAATGGCATTAAAAAATGCTGTTTTCGACGCTGTTGCTTCTGCCAATAGGCTTCCCGCTTTCGCAGCATTTGTTGGAAAAGCCCGATCCAGTATCATTTTCAAATAAGGTGCCGCCGCTTGCGGACCATCCAGCTCATTAATAGTCTCTGCCGCCATCAATACTACATCCGCATAACGCATATACATCCAGTTTAAACCATCGTCATTGGTAGAGGTCACGCGTCGCCCCATCCATTCATATCGGTATTTGCCAAAAAATAGACGTCCTAAGGAAGAAGGCACCTGAAACGCCCCGGCATCAGCCACTTCACCCGCACGATCCCACTCATAAGGAACAACGGATACGAAACGCCGCGCATCGTCTTTGTCAAATTCGTACAGCATAATTGGATTTGGACCTACGGTACCCCCGCGGTTCTGTCCGGTATACTGATTCGTCTTTAAATGCCTGACACCTAAATCAAAAATAACGCGCCCGCGTCCTTCCGCAAAGGGGATTTCCCACATGGACTCACCACCTGCGGCTAGGTTTTCTTGATTGAAACGGCGGAAGGTCTCTTCAAACCCTAATAATCGTTGTGTATTACTATTAATGATATCCAGACACTCCTGTTTAGCCAAAGCATACATTTTTTCTTTGGAAAGCTCCGGATCTCCACTCAAACGTACCGTTCCATCCAGCCGTTGTGCATATCCCCCTGCAGCGAGTGCCAATCGTGCGCGAAGACCTTTCGCAAATGCTTTGCTCGCGTGTTCTACGGAAGAAGTTTTAGAGGATTCGTTGGGCCACGGCAGTAAACTAGCGGCTTCTTCCAGATCTGCTAACAATTGTTTGTAGATAATATCCCGATCACTCCGCGGGGCGAAGATGGTTTCAGAAGTAATCGGCTCAAACCGTGCCGGCACATCACCCCAACCTTTTATCAGGTCATTGTACAGTACTGCGCGAAGCACAAGAACTTCACCTAATATTTGTGCCATTTGTGGATCTGCTTCCACATTTCCATAAGTCCGCAAACCACGTATCGCCATATTGGCCCGCTCAATGCCTTCGTAAAATTTTGCATAGGCGTTATTGTCTGTATTCATCTGGCCGTTATCGGAATTAGCGTTGTAGTTGCTCAACCGCGACTTATCGTCATTAATGGCCTTGAGGGAGCTGTTTACTTCTACATCTGTATTGGTGCCGTAATAAACCAGATAGCGCCCTCGGTAGGAATTGGTCTCGCCGAAGGATTGAATAATTCCCGGAATTACGCCTTCTGCTAAAGCAGGTGAGGAGAAAATAACGGATTCGTCCATGGAAGATTTGGTCGGTGCTTCCAATATATCTTTACAGGCTGTTATCGATAAAACTGTTGCTGCCAAAACGGCTATGTTTATAATTCGCTTCATCTTTTTCAAATTAAAAATTTACATTCAAACCAAATACAAAGGATCTGCTTTTCGGATAGGCCGAATAGTCTACACCCGGCGTAAGTTGTGTTTTCCGTCGTGTGGAAACTTCAGGGTCAAAGCCACTATAATTGGTAAACAATAAGAGGTTGTAACCTGATGCATATATCCGCAGATTCTGCATTTTTAGTTTCGAAGAAATAGACTGCGGTAGCGTGTAGCCTATGGTTGCTGTCGAAAGACGCAAGAACGAACCATCTTCCACCGCCCAATCCGTAAGGGTGAATGTCCGCGTATACGGCGACCACATGGTCGTATTCGCATTCATCGCTTCCAGCTCCGCGGGATCATTACTGATCGTTCCGTCAGGGCGAAGATTCGTCCAACGTGAACCGCTTGCTACTTCACCGATCATATTGCGGGAATTATACTGGCTGGTTGACGTATATTCTATTTTATTGGCATTATAGATGTCATTACCATAACTCCACGTAAAATATGTCGCCAGATCAAAGTTGTAAATACGGGACGTGATTGAAAACCCACCGGTATGGCGTGCATTTGCATTCCCGATATATGTTCGGTCAGCCTCCGTTATTATCCCGTCATCGTTTAAATCCTTAATCTTCATAGCACCCGGACGAATCAATCCAATCTTATCTGTTCCGTTGACAACACCCGTCTTCAGAATCCACTGATTGGAGCTTTCGTCATAGCGATCAAAATCAGATACCTCATAGCGACCATCACTTTGATAGCCATACATTCGTCCAATCGGAGCACCTACCTCCACGAGATAATCCATACCAATAGCTGTAGAAGCCCAGCCAGAAGTACCAGGGTAACTTTCCATCTCACCTAAGTTGAGTACTTTATTTCGGTTAAAGGCTATATTCGCGCTGACCGATAGATCAAAGTTTTTCTTCTGCAAAACAGTACCGTTCAAGGTAAATTCTAATCCCTTATTTTGTGTATCTCCTATATTTCGGAACTGCTGATCATATCCGGTTCCCCCAACTAAAAAGGGAAGCAGCAAATCCTTTGTTTTATTGAGATACGCGTCGACCGTTCCGCTCAAACGACCGCTCCATAATGTAAAATCTAAACCGATATTTCGCGTGATAGTTGTTTCCCATTTCAAGTCTGGGTTCGCCATCGTCTTGGAGGCTGCCCAATAGTTATTATAACCATTGACCCAGTTCGTGGTCGAATTATTAAAGACCTGTACCAGCAAGCCGGAAGGGATACGGTCGTTGCCAGCAGATCCATAGCTTGCCCGAAGTTTCATATCGGTTAACCACGTTTTTGCATCCGATAAGAATTCCTCATCAGATAGACGCCAAGCTCCGGATACAGATGGAAAATATCCCCATCTATTCTCTGCTGAAAATTTAGAAGAGCCGTCTGCGCGGAAAGTCGCACTCAACAAATATTTCCCTCTAAAATCATAATTTGCACGACCAAAGAACGACAAAAGCTTCTCATCCGGAGAGAAATTATTATCCACCGAATTAGCAACTCCCTGAGTTGTCAATTTCCGTGCATCTTCAAACGAAAAGGTCTCTGGGAAATTGTGAATAGAATTTGTCAAAATTTGATTCTCAGTTAATAAATACTCTTGCCCCGCCATTACATTCAACTTATGGTCCTCGCCCAAAAGCTCATCCAACGTATATGTTGCCGTATTCGTATTCCGCCATCCGTTCCGGTTTGTATTGGTCAATATCAACGCTGGCTTATCTTGATAATCTGCCGCCGGAACATTACGTACATAATAGGTTGTACCTCCGTAGAACCGATCTTGGTCGTTACGGTAGTTATCATAACCAAACTCGGAACGTAAACGGAGGCTAGGAAGCACCTGATAGGAGAGAGCTGCATTTAAGTTTACCGTTTTCCGTCTGTAATATTGATCGTTATCGGAAATGGCCACAATTGGGCTGTATAGATTAAAGTCGTCATCTGTTTCGGTCGTTGTGGTTAGGCCTGCTACCGGAAACGGTGGATATAACATGGCATACTTCAATCGGGAATCAGCCGAAGAGACTTCGTTCTGCTCGTTCATCCCGCCGCCGTTGACCTGTGTATCCGAGTAACGTGCGCCGATATCTAATGTTAAACCATCGTATAACTTATGATTGAGTTTAAAATTCGCATTGTGGCGCTGAAAATCCGACATCTGCATAATCGCCCGGTCTTTTACAAAGCTGTGGCTCACGCTAAACCGCGTTTTTTCTCCGCCACCGCTGAGGTTCAAGTTCTGATTATATGTCGTTCCTGTCCTTCCAAATATAATCTCCTGCCAATCATTCGGCTCGACATCCGCATAAAGATCTATATCCTGATAATTTCCAAAATACCGTGTATAGTTTTCCGGTTTATTTGCTAAAAGAGAATGCTCATATTGCCAAGTAACGTAGTCTAGCGGAGACAACACATCAAGCTTATTGGCTAAGTTTCGGGAACCGGTAAACACATTGAAGCTGATTGCGGTCTTTCCGGACTTGCCACCTTTGGTCGTAACGAGAATCACCCCATTCGCCCCGCGGGCACCGTATATCGCTGTAGAGGAAGCGTCCTTTAAGATATCGATAGACTCGATATCCTGCGGCGCAATGTCGGCGATAGAGCTAACCGGGAAGCCATCCACAATATACAGAGGCGCATTATCTTGCGTTATCGAGCCTCCGCCACGCACGCGGACGGTCAGTTCCGCATCGGGAGAACCTTCTGTTGTATTAATATTCAGACCTGCCACACGACCCTGTATAGCCTCTAATGCAGAAGACACCGGTGCAGCAGTGATGGTTTTTGCGTCCACGGAAGCAACTGCTCCGGTTAAGTCCCTCCGCTTCACGGTACCATAACCGATCACAACCACTTCGTCCAAACCGGCTGCATCGACTTGCATCGTCACCGTAACGTTGTTGTTGCCTTGCACGGCTTGTTCTTGCACGACATACCCCACAGAAGTAAATACAAGCACATCACTTCCAGTCGAAACAGCAATGGTGTAATAGCCATTTTCGTCTGTACTGGTTTGTTGACTCGCGCCTTTCACTTTTACCGTTACCCCAGGCATCGGTTTTCTGTCTTCGTCATACACCGTACCGGTAATATTACGCTCTTGTGCAAAAGCAGCGTGAACGAAGAAAAGCATCAGCAATAAAGCTTTAAATATCCTCATGATAATTGTTAATAAATGATTAAACTGGTTACTAATTATAAGAACGATAATCTCTTGTTAGATTATAATACTTTGCATTTCTTTGTGGATTGTTAACGGTTCAATTGGTGTCATCATCAGAATCTCTCTCATCGACAACTTATGTTTATATCTTGTTAGCGTTAATATCCTATTACAATTATAAGGTAATACAGGTAGTAAAGAGCAATAAATATAAAATAAAAACCACGCAAACGTTGCCGGCAACGTTTGCAGGACAGTACAGGACAGCTGTTCGTAACGATTTTTTCAAAACAAACAGCTTCGAAAATATTCTGGAAGGTGCTCCTAGCGGCTTAAATAGCTCCGCAAAACATAGTGGAGAATACCGCCATGTTTGAAATATTCGACATCGATATCTGAATCTAACCGGGCTCTGGCGTCAAATTCAATCGCTTCGCCCGATGCCCTTACCGCACGTACTTTTACCTTCTTAAATGGTTTCAAATCGCTCGCCACACCCATTATACTGATCTCTTCTTCTCCTGTTAACCCCAGTGATGCTGCACTCTCGCCAGATGGAAATTCTATCGGAAGTATCCCCATTCCTACCAGATTGCTTCTATGGATTCGTTCAAAACTTTCAGCGATCACTGCGCGAATACCTAATAAGCTGGAACCCTTCGCTGCCCAGTCTCTGGAGGAACCGCTTCCGTAATCTTTGCCAGCTAGAACAACTAAGGGTGTCTCGTCTGCCTGATATTTCATGGCCGTATCGAATACGGTCAGGGTTTCCTTGGTCGGAAAATAGGTCGAATAACCACCTTCTCGATCGGTAATCTTGTTTCGGATACGCACATTCGCAAATGTTCCTCGCATCATGACTTCGTGATTCCCCCGTCGTGAACCGTATGAATTAAAGTCTTTCTTTTCGATTCCTTTGCTCAAAAGATACTTTCCTGCAGCGCTTTCCTCATTAAAAGAACCAGCCGGCGAAATGTGATCAGTTGTTACAGAATCACCTAAATACAGCAGAACACGCGCATTCTCGATTTCTGTGAGCGGCGATGGCTCGGTAGGCATATCCTTAAAGAATGGAACTTCCCTAATATATGTAGAATTGTCGTCCCAAATAAATTCGTGGCCTTCAGGAGCCTCGAGCCTTTTCCAAATGTCATCACCATCAAAAATCACATCATATACCTCTTTAAAATCTTCCTTTCGCATCGCCTCTTTGATCGTTTGGTTGATCTCCTCTTGCGTAGGCCAGATATCCTTTAAATAAACCGGATTTCCATTCGGATCATACGATAAGGGGTCTTGCATGAGATTCACATCAACACGGCCAATAAGCGCATAGGCAACAACCAGCATAGGAGACATTAAGAAATTCATTTTCACCTGGGGATGAACCCGTGCTTCGAAGTTCCTATTTCCTGAAAGTACCGAGGCTACGACCATCTCGCTATTATCGACCGCCTCTGCAATATGCGTTGGTAATGGACCACTATTACCGATACATGACGTACATCCATAACCCACGGTATGAAACCGCAACGCTTCCAAATCGGTGGATAAACCCGAGTGTTCTAAATATTTTGTAACAACCTTCGATCCGGGTGCTAAACTTGTTTTTACCCAGGATCTGGTGCGAAGCCCCTTTTCTACGGCTTTTTTGGCCACTAAGCCTGCACCTATCATCACACTGGGATTTGATGTATTTGTACAACTGGTAATTGCTGCAATAACGATACTGCCATCGCTTAACCGGTATTCGCCATTTTTTAATTTGATTTTCACACTTCGAAGATCGGTGGTTTCTGTTGCCAAAGTTTCTTTATGTTCATCCGTAGCCTCTTGGACAAACTGTGTCCCCGATCCTCCTTCATTTAACCAAGCATGCTCGCGACGGTCGTCAAAGGCAACGTAGTTTCGTTGAAAATCTTTATCAAGGATAGTCCTGAAGGAGGCATGAAGGTCTTTGACAAGAATCTTATCTTGCGGCCTTTTCGGGCCTGCAACAGTTGGCTCTAACGTGTTTAGGTCTAGTTCTACAACCTTGGAGTATTCGATTTCTTCGTCTCCCGTACGCCAGAGCATATTTTCCTGACAGTATTCCCGTACTAAATTAATCTGTTCCGGCGATCGGTTGGTCCGTTCCATGTAGTCAAGCGTCTGATTATCTATCGGAAAATACGTTACGGTACATCCAAATTCCGGAGACATGTTAGAGATCGTTGCCCGATCGGTAACGGTCAAATGATCTAAACCATCTCCGAATACTTCCACGAATTTACCGACCACACCAGTCTCCCGCAATATTTTGGTTATGGACAATACCATATCCGTAGCGGTACATCCGGCGGGAATTTCGCCGGTGAGCTTGAGACCGATAACCTGAGGGCAGGTAAAGTATACGGGTTGCCCCAGCATCGCTGCTTCCGCTTCTATACCGCCAACACCCCAACCGAGAACACCGATACCATTAACCATAGGCGTATGTGAATCGGTTCCGACCAACGTATCGGGAAATGCCCAACCCTCTCGCTCTACAACACCTTTTGCTAAATACTCGAGATTGACTTGGTGACAAATGCCCATTCCTGGCGGAACTACCGTCAGGCTGGCCAAACCCTGTTGCGCCCATTTTAATAATTGGTACCGCTCCGCATTTCGCTCATATTCCAGTTTCACATTTTCCTGATAGGAATAATCTGTCCCGAAATAATCTACTTGCACAGAATGATCAATAACGAGGTCAACTGGTATTGCAGGATTAATCTTCGCGCCATCTCCCCCCCTTCGTACAAATTCCGCCCGGATAGACGTAATGTCAACAACCGCCGGCACACCCGTAAAGTCTTGCATCAACACCCTTGCCGGCTTGAAAGCAATGTCTTTATCCGTCCCCGAGGCATCCCAGTTAACAAGCGTATCCTGATGATCATCCGTAACCGCAAAGCCATCGTGATTGCGCAAAACATTTTCCAGCAAAATCCGAATAGAGAATGGAAGTCTATGGATATTCTTACCACTTTCTTGAAGCTTTTTAAGTGAGGCTATTTTCTGTGTCATGATGTATGGGTTATTTCTCTCTTATGGGATAAAACCCCATTTAACAAATATTGTTTAGATCTTACTCCTTTCTTTTGTAACGCAATGGTGTCTGCCCATAATACTTTTTAAATACCCGGCTAAAATAATTGGGGTCGCTATACCCACAATGATAAGCAACCTCATTAATGGGCATATCATTTTTGAGCATAATAATAGCTTTTTTAAGACGGTACTCATTCAAAAGCTCGGTTGCATTTTTATCCAGAATCCGTTTCAGGTTTAAATGTAATGATGTTCTGCTTGTATTCAATTCATTTGCAATATCTTCAATAGTTAGCATTGGATTAGCAAATTCCTTTTCGAGGATTTCACTTAATCTTGACAAAAACTCCTGATCTTTATTGTTACTCGGGAGTGTGTCGCCTTTAAAAGCGCTTAAATTAATAACATGTTCGCGCAACTTAACCCTTGATTCAACCATGTTGTTGACCAACAATTCCAGCTCTTTTAGATTAAACGGTTTACTTACATACGCATCTGCACCCACATCCAATCCATCAATTTTAATATTTTCTATACTACTATCTGAAAGCAGGATTACGGGAATATAGTTGAATCTTTCATCACTTTTCAACCAATTACAAAGTTCGATCCCATCCATTTTAGGCATTTTCACGTCACTTATAATAATATCAGGAGGTGTTTTATTAATTTTCTTTATCGCGAGCGATCCGTTTGATGCATTTACTACTTCGTAATGACGAGAAAAATGCTTCGATAAAAATGTCATTAACTCTCTATTATCCTCTACAATAAGTAATGTATATTTCGTTTTTGCTTCCTTGCTTATCGAGGCCACATCTACGGGTTTTTCTTGTTTAACGGGAGCAGCCTTTTCCGGAGACTCGGAGATCTGGTCGGTTTTTGAAACATGATCCAAGCGTATGAGAACAGGCAACGTTATTTCTATGGAGGTTCCTTTGTCTTGTACACTTTTAACATGAATTGTTCCATTAAGATACTTTACAAGGCTGTCAACAAGAGCAAGCCCAATACCGCTACTTTCCGTATCTGTTTTATTGGCTCCTGATTTATAAAAGGGGTTAAAAATATTTTTAAGCGCTGTTGGAGACATCCCTCGCCCCGTATCATTTACACGTATGGTAACTAATTGCTGTGCATCGTTCCGCTCATCAAAATCAAGCGCGACGTCGATACTGCCTGTTAATGTATTTTTCATCGCATTAGAAAGGATATTGAACAATATCTTCTCTATTTTATCTTGATCAAAGTAGCATTCCAACAATGGTTTAATGGAAACGAAGGTTAAATCAATGTTCTTTTTAATAGCTATTGTTTCGAAATGACAGGTGGCCTTTTTAACAAAGTCAACCATATCTGATTTTGAAAGATTAATCGAAGCATGGTCGGATTCTATTTTTCTAAACTCCATCAACTGCTGGATAAGTTTAAACAGGATTGAGGCATTGCTTTTGACCGTAGATAATTCGGTACTTTTTTTAAACTCGGAACTCGTATTCTCCAGAAATTTATCGATGGATGCCAAGATAAGGGTTAGTGGTGTTTTAAACTCATGCGAAATAAAGGTGAAAAAGTTAAGCCTATGCTGTGTCAGCTCCTTCATTTTCTCTTTTTCAACGCGTTCCAGTTGGATTTCTACTTTCTTATGGTCAAGAAATTTAACAAACTTCGTATACATCCATATCACAGCAACAACCAATAAAAAGTATACAAAATAGGCGAAATGGCTCCGATAGAATGGAGGAGCTACATAAATTTCTATCGTCCTTTCTGCGCTACGGGCAAGACCGGCGGCGTTTAAAGCTTTGATGTGGAACACATAGCTTCCTGGCGACAAATTCGTATAGGTGACGCTATTTTTATCTCCTACATAGTTCCATTTATCTTCAAACCCTTCTAGGTAATAGGCATACGCTGTGCTCCCGGGATTAGCATAGTTTATGGCTGCGTAACTTATCGTAAACACATTCTGATTGTAAGCCAGCTTTATTCTTTTGGTATCATTTATCTGATTTTCTAGAATGGCAGACTCCTGCGGGACGAGACTTTTATTAAACAACTGAAAGTCGGTAAACATGAGTGGCAATGATGTGTGATTATTCTCTACGGTCGAGGGATCGAAAAAGCACAAGCCATTTATACTTCCAAAATACAACATGCCGTTACTACTTTTTAAATAGGATTTAAAATTAAACTGATTGGATGGCAGCCCATGCTTACTATCGTAAGTTGTGAATTTGTTGGTCTTCGGATCTAGCCTGGAAATCCCGCGATTTGTCGTAAGCCAAATAATACCCTCCTTGTCTTCCAGTATTCCATATACGTTATTGTTCGGCAAACCGTCTTCGATCGTATAACTTCTAAATTCATTTTGTTCCGGATTATAAAGACATACGCCTCCGTCTAGCGTGCCAAACCATAACTGCTGCTTACGGTCTTGGTAAACACTGATAATTTGGTTGCTTAACAAGCTAGGATTATCACCAGTGGCCGTATAATTTATTAAGCTATCGGTAACTGGATCATATTTATAAATCCCATTATATCGGGTGCAAAACCACACATTGCCCTTTTTATCTTCGATAATATCATAAATAAATAAATTCCCCATAATTTGGGGTTTGAATAGTTTGAATAATTTAGACTGGTAATCAAAAATATTCAAACCGTATTGCGTACCTACCCACAATATACCTCTAGAATCTCTGTAAATAGCATATATACCATTGTTAGACAATGACTGGATATTTTCTCTCTTTGAAGTATAAACTGTTGTCGTGTTTTTTTTTGTATCAAATTGATGTAAGCCACCTAAAAATGTACCTACCCAAATATTTCCATAGCCATCATCGTGAATAGCGTGAACATTATTTGTTGTTAAATAAAACGGAGAACTATTCTTATTTATATACTGAAAAGATTCATCCAAGATATTGTAGATGGTAATACCACCATCTTCGGTTCCTATCCACATTCTTTTTTCATCGTCTTCCATCAATTGGCTGATAGCTTTTCCAGATAGTCCTTTCTCTTTGTCATTAGCTCTTATAGTTTTAAAACCATAAGAACTGGAAGGTATATAATTTACGCCCCCAAAATAAGTTCCTATCCATACAGAACCATCTTTAGCGAGATAGGTAGAATAAATGGCATTATCGTTTAGCTTTTCGGAATCGTTAGCAAAAGATTGGTGAAAGCTTTCAGAATATCCAGTCCTTATATCGTAGATATATAAACCCTCCTCTGTACCAATATATAGCATGTCTTTATCTCCAGATACCGATCTGACAGTATTGTTTTCAGGAGTTTCTATTACGGTGAATTTTAGTTTAGAAAAGCGTTGATTTATCCTATCGTACTTCAAAAGCCCTTTGTTGGTGGCAACCCAGATATTCCCCTGTTTATCTTTATAGAGATCGAAAATATCGTTCACATTGGCAAATTCAGGCAGGGAAGCCGTGTCAAATATTTTCTGTACGTTTCCTTCCCCATCAATTATGCTTAACGAATTTCCTATTGCTAATAAAAGGCTATCATCAGAAATAGCACACATAGCCTTTAGATAACTCTTCCTGTCGCTTATACGTTTAGATGCGTTACCTGATAATTTATAAACTCCGTCTGATGTACCAATATATAGATGATCATTTTGCAGAAGAAGAAACAACACATTAAGTTGATGAGGAAAAGCACTACTCCTTTCAAGGTTATCTTTTTTGGAATTATAAATATAAAGACCATTATCTGTACCGACATATAATAAAGATTTATAACTGCAAAGCGAACTTATTTTATTGGTAGAACCGCCGATTTTAGAACTTGATATATAGTAATTTTTAACTTGATAACTATCATACCGGTTAAGGCCTTCCCGCGTACCAAACCACATGAACCCATTTTCATCTTGCATAATGGCATAAACGGTATTGTGAGACAATCCATGATTAGAGGTGATTTTTCTAAAATGGATATCCTGACCAAATACACGGACAGCAATACAAAGCAGCAAAAAAACAATAAGGCTAGCGTACTTCATCGTTTTATCAATTAGTTTAGGCTAATTTCTAAATTAAAATCCGTAATCCTACATACCGCTGCTGTTAACAGCATATTTATAAACAACAATCCTCAATATTTTAACCTGTGTGCTATTCGTAAAAATATTTTTGTACTAACATTGCTTCTGTAAACTATTATAAATCACATGAAAACAATAATTCTTCAAGTATCAAGTATACTGCTTTTCGTATGCTCCATAATAGGATCTGTTTTTGCCCAATCTAAGGCAACAGCAAAGAGGCCTAATATTATTGTGATCTTAGCGGATGATTTAGGTTATTCTGATTTAGGTTGCTATGGTGGGGAAATTAACACGCCAAACCTGGACTGGTTAGCGAGTCAAGGTATCCGGTCTACCAGCTTTTATAATGCAAGCAGATGTTGCCCTACAAGAGCTTCTTTGCTTACCGGCCTCTACCCCCACACCGCTGGAATAGGGAACATGACGACCGATCAAAAGGCTCCTGGATATAGGGGACAACTCACCCCCAATACGGTGACTATTGCACAAGTTTTAAAGGATGCAGGCTATCAAACCGGCATGGTGGGAAAATGGCATGTATCGGAAACCAAACCTTTTCCAGACAACGAACAACAATTACAGTGGTTAGATCATCAAATTCAAGATAAAGCATTTTCCGATACCTCGTCTTACCCCACGCACAAAGGTTTCCAGAAATATTATGGAAATATATGGGGTGTAGTGGACTTTTTTGATCCATTTTCCTTAGTTAACGGTACTACTCCGGTAAAAAATGTTCCGGCCGACTTCTATTATACGAATGTCCTTGGAGATTCTGCCGTAGCCTACATTGATTATTTCACAAAAAATGAAGATCCTTTTTTTATGTATGTAGCCTTCACCGCCCCACATTGGCCACTGCAAGCATTGGAAAAAGATATTCAAAAGTATAAAGACACCTATAAAAAAGGATGGGAGCATATTAGAACGCAACGGTATCAGAAAATGATTGAGTTGGGAGTCATAAACCCCAAACAGGTACCGTTATCTGATTTTATGCGTGATGGCAAAACCTGGGAAAACAATCCGGATTCCATTTGGGATGCCCGAGCCATGGCTGTACATGCTGCCATGGTGGACTGCCTGGATCAAAATGTAGGAAAGCTTATCGACCAATTAAAAAAATCTGGTGAGCTGGAAAATACGTTCATCATGTTTCTTTCAGACAACGGAGCAAGCCCCGAACGGCCGGAAGCATTTGGCCCCGGCTACGATCGGTCAGGAACAACCAGAAATGGAGAAAAAGTAAGCTTCTCTGTAAATAAAGATGTATTGCCTGGGTCACAAAAAACACATATGGGTATTGGCCAACAATGGGCAAATGCTATCAATACACCTTTCCGGTATTGGAAAGCGAAGGAGCATGAGGGCGGAATAAATACACCATTTATTGCGTATTGGCCACAAGGGATCAACAGCATAAATAAATTTAATCGCGTTCCTGCCCATATCATTGACCTAATGGCTACCTGTATCGAGGTTTCCGGCGCATCTTATCCACAGACTTTTGACGGCAATACGATTACACCTTCACCTGGGAAGAGTTTAATACCTGTTTTAAATGGAAAGATAACAAAACAGCTTCATGATGAACTTTTTTGGGAACATAATGGTGCTGCAGCTCTTCGACAGGGAGACTGGAAAATTGTTAGGCTAGGAGGGAAGGCTGATTGGGAATTATACAACTTGGCTGTAGATCGCACAGAGATAAATAACCTGGCTAAAAAATTTCCTAACAAGGTAGATCAAATGCAAGAGAAGTGGCAACAATTAGCAAACCAGTACCAGGTGTTTCCAAAGCCTGTAACAAGGTAACGCGAATCGGCTAGGCAGCTCTTTTCTTAACGAAAATCTTTTAAGCTATGTGCTATCCTTAAAACGTTTTTACTATACCTTAAAAAAACCAGAATTTGAACTTAAAATAACTCTTATATGAAACTTCTTTTAATATTATTAAACGTATGCATTGCGATGTCCAGCTGTAATAAACCGGACTATGGTTCTCCTCAAACTACGCCTCCTGATGATGGAAATAACGGATCTATTACACCTCTAACCGGACTCGTTGGGTTAAATGACGCTTCCCGTGTTATAAAATCAGGAACGAATTATTTCTGGTATTCTACAGATGGCGGTATTAGGATGAGATGGACGAATAACCCAATATCAGGTAAGTGGTATACTGGGTCAGATGTGTTTCCTACCCGCCCAGGCTTTTGGTCTAATTATAGCCCGATAAATGCCGCTTGGGCTCCAGATATTATTTATGACCCCGCTTCCGCAGAGTTCCGTATGTATTATTGTGTATCTAGTATGGGTAGCCGAAAATCTGCTATTGCTTTGGCGACCAATAAGACGCTAGATCCGAATGCTCCAAACTATAAATGGGAAGATAAAGGGATTGTAATCTCTACCACCGAGAGCTCTACTTACAATGCGTTGGATCCTTGCCCTATATTAGCGCCAAGTGGCGAATGGTATTTATGTTTTGGATCGCATTGGACGGGAATTAAGCTCATGCGATTGGGTGCGGATGGTAAAGCACATCCAACGGAAACAACAATTTCTAACTTGGCTAGAAAAGAGCCTGTAGCCAATAGTGCAATTGAGGCCGGCGCAATATATCCGGGTGTGAAAAACGGGGAGCAAGGTTATTGGTTATATGTAAATTGGGGAACAGGTCTTGGTCATGAACAAAATGCAACCTATGAAGTACGTGTAGGATGGTCTACCAATATTAGAGGTCCTTATTTGGACAAAGACGGAAAAGATATGTATAATGGTGGTGGTTCCGTTTTTACGACAAGCAAACAAACATTCAGCGCAGATAATAGCACGCGTATAGGGAGAGGCCATATTGGAATTATTAAAGGGCATGCATTGGATGGCGTTCATACGGATTGGATCTCCTATTCATACTGGTTGGAAAACCCTCCTTCAGGTGAGAGCGGCAAGCGATTCGGGTTACAAAGATTATTGACAGGAACAGATGGTTGGCCCGAAGCAGGAGAGATCTTTAAGTAATCAGCTTAGCACTTTAATATTACCATATATAAACCAAAATCAGATTTTTCTCTACGATGACTATTCGCCTGGGTCGCTAATTTTTGTCCCAGACGAGTGGGAATAGCAGCGTAAATTCTGCAGCACAATAAGATTTATTATAAACTAAATTAAAACGAATATGAATCAATTAATTACCCAACATCCTGGTATGAAGCTAAAGTACCTGATAATGGCCCTGCTTATTCTCCTGGGAGGGGCTTTACAGGCACAGCAAAAGAATATTACTGGAAAAATTTCCGACAGGGCTGGCGAACCTCTTGTAGGCGTCAGCGTCTTGGTTAAAAATGCTACAAATGGCACCAGGACTGACGCTAACGGAAACTATAGTTTAAATGTCAATTCTTCGCTTGATGTTCTGGTTTTCCAACATGTAGGTTTTAGCACTAAAGAAATTGCTTTAAATGGAAGAACAATTATTAACGTAGTATTAGAGGCAGAAAACGAGTCACTAGAAGAAGTTGTTGTCGTTGGCTATGGGGCTGTGCGAAAAAGTGATTTAACAGGCTCTGTATCTTCCATTAAAGCGGAAGATTTAACTGCAGGAACAAACATTAACGTGCAACAGGCATTGCAAGGAAGGGTTCCGGGAGTACAGATTTACCAGAAAAGCGGCGAACCTGGAGCTGCAATGAGTGTGCAAATAAGGGGGATTACATCCATTACGGGAAATAACGCACCCTTATATGTTATAGATGGTATGCCGGTTAATGACGCTTCTGCGATTGGTTCAGCCAGCCCAACTGGTGCTGCCAATAACCCAAATAACAGATCCCCTTTAAGTTCCATAAACCCTGCAGATATAGCTTCTATAGAAATCTTAAAAGATGCTTCAGCTACAGCAATATATGGTTCAAGAGGAGCCAATGGTGTTGTTTTAATTACGACAAAACAAGGCTCGGTGGGTAAAATCAATGTTAATTATAATGCTACTTATGGTAAGCAGACTGTTGCCAATACACAGCGTTTTATGACCGGAGATGAATATACTACCGTAATAAATCAAATTATTATGGATGGAAATTTAAGCGGAGACCCTGGGTCTTATCCCCCTGTTACGGGGGCAAATTATAATACAGACTGGCAATCATTATTGTTAAAAGATGCCCCTATACAATCTCATGACCTGTCTTTTAATGGTGGGGAAGGTAATACAAAATACTATATTTCTGCGGGTTATTTTGATCAGGAAGGGATCATGTTAAACTCGGGAACTACCCGATATAATGCACGAGTTAATCTGGAGACCAGTGTAACATCTAAATACAGTGTGGGTATAAACCTTACCACAGCTTATAGTAGGGATAAATACAATGCAAATGGTTTGGGGCTTAATGATAATGCGAGTGCATTATATATGGCCCAAAATTATGATCCCACTTCACCTGCATTAAGTGCCGACGGTTCTTTTTACCGATCTCCTTTAATGAGCCCTATGGATAATCCCTTAGCCGTTATCGATGGCCAGTACTCAGTTGGTGACACCTACCGTACATTCGGTAACATATATGCTGAATATTTCTTTATCCCCTCGTTGTCTGCGAAGGTAAAAGTGGGTGCCGATTTAAATGACTCAAAAAGATCTTTTTGGATAGATCCTTCTACCTTGATAGGGGCGGGTTATGGTGGCTATGCCGATGTAAGAAATGGTAAAAGAGGTTACTATCTGATGGAAGGTACCGTAAATTATAACAAAGACTTAGGGATACACCGAATAAACGCTGTTGCGGGGGCAACCTATGAGCGCTATACATCCAGTACTTTAGTTGCAAATGGAAGAGGTTATAGTTTACCAGATTTAACTTATTATGCGATAGGTTCTGGGAACCCTACATTGAATGGAATTTCTAGTGGCGTACAGGAAAATATTTTATTATCGTATTTAGGACGAGTAAACTATTCTCTTTTAGATAAATATCTGTTTACATTTTCCTTCAGAGCAGATGGATCCGCAAGATTTGGCCCCGAAAACAGGTTTGGTTATTTCCCTTCTGCAGCACTAGGTTGGAAACTAAAGCAGGAGGATTTCTTGAAAGACGTAAACTTTATTAGTGATTTAAAATTAAGAGCAAGTTACGGGGCAATTGGAAATCAACCAAATACCAATTACCTTTATTTTTCAACATACTCGGGTGGAAGAAATGTTATTTTTGATGGACAAAGAATAAGTACCATCGCTCCAACCCGCAGCCCCAACCCTTTCCTGCAATGGGAGTCTGCACAACAAGTTGACATAGGTTTGGATTTTGGATTTTTAAATTCCAGAATTACAGGTAGTATAGATTATTATAATAGAAGAACTTCTAATCTTTTATACAACAATCCTCAGCCACTGAGTACCGGTTTCGGGACAAGAACAGAAAATATTGGAAGTATGCGAAATTCCGGCGTTGAATTTTCAATAAACGGGGTTATTGTTGACGGCAGCGATTTTAAATTTGATGCTAATTTCAACATTACAACTTTGAAGAACAGAATTTTAAGTCTAATATCTGACAGTGAAGTTATTGGCGGAGGTCCGGGTAATATCGGAGAATATAACATATTAAAACCAGGCATATCCATGGGGTCGTTTTATGGATATGTGATAGATGGTGTATGGCAAGCTGGGGATGATTTCTCTACCGCCCAACCGGGGGTAAGACCAGGGGACTTAAAATATCGTGATTTCGATAATAATAACATTATAAATACGGAGGACAGAATTGTTCTGGGTAATTCTCTTCCAGACTTTTTTTATGGTTTCAACACTAATTTTAGTTACAAAAATTTATCGCTGGCGATATTTGTAGAAGGTTCTCAGGGCGCTATGATGTTAAATAGTAGCTTAGCGGACTCCTATTATCCCGTAGACTTTAGAAGGAATAAATTAGCCGAATTATATTTAAACAGATGGACGCCAGATAACCCAAGCAACGAATATCCTTCGTTTATCCCTGGAGATGTTCAAGGATCGAGACAAATCAACAATAAAACAGTAGAGGATGCATCTTATTTGAGGCTTCAATCCGTTAGATTAGGGTATAAAATACCACTGCCAAAAAATAAGTTTATCAGCAATGCAACGGTTTTTGTCACTGGTCAAAACTTGTATACTTTAACGAATTACGCTGGTGTTGATCCCGCTGCAAATGCGATAGGCAGTGATATTTTAAGGGTTGATTATAACTCCTATCCATTAACCAGAACGTTTACCGGAGGAATTAATGTCCAATTTTAATTTAAATATTAAACAACATGAAAAATACGTATAAATATATATGTTTGGTAGCTATGCTAATAGGTTTTACATCTTGCGAAAAACTGCTTGAAGTAACTCCTAATTCAGAATTTTCACCAGGTAACATCCTTACTACAGAAGAGGGAATTAAATCTTTATTGTTTTCGGCCTATGCCCATCAGCAAACGCAAACGGGGTCAAAACTTACTATTAACACTTCGGAAGTCTGTACTGATATGGCCTTTAATTCTGGTGGTGCAGAAAACGCAACACTTCTGCCTATCATTAATTTTACCTGGAATTCGGATTTAATAACTTTCCGAGAAGATGTATGGGCGCCTAACTACAGATCGATAAGGGATGCTAACGACGTCGTTGAAAATATAGATGATGTAAACACATCTGATGAAAAAAAGAAACTATATAAGGCAGAAGCACGTGTACTAAGGGCCTATGCCTACACGGTACTGTATAGCTGGTTTGGCCGTGTACCATTAAGAATATCTAATTCCCAACCAGGAGATCTGGCCAGAGCTACAGATGAGGAAATGAGGACATTTATAGAGACAGAAATTACAGAATCTATTGCCGACTTACCTGATCCTGGGCAGGAAGAAGCTTATGGAAGAATTAATAAAGGAAATGCGTCTGGTATACTGGCAAAATTTTATCTCAATACAAAACAGTGGCAAAAAGCTGCGGATGCAGCGCTAGCTGTTATAAACTTTAACTATTATACAACCACCCAATATGAATTCAAAGATCTCTTTAAAATAGAGAATGAGCTAAATAACAGGGAGATGTTGCTTGTGCTGCCATGCATAAATGAAACAGGAGGGTTTGGTAATTGGTATATGGCGGGGGCTCTGCCGTCGGGTTTCAAAAGTACACCGCAAATTCCGGAGTTTGTTTATGTTGGTTCCATGGCCAATTTTGCTACACAATACCGCTTAAGGACAGCTTTTGTAAACAGTATGGCTCCAAACGATAAAAGGCGTTCATTAATATGTACGAGCTATATCAACAATAACAATGTCACAGTAAATATATTGAATGATGACAACGCCAGAAGTTTTAAATATTGGGATAACACTACTGTAGGAAACAACGGCGGAAGTGATGTCCCTCTTCTTCGATATGCTGATATCTTATTGACCAGAGCAGAAGCTTTGAATGAATTATCCACAACTCCTCCAACAGAATGTTTTACACTTATTAACCAAGTTAGAACACGAGCAGGATTAGAAGGTCTAACCATAGCAAATACGCCCTCTAAAGAAGATTTCAGAGATGCCATTTTTAGAGAGAGAGGCTGGGAGTTTATTTCTGAAGGTAAACGTCGTGAAGATTTAATTCGTCAAGGTACATTTTTATCTTCCGCTATAGCCAGAGGTGTATCTCCGGATCTGGCAACACCAGATAAATTGCTTTTTCCAATCCCGCAAATAGAAGTTGAGGCTAATAAACTGTTAGACCCAAGCAATTAATGATGTAGCGAAGACAATTACAAGTGTATAAACTTTAAATGAAGTAATAAATATGGAAAAAATACTCAATTTTAGGTCTTTTGTATGGATTATCCTTGCTCTTTTTACGCTTAACCAGATATCCTGTAAGGACAACACTTCACCACCGCAAGAGCAAAAACAGGCGATACAATTGAACAAAACGACAAGCGCACTTGCTATAGGGGAAGAGTTGGTCTTAATTCCAACATTTACACCCTCCGTAACAAACCCTGAATCCTATAAATGGAATGTTGACAACGCAGAGGTTGTAGCAATCACCATAAACAGTGATCACTCCGCTACGGTTGTTGGAAAGTCGCAAGGTGAAAGCAGAGTTTCCATCACGTCTCTACAAGGTGTTATACTTGCTAGCTGTATCATCAATGTAACTGGTGAAACTATAGAAAATCCAGACGATGGGGTAGTAAAGATATTAACTATAGGCAATAGTTTTTCAGAAGACGCCGTAGAATATTACCTGTACGGCCTTGCGAAAGCGGCAGGTAAAAATATTGTCATTGGCAATCTATTCATCGGTGGTGCTACCCTCGATCAACACGTACAGAACGCCGCGAACAACTCTGCTGCTTATGCCTATAGAAAGATAGAAGAGAATGGTAATAAGGAAGATACACCGAATACAACTATTGCAACGGCTTTGGCTGATGAAGATTGGGACTATATCAGTTTTCAACAAGCAAGCCCAAACTCCGGTCAATATAACACCTTTGTAACTCCGCTACCCGCCTTATATAACTATGTAAAAGGAAAAGCGACAAATCCACATGTAAAGTATATCCTACATCAAACCTGGGCCTACGCACAAAATTCTACACACGCGGGCTTTGCCAACTATAATAAGGATCAGGAAATCATGCATACGGCTATAGTAGATGCTTACAATCGTGCAACAGATCTGATTGACACGGAGCTAATCGTTCCGGCTGGAACAGCCATTCAAAATGGACGGACAAGTATTATTGGCGACAACTTCTGCAGGGATGGCTATCATCTTGACTTGAATATAGGAAGATATACGGCTTCCTGTACGTGGTTTGAAGCTATCTTTGGGGAAACTGTCATCGGAAATAGCTATAAGCCTACTGCTCTCACTGATTATGAAACCGAAATTGCACAACATGCGGCACATAGGGCAGTGGTAAAACCCAATGCTGTGACAGCTATGCAAGATTATCAGGGCGGTGGTTCCGGCATCCTTACTAATCCGGTATTCGTTAATTTTGGTAAGGATACATCCTCACCTAAATGGAATAGTGTAACAGGACACATGGAGGATACATCGATTCCAAATCTGAAAGACGATGAAGGAAACTATACAGGAATTTCCTTGACCATTACAGAACGATTCAATGATATAAATCGGAATGGCCCTGCTACAACATCAACAGATTTTGACATGCCTGCGGGAGTGTCGTCCGATTCTTACTATGGCAATTCTAAAAAGCTCTTTAACAATGCGACGATATTACAAAGTGTCGTGAAGTTGGGTGGTCTGGACAAGACGAAGAAATACAATTTCTGCTTCTTCGCTTCCCGGATTGATACAAAGGTTAATGAGAATAGACAAACTAAATATATTGTCAAAGGACAAAATGAAGATATGGTCTTGCTTAATGCAATGAACAACACATCAAATTCAGTTTGCGCAAATAATATTCAGCCTAACGCGAATGGAGAAATAACGATCACTGTCACTGCTGGGGAACAGAATAATAATGCGAACGGCTTTTATTATATCACCGCACTACGATTATCACCATCAATAAATTAGGCTATACTGTTGGAGCTGTCCCCCAGGTTTAAAAAAATGTAGGGACACTCTCTTGATGTAATTGATCCGCAAAACAATAGATATCCTTTATAGAAAACATTTATGTACAAAAACACTTTAGTTGAAATTCAAAAATTCATTGGTTTATTATTATTGATTTTTATTGCTGTTTCCTGTGGTTTGACACAAGACAAATCCGCGTCAACGCAAGTTTTTAGTGATCCAATCGCCCCAATAGGAGATTCCTCTCTTACTATTCCTGCGGCTGTGAGACCTATTTTAGATGTATGGATGAGAGACACCTATGTAACTTACGGACCCGATGGGTACTATTATCTGACAGGAACTACGGCAACTCCCGGCAGAGTTTTCCCAGGTCAGGTACACTGTTGGGATTATAACGATGGTTTATACTTATGGAGGTCCAGAGATCTCAAAAATTGGGAATCAAGAGGTGTAATCTGGTCTTTTGATAAAGATGCAGCTCCTTGGCAAAAAAAAGGAACGCCCGTTAAACCTGGTGAAAAATCTCCTAATGGAGATCCATTAGACTCCCTGTATAGAGCTGTTTGGGCACCAGAATTACATTATATAAAAAGTCAAAAAAAATGGTTGTTAATCGCGTGTCTAAATGGTAACAATGGTTCGTTCGTTTTGGAAAGTTCATCCGGTAAACCTGAAGGGCCGTATAAAAACATAAAGGGAAACGAAACCAAGGCCATATTTGACAATATAGACCTTAGCATTTTTGAAGATACAGATGGTGAAGTTTATCTAATCGGACATAATCATTACATAGCCAAGATGAAAAAGGATCTGAGCGATATTGCAGAACCCTTTAGAGCTTTTAAGGAAACGCCATATGAATCTGAACCATATATAGAAGGCGTTTGGCTAGATAAGCATGCGGGTAAATATCAGCTATTACAGACGGTATGGTCGGTTTCTCATGCAGATAGCACGTATTCTTATATAAGGGATAACAAAAAAAGTGACAAGTTATATAGTTATGATGTGGTGATCGCTGAATCAGATCATATTTATGGCCCTTATGGCCCTCGTTATCCGGCTATTTTACAGGGTGGACATAATAATTTGTTTAAAGACGAAAACGGTAACTGGTGGTCTACCACATTTTTTAATCCCAGAGGCGTAATGGGAACTAGATTTCCTATAACCTGTCGCCCTGCTATTGTGCCTTTAAAATGGAAAAAGGACAAGTTAATGCCAGATGCAAAAGTGGCAGATGACTTTTATTCGACTTTAAATATTAAATAAAATTTTATGAAACAAGCATATTTCATTTACTTACTATTTGTTCTGGCTCTATTTCTTTCTTGTTCAGCAAACAAACCCGTAAAAAAACCGAATATCCTGATTATTTATGTAGATGATTTAGGTTACGGAGATTTAAGCTGCTACGGCGCAAAGGCCGTGAAAACACCGCACATCGATAAACTGGCAAATAATGGGCTACTTTTTACGGATGCGCATTCATCTGCATCAACCTGTACACCTTCTAGATACTCCTTGCTAACCGGTAGTTACGCCTTCAGAAATAACGCGGCTATATTACCCGGTGATGCGCCTTTAATTATTGATCCAGAAACGGTGACTATTGCCGATATGTTAAAAAAAGCTGGCTATGCAACAGGTGTAATTGGCAAATGGCATTTAGGTTTGGGTAATGGAGAGCCTAATTGGAACATAGAAATCAAACCGGGACCAAAAGAAATTGGCTTTGATTATAGCTTTCTTATTCCTGCCACGGCAGACAGGGTGCCTACCGTATTTGTAGAAAACCAGCGTGTCGTAAACTTAGAAAAAGAAAATCCTATAGAAGTTAGTTACGACCACAAAATCGGTACACTCCCAACGGGTTTGGAACACCCTGAACGGCTAAAAATGAAAGCTGATACACAGCACAGCGGTACGATAATTAACGGAATTAGTAGAATAGGATTTATGAGCGGAGGTAGTAGCGCCCATTGGAAAGACGAAGAATTTGCCACCGTTTTATCCCAAAAGGCTAAGGAGTTTATTACAAAACATAAAGATAGACCCTTTTTTATGTATTACTCATTACCAAGCATTCACGTTCCAAGATCCCCAAATGCAAAATTTGTAGGAGCCACGGAAATGGGACCTAGAGGTGATGATATTGTACAAATGGACTGGATGGTAGGCGAAATAATGAAAAATCTTCGTGAATTAGGAATCGACAAAAATACATTGGTCATATTTAGTAGTGACAATGGCCCTGTACTTGATGATGGTTACGCCGATAATGCTGTGGAATTAATAGGAGAGCATCAACCTTCAGGTATATATAGAGGGGGCAAGTATAGCGCTTATGAAGGAGGTACGCGTATGCCCACAATTACTTATTGGCCAGATGTCATCAAACCCGGCCGAAGTGATGCGTTATTTAACCAGGTAGATCTATTTGCTTCGTTAGCGGCATTAACGGGTCAGCAAGTGGACGATAAAAATGCTCCTGACAGCAAGGACATGTCTGAAGTATTACTTGGGAATTCTAGTGATGGAAGAAAAAGCATGCTTCAGGAATCTTTTACGATGTCTATAAGGTCTGGAGCGTGGAAATATATAGAGCCTCTGTCAAAAGAAGTACCTGACTGGCTAGCAAATAAAACCATCGAAACAGGTCTAAGTAACATGCCGCAACTTTACAATCTTAAAGAAGATCCAGAAGAAATGAATGATCTTTCGGCAAGGTACCCGGAAAAGGTTAAAGAGCTGGCAAAGGAGCTAAATAGAATAAAAGGCATGTAAACACCATTATATAATTATAAATCAATAATAAAAAACAAGTTATGAAAAGAATTATAACATTAGTATTATTTGTGAACGCAATAGTACTCGGATACGCACAAACGGCGTTTAAGACTGTCTGGAACACCAGCAAGTTATCAGGAACTTATGCCGGATCAAGTAATAGGACGATAAAGCTTCCCGTAGCGGGAGGAACTTACGAAGGTAACTGGGTCAAGGTAGAAGAACCTGCAACAAATGGAACCTTTACTAGTTCTAGTCTAACAAATAATATAATCACCGTTCCTTCGGAAGGAACTTACGAAGTAACCATATCTAATGTAGGTGCAGGGTTTTATTGGCAAATAGGTTCCGCACCGGCGGAAACAGATCGTAGAAAGCTAATGGAAATAACGCAGTGGGGCGACCTCTGGACCTGGGACAAAACACATATGTTTTATGATTGCCTAAATCTTGAGGTGACCGCTATGGATGTTCCAACACTAGCTGGAAATATAAGCTATATGTTTCGAGATTGTATACATTTAACAGGAAATGCAAGCTTTAATACCTGGAATGTATCAGAAGTTACGAATATGGCCGCGATGTTTTATGGTGCTAAGGTGTTTAATCAACCATTAAGTAACTGGAATACAGGGGCTGTTCAAAATATGTCAGACATGTTTCGGGGTACAGAAACATTTAACCAGCCTATCGGAAACTGGAATACTGAAAACGTAACAACCATGACAAATATGTTTGAAACTTCAAAAGCATTTAACCAACCGTTAAATGCATGGAATGTATCAAACGTAACGAATTTAAATGGTATGTTTTTTAACAGCGTATTCAACAATGCCAGTTTAGGCAGCTGGACATTAAAAGAAGGGGTTACGCTAAGTGCTTTTTTGGGATCCAGCAATGGGGTAGGAATGGATTGTGTAAACTTTAGCAATACCTTGAAAGGCTGGGCAGAAAATAATAATACACCACATGGATTAGTGCTAGGTGCTGCACAGAGAACTTATGGAGATCAGGTTTCTTACAATAAATTAAGGACAGAAAAAAACTGGACAATTAACAACGCTAATTATGATATAGCTTGTGACCAAACTCCTGTTGTAGCCTTTGCAGATATAAGTGCAAGTATTGTTAATGGCGATTTATTGATACAGTGGAAAACGGAAAGTGAAAGAAATAGTGACCATTTTGTGGTTCAAATTTCTAATGATGGAGAAACTTGGCATGAAGTGGCTTCTGTAGCTAGTAAAGCAGAAAACGGTGATTCCAATGAAGTTTTGGAATATCAACATACCCTTAACCTCGATTCATTACAATTAGCTGGCATATCGGTATTTATTATTTTGCTGTTAACAACATTATTGTTTAATCGCAGAAATCGTATTTTTATTGCATCGATGCTATGTGTGGGCATCTTTTTATCAACAGGTTGCACTAAAAAAGCGTTGCTAACTCAAGAAATTGAGCGTGAAGTTTTATACATTAAAATAACCCAAATAGATAAAGAAGGTAAAGCAAATAGCGATAGCGATGTTATTGCTGTAGAAAAGTAACAACAGGTGCTATTGGGAGTCGGTGTTATTATGCGGTGAAAATTATGCAGTTGGATATGTTACAGCAAGTCCATTAGGACCATATAAAAAAGCAGCAAATAATGAACATTCTTCAAAAAAGTTTATTTCTATTACTGATGGCTGGGTCATTTTGTAATACACCATTAAAGGCACAACAAGGAAAGAAGGATAAACGACCAAATATTGTATTGATTATGGCCGATGATTTAGGGTATTCTGATCTTGGTTGTTATGGCGGAGAAATAGAAACTCCTAATCTGGACAGGCTTGCCCAAGAAGGCCTCCGATATAAGCAATTTTACAATGCGGCGAGATGTTGTCCTACAAGGGCGTCTTTGTTAACAGGGCTTTACCCCCATCAAGCAGGAATGGGATGGATGGCTGCTGCGGATTTAGGTACACCAGCGTATCAAGGAAATCTCAACGACAATTCGGTAACCATTGCCGAAGTATTGAAAACTGCTGGGTACGGTACTTACATGACAGGCAAATGGCATGTGACAAATGAACGCAAAATAGATGGGATGGTAATTGATAATTGGCCAAAACAAAGAGGATTTGACCATTATTTTGGAATTATCCCGGGAGGTGCTAATTATTTCACACCCGTAATTTATACTGACAATCACCGATATAAAGCCCCTGATAGTTTTTTCCTGACAGATGCCATTAGTGATTCAACAGTGAAATATATTCATCAGCATTTCAATAAAAATGCGGATAGCCCCATGTTTATGTATGTTGCTTATACCGCTCCCCATTGGCCGTTGCATGCGTTGCAAAACGACATAGATAAATACAAAGAGTTTTATAAAGTAGGATGGGATGTGGTTCGCAAAAACCGTTTCGAAAAACAACAGCAGATAGGCTTATTTTCTAGTTATACGACCCTCTCTCCGAGAGATACGGTGATAAAAGACTGGAATAGTTTATCAAATGAAAAGAAAAACGAAATGGCTATGCGCATGGCTATTTATGCTGCACAAATTGATAATATGGATCAAGGGATTGGACGTATTCTAGAAGCGTTAAAAGCAGAAAACCAATTAGACAACACCTTAATATTTTTCTTAAGTGATAATGGCGCCTGTGCCGAATTCATAAGCAGCGGAAAGCGAAAAGACGTGGATGGGAAAGAGGATACGTTTGAAAGTTATCGTGTAAATTGGGCAAATGTCAGTAGTACACCTTTCAGAGAATATAAACATTATACAAATGAAGGAGGCATCGCTACCCCGTTAATAGTTCATTGGCCAAAAGGTATTGATGAAAATCTTTATAATTCTTTTGTAACGAATTACGGTCACATCAGTGATATTATGGCAACTTGTGTGGACATTTCGCAAACAAGCTATCCTGTTACTTATAAAGGGAAAAATATCCCTTCTTTAGTCGGGAAAAGTTTAAAACCTCATTTTAATGGAAAAAGCAACAACCGGGGTAAAATATTTTGGGAACATGAAGCCAACATCGCCGTACGGGATGGAAGATGGAAATTAGTAACGAAGACGCTACAAGACGCAGAATTAGATGAGAACAACCTCTCTCTATATGATATGGATGCAGATCCTACAGAAATGGACGATTTATCTGTTAAATATCCCGATAAGGTAAAAAAAATGTACCATGAATGGATAGACTGGGGAAATGAGGTTGGAGTTTTTCCATTAGATACACGAAATTACAATGTTAGGGCGCAGCTTTATAGCAGAAATATAAATGGCAATTTTGACGATAATTTAGGTGGATGGAAGATTAGAAAAACTGAGGGAGTACGGGCTACAGTTTCTATAGATACTACATACAAACTCACAGGCAAGAAATCGGCTTTTATTCAAATGGAAAAGTCCGTCGATAAATCTTCGGCATTTGCTATGTTCTGGAGTCTCCAAGCAAAAAAAGGTGAGCAGTTTGATATAAAGATCAATTCTGCAGCTAGCCGTAAAACCTCTGTTTTTATACGATTGGAAAATTCTGATCCAGAAAAAGGAATTGAAAAAATGCTGGATAAAGAATTGACCGTTTCCACTACGTCCAGAAAGAATTCTTTTCGCTCTATCAAATTACCTAGGGACGGTAGTTATCGCTTATCTATAGATATGGGGATGCTTGAAGGGGGAGACAGACTCTGGATTGATGATGTAGAAATTTTAGCTGTAAAATAATAATCTAATATATCGTTTATTTTACGCCGCCCACAACTCGTGATTCGATTTTAGATAAGTAAAAGCGGTATGCAGCATTCCTGTCCATCCCAATAATAAAGGTACCTTGATCCCAGGATTAGGGTCGGCAACTTTTATAAAGTTACGCATAATGAGGGTATGCTCTATTATGCCTTTGCACGGCTTTTATGGTCGCACTAGTTTGTGTCATACCGTTTCAATTTCTTTCGGATAGATGACAGTTCCCGATATGCTTTTTAGTCCGTCTTGTTCTAATTCAATTGCCATAAAAGCATTCGATGGCACATCAAACGGTGCTTTAATATTCCATTTCTCAGCTGGATCAAATCCAAATTTCGGATAATAATTTTCGTGTCCCAATACGATGACCGACGTAAATCCCAAATCCTTTGCAACTTCAAGTCCTTTTCTGATAAGCTGTCCGCCAATGCCGTTTTTTTGTAAGTCAGGTCTTACCGCCATTGGAGCAAGCCCTAGACTTTCATGCATGTTTCCTTTTTCGTCCTTTATATAGATTTTAGTAAACAATATATGCCCAACGATCTTATTGTTTTCTGTTGCCACAATAGAAAGCGCTGGAACAAAAACTGCGGGGTTGTTTCTTAGAGCGTCTACCAATTTCGCTTCGTTGTCCTGTCCGAATGCCAATTGGTTAACTTCAAAGACTTCTGTAAAGTCGTCCTGTGTTTCTTTTCTTAACTTGAGTTGCTCTGTCATTCCGTTTCTTATATAAATATTTGTGAAGACATTTTAATCACTTATAAAAATAGTACATTCTATGGTTAATGATCTACATCAAAATATTATTCTTAGCCACAATTGGTTCGGGCAGACGTTCTTCGTCCAGCATATCTTTCATATCTATTTCCAGCATTCGGCTGATCTGCGTAACCGGAGTATCGTTGGCACTGCCCTCAAACGGGTTCACCGAACTTTCGCCAATGGTGTCCAATATGTGAAATGCCCAGGCTACCAAAGCCGAACATGGGATATTGAACCAAATGGTGTAACCTTCGAGAAAGGTGTCGTTGCCCAGAGAGGCATATTCTCTCAATAAGCCAAATGGTAGCAAGAAAATAAACACGAACATCAGGTAGGTGGTGACCGAAGCAAAGTTACGCGGGTATGGAAAATTTTTTATCCGTTCGGCTTTACCCTGATCGTCTATCAAACGGCTAATGCCTTTCTGTAGTTCCATCCATTGTATATCGCTGATTATACCGTCTTCTTTCAGCTTACCCAGACTTTCGGATTGCAAGGCAATCAGCTGTGTTGCCCGGTTTTTCTTAGACAGGATATAGTTTAATTCGTCTTCGGTTAGGTATTGTTTCAGCTCATTATCCAGTTTGGTTTCCCATTCGGGAATGGAATATCTGTTATTTAGGAATTCCTGATTTTGTCGTCTGAATGTGTTTTCCCACGAACGGGCTTCCCTTAACTGAAAACGTAATGCCGTGAGCCATGCAAAATGGCGGTAAAACATTTTCCGGACTGTTTCATCTTTTTTTCCGCCAACAGTATCCCGAAGCGTAAAGGCAAAACTTCGGCTGTCGTTGATCACCGCGCCGTAAATCTGTCTGGCTTCCCACAACCTGCCATAGCTGGCGTTGTTCTTAAATCCGACGATGAATGCCAAAGTCGTACCCAATACAGCAACAGGCTGCCATGGCAAGGCGAGAAATGTCCATCCAAAAGAATACAATACGGTTGGTACCGTTGCTATCAGCAATAGCCAAAGTGTATCGTGGAATGTCCATTTAAAAAATTCTAAAGGGGTGTATCGTTTTCCGGTATGCATAAAGTTAATTTTGGGCTTTAGAGAGGAAGGAGATGTCCTTTACTTCCAATGTATTTTTGTAGTAACCATTCATGGTTACATTAATCATCCCTTTTCCGACTTCTTTCAATGTCAGAAAATAGGTTTTGCTGAATAATCTGAAAAAAGGGAACAATGCATCTACAACTTTGTAAAATCCCTTGACATTTTTAGCTCCTTTGGTGGGTTTCATAAAAGCGGGACGCAAATTATAAACGGCTTTAAAAGGCAATTTCATCAGATCGTTTTCTGTTTTGCCTTTTACCCGTGCCCACATTTGTTTACTTTTAATGTTGGTTCCTCCGCCAGAGACATAACAAAATGTCATTTGCGGGTTATGCTTCGCAAGTGTTGCTGCAAAACCCAATGTCAGATCATAAGTTACTTTGGTATATTGCTCTTCGCTCATTCCGATGGCAGAAACGCCTGCGCAAAAGTAACAGGCATCGTAGCCCTTTATTTTTTCGGCAATAGTCGAAATATCGCTTAAATCCGAATGGATAACCTCTTCGATTTTGGGGTGGGAATAACCGCTTGGTTTTCGGTTGATCAGTAAGATGTTTTTCACTTCGGGATTAGCGATACACTCCTGTAAAACACCCTCACCGACCATTCCGGTAGTTCCTGTGATGATCACTCTTAGTTTCATTTTTTATGTTTATTTTTTTCCTTTGATAGCGCAGAATTCGCTAATTTTCCTTCCTGAATCTGCCCAATCTCTTGAAAATTTATTCTATCAATGTATCCACCTCTTTTAAGAAGGTGTCCGTATCCATCTGCTGGGTCATTCTGCCACGGATGATATAGAGGTGCTTTTCAAATATTCCTCCGTTTTGCTCCACTATATTTTTGAAATCATCGATATATTGTTGTTCGAATTTACTGTTCATCGAGTTAAAAAGAACGACTTTTTTTCCTGTAAAGTCGTTGTTCTTGGCAAATTCAAAGACCTGCGGTGCTGGACTATACAGCCAGATTGGCGAACCGATATAAATCGTATTATAAGCACTTAAATCTATTTTTGAGGGTGTGATTTCTGCTTCGGTTTTTCGCGCATCTTGCAAGGATTGTATCCAACCCCAAAAACCGATCTTATCTCTATCCGAATGAATAGGCACGACAGAAGCATTTTTGATCTCCGCTATTTTCCGTGCCATAAGTTCGGTGTTGCCTGATCTGGAAAAAAAGACTACCAATGTCTTTGAGTTGGCATCGGTATTCAATGTTCGCATTATTTTCTGGTTACGGCGATACTGATAACTATCTATGCCAACGATAGCAGCAGAAAAACCGATCGCTGCCAAAGACGCGATACCTACGGTGACACCTATCCATTTTTTGTGCTTTTTTTTCATCTCATCGGATAATTAAATTGTAACTATTCAACCCCTATGGGAATGACCTCAAAAACCTGAGCGAGGTAGTTGGGGTAATTGTCCAGATCCTCCTCAATCTTCTGATCCCTAAAAATATCAAATGTCCCGTAATCCGGCATAATTTCATAGTCTACAAAACGGTACAAACTAATAAAAAGACGGCTTATCACCTTCGGAACCCGGCTTTTGTACGCCAACGCTCGCATGTTTATCTTTCTCCGGATTTTGGACAAGGCTCACAATATAACTTGCCACCGCTTTGCGGGAAACTTCCGTTCCGGTAAACGGTTCGCCTTTTTGCGTGGTTTCGAAATCAGTTTCGTTCTTGTCGGTCAACCACGATGGCCGAACAACAGTGTAGTATAAAGATGAGTTTTCGATGACATCAGCGGCCTGACGGTAACGAACCAAGTCCGAACCGATCATCCGGTTATTCCATTGCCCGAATTTTCCTGGGATTTCATCGTAAATGCCCAACGAAGTAACGAAGATCAATCGCCGAATATCTGCTGCTTCCATCGCTTTTACAATTTCGCCCGCCATTTTATCTACCTGACCGGCAAGATTGGCATATACCATATCCTGACCTTTGATAGCCTTACTTAAATCGTTTTGGTTCAATACATCGCCCTGCATGACTTTGGCATGGGGAGCCTGATTTTCCAAACCATTTGTGTGTCTTGCAAACAAGGTTAATTCAATATTGGTATCTTCTTTTAAAAAATCAATTACATGCTGTGCAATGGCACCGCCTGCCCCCAGCACTAAAACTTTTGTTGCCATATTTTTTCTTTGTTTAGAGAGATACCGCTGATAGGAGTGTCAACGGTATCTATACATGCTTATTAGAGATTTTCCTTAAAGAAAGGAACTATTTTTTCCAATGCCTGACCAACAGGTTCCGGCTGATCGTAAAGATCATAATGTGAGTAGCCTTTTACCACCAAAAGCTCTTTTTTCTCGGAAGCAGCACGACGTATAATCTCGTAGCCATCTCTGAATGCTCTAAAACCGCCCGGTTTGTCACCTATAACGACCAAAATAGGTTGTGTTAATAAAGTTTCGGACAAGTAGAAAGCATCCCAACCCATGCCTACGGACATACCGGAATATACAGCACTCGTTGCTCCGCCCTTGGTTTGTCCTCTGGAAGTTTTGTAATAATCTGTTGCTTCCAGAATGTCTATATCTTCGACGCCATCTTTTTTGGCAACTTCTACGCTTTCGGGCAACATATTGATGGTCAGCAAATCGCCGCCTTTTGCTTCGGCAGATCGTTGTGCTGCTATATTGTTCAACACTTCCATCGGGCTTCCGCCAGCGAAACCGTCACGCAACAAACGTCCAAAATTTACGCCTGTAATGGAAACTACCGCTTTGATACGGCGTTCGGTCATCGCGATATTAAGTGAGTACGCTCCACCACCGCAAACACCTAAAATCCCGATTTTATCGGCATCTATGTAAGGAAGTGTTTCGAGGTAATCAATCGCGTAGCGGACATCATCGGTACGGTGAAATGGATTTTCAACGTATCTTGGTGTACCACCGCTTTCTCCCTGAAAAGAAGCGTCAAATGTCAACACGACAAAACCTGCTTCGGCCAATGCTTTACCATAAATGTTTCCTGCGGTCTGCTCTTTACAGCTTCCGATAGGGTGCATCGTAACGATGGTTGGGTATTTCTTGTTTTCGTCGAAATCTGCCGGGAACTGCAAGATACCTGCATTGTTCCAGGCTATGTTTTTAAATGTTATTTTCTGTATGCTCATTTTTAAATGTATTTAAATTAAAAAGCCGGCACGGGCTTTATCAGCACCGCCCGGCTTTAATTTTATTGCTGATATAAATACTTATGCCAAGTTCTTTTTAAAGAAGGGAGCCAATTGTGATATGGCTTCCTGCACATAGTTTTCACCATCGTATAAGGACATGTGGTTTGCACCTTCAACTATATATTTTGTCTTGTCTTTAGACGCAGCACGTTCGATAAGGTTTTCGCTCATCCACGCACTTCCGGCATTGCTTCCTACGACGGCCAATAAAGGCTGCGTAAAGAATGCTTCCGCTTTGTTGTATGCATCGTACGTGATAATTTGCGTCAGATTCCGCAATGTGGTCCAGCCCGGTGCTGTCGGATATTGGCAACGATTGGTATGGTAATATTCCCACGCCTCTCTCAATTCCTCATTTGGAGCATCTTCCTCTTTTGCTGGAGCTAATGGCATGGTTTGCAAATCGCCTTTTGCATCGGCAGTTCTCGCATTTGCACCTGCCAATAAATAAGGCATCGCATCGGCATCTTTCACGTTGTTTTCCCAACCGTTACGGAACATCTGACCGATGTTTACGGCACTTACCATCCCCACAGCTTTGATGCGGTGGTCATTGATCGCTGCATTCGCTGTGTATCCTGCACCTGCACAGATACCCATGGCACCGATATTCTCTGCATCGATATAAGGAAGTGTTATCAAATAATCCACTACAGCACTCACATCTTCTGTACGGATATAAGGGTTTTCCAATTGGCGGGGCTCGCCTGTGCTTTCGCCTTGGTAAGAAGCATCGTAAGCAACGGTTACAAATCCGCTCTCAGCTAACTTTTTAGCATATAGACCTGCCGTCTGTTCTTTAACGCCACCACCTGGGTGAGAAACGATTATTGCCGGATATGTTTTGCTCTGATCAAATCCTTCCGGGAAGTTGATGATTGCTGCAAGGGTGATTCCTTGTCCGTTTCCGTTTTTGATACTGATTTTTTCCTGTGACATAGTATTTACGTTTTAAAATTTATTACTCTTTTAAGATTACCTCTTTTCTGATAACACAAATTTAGCTTCAAATGAGCTTGATAAACGGAGACAGATTACCTGATTAAGGAGACATTTTACGGTTTTTTTATTTTGTGTGATATATATGCTGGAATGGCATTGATCGAACCTGGGACTGCTGGAATGTCGTGATGTGATAGGCTCCATCCGGTACACAAAGAGCAGAAAAGATCTGGCATCCATGACTACTGGTCTTTATAGCAGGTGCATGGGCGGAAATTCGACTATTATTGCGATGTCCAAATGGCCTGAAGAGTTTGAAGATATTAAGACCCTAGTGCTTATCATGGTTGTTTCCGGAAGGACATTCATTGAGAAAGGGGCGGAGCTCATCAAAGCCGATCCGGAGAAATCGGCCCGGCAATTAGATGAAAGGCTGCGCGAGCTTACGGGCATGCGTTTGGATGAGGAAACTCCCAAGCCTTATGCTCAGGATGTCAAAGTACCCACGTTGATGGCGCAGCTTCGCAGAGAATTCCTTATCCATGCAGAAAAAGACGGACAGGAAATTTTTGATGCGTTGGGCGCTACGGAAAAAGAGCTGTTGTGGATCGAAGAATCCAATCAGCGTTTTTACGCGTATAACCATTTTGGACAGCACCCCGAAAAACTTGTAGGCTGGTTTGACCGCTATTTATAAACTTTCTATAACGCTTTTTAGCTTGCCTGAAATAGGATAAGGAGTAATACGTGTAGATATCTCATTTATTGATTTCTGAATACCTTGGGTGACAGGCCGGTTTTTTTACGAAAGAACCGCGCAAAATAGTTTGGATAGTCAAATCCAAGACTATAGGATATTTCGCTGATGGAAAGCGTTGTGTTCTTTAGTTTATCTTTTGCTAGCTGAATGACGTAATCGTGTATATGGTCAATCGGAGCTTTACCCGTAAAGTGTTTGATCAAGTCGCCAAAGTAATTGGGAGAAAGGTTGCTCTGCTGTGCAAAAAAAGCTACTGAAGGTAGTCCGGGAACATTTTCATTTTTATTAAAATGGTCTTCGAGGTTCGTATAAAACTCTGTAATCACTTTATGATAAATATCACTTCGCGTATCAAATTGCCTATCATACAGATTCTTTACATACGTTAATATCAGGTTAACGTATGAAATGACGACTGTTCGGGAATAATATTCTTTCCTGAATTCGTTTTCAGCTTTTCTGAACAGATCCCAAAGGATAATTTCTTCTTCTTTGGTAAGAAAAAGCGCTTCGTGGTTATTGTAATACACAAAGTTATAGTCTTTAGCATATTTATCCAGGTATTTGGCACTGACCATAATCGTGATCCCCGACACAGGTGGGGTGATTTCCCATTCCAGGGAATTCTGTGGACAATCTACGAATACATAGGAACTGTCCGTTTGATCCTCCAGTAACTGAAACGGAACAAACTTTGGATCCATAGGCGGTTTAATCGCCAGCAGATAAAAATCAATGGTGACAGGCTCCGAAACCAATCGTATGTTTTCTTTGCTTTCAAAATTTACGATATTTAAATCGTTACTCTTTAAGCCATCAACGTTCAGGTATCGACTGAATTGGGGTATGTCCAATATTTTTGTACTCATTACTAATATCTATTACTTGACAAAAGTAAACAATTGAAAACGCAGAAAACGGATACAAATGACGGATAAATGGATACATTTTACGGAATATTGAAGTCAGTCAGATAAACAGCTTATCAAGCTGTTAGACCGATCTCTTTTCTTAAGGTTAACTTCCAAACGGAAGATCTAACCTTGGACTTGAACTATGCGCTATCAAAATACTATTAACAAAAAAAGCTATATAACGGGCATAAAAAAGGAGACAACCAATAAGTAGTGTCTCCTTAAGTAGCCCCGAGCAGAATCGAACTGCTATCAAATGTTTAGGAAACATCTATTCTATCCGTTGAACTACGGGGCCAATACTAATGGATACAAAAATAACTTTTTTTTCCAACTTAAACCATAACCATTAGTTATATAAACGATATATTCTTTATAGATTTTGACGATATCATATAAAGATTTTTGATGTTTTATTGACAATAAAAACTCCTACTTTTGTACTGCAAAAAGAAAGAACAAAATAAATATAATTATTATGAGTTTTACAGGTAAAAATTTTCCAAACATTTCAGTTGACGCAATTGATTATTTAGGTGACAACTTTACTATCAACGTATTTGAAAAAGCAAAGGCAGAAAACAAAAAAGTATTGTTGTTCTGGTATCCAAAAGATTTCACTTTTGTCTGTCCTACAGAACTACACGCTTTCCAAGAAGCTGCTGAAGAGTTTGCAAAGAGAAATACCATCTTAATCGGTGCTTCTTGCGATTCTGCAGAGGTTCATTTTGCTTGGTTAAATACAGCAAAAGACAACGGCGGTATCGAAGGTGTGGAATATCCACTTATTGCGGACACTAATCGCAACTTATCAAGTGTATTGGGTATTTTAGAGATGAAAGAAGTAGAACACCCTGAATACGGGACGCTGGTAGAAGGTTCTGCTGTTTCATACCGTGCGACTTATCTTATCGACGAGACCGGTAAAGTATTCCATGAATCTGTAAACGATATGCCATTAGGCCGTAACGTGAAAGAATACATCCGTTTGATCGACGCATATACACATGTTCAGAAACACGGAGAAGTTTGTCCTGCCAACTGGGAAGAGGGTAAAGATGCTATGAACGCTACACGTGAAGGCGTTGCGACTTACCTATCTGCAAACTAGTTATACAGTATTCGAAAAAAGACTGAAAGGAGAGGTTCTCTCTCCTTTCATAAAATCAAATTTTATGTTACAGGAATTAGAAAAAGACGCTCTACAAGAAATTGTAGACAACAACGATACCGTATTGGTACAATTTTCGGCATCTTGGTGTGGAAACTGCCGCATCATGAAACCTAAGTTTAAAAAACTAGCGTCGGAAAACGATAATGTTTCCTTCGTAATTGTTGATGCGGAGAAGTTTCCGGAGTCCAGAAAACTTGCCAATGTAAATAATTTACCAACTTTTGCATCCTACAAAAACGGAAAACTGGTAAATCAAGTACAAACAAATAAAATTGACGGTTTAATAGATTTATTAAATGAAATTACCAATAATTAAGCATCTTATCGAGTTTATAGAACAGAACGACGCAGATTTCGTGTTGGAAACTATCGAAACACTAGAGGCGTTAACGGAGGTTTCCTCTCTCAAAGATGAGGAACTTGATGTAATCGGTGAATTGATTTCCAATATGTATGGAGCGGTAGAAGTCGACAAGCTAATAAAAGAAGGAACCCCTAAAAAAGAAGCATTAAACGGCTTTATGCAAAGAGTGCTTGGATCTATCGACAAATAAACAAAACACATAGCTGTTTATAACTTTGCTTATGTGGAAAAGTTTTTCGCCATTAAGGGCGCTATTTTTATTTATTAATCCTATTTTTACTTGTACCATATAAGGTTACTATTTTAAAACTATCGACTGTTCCGTTTGTTTTTTAAAATCCGTTGGACGAATTGGAAGTTTTAGACAAAAGATTTTTAATTGTTGGTAAAAGGAATCAGAAAGTATCTGGTTCCTTTTATTTTTTCCTATTTTTAGGCATTATGAGACGACATATTATCTGCATTTTTCTGGCACATCTTTTCACGGCTCACTTTTCTTTTGCACAATCTACCTATTCCAGTAGTTCTGCAGATATACAGTTGCAAATGGAACGACTAAATGTCTTAGGTTCTGTACTCTATTTTGCTGCGCACCCGGACGATGAGAATACGAAATTAATATCCTACCTCGCTTCTGAACGCAACGTGCGAACCACTTATCTCTCGTTGACGCGCGGTGATGGCGGACAAAACTTAATAGGAACCGAACAAGGAATTGAACTAGGGCTAATACGGACTCAGGAACTCCTTCAGGCGCGTAAGGTGGATGGGGGAGAGCAATATTTTTCTTCCGCATTCGATTTCGGCTTTTCTAAAACTTACGACGAAACCTTTAAATTTTGGCAAAAACAAGAAGTATTACGAGAAGCTGTATGGCTTATCCGAAAGTTACAACCGGATGTGATTATTACGCGATTTCCTCCTGATGAGCGTGGCGGGCATGGCCACCACCAAGCTTCTGCCATACTTGCACACGAGGCCTTTGTAGCTGCCGGCGATCCTAAAATGTTTCCCGAACAGCTAAACGAATTACAACCTTGGCAGGCTAAACGCTTGCTCTGGAATACCGCCAACTTTATGCGCCTTCAAGGAGAAGATTCTAATCGACTCCGCATTGATATCGGTCAATACAACCCTTTATTAGGCAAGTCCTATGGTGAATTGTCCGCCATCAGCCGTTCACAACACAAAAGCCAAGGCTTTGGGTCGGCAAGTACCAATGGTGTATCACTCGAAACATTTGAAAATGTAGCGGGCACGAAGGCAACGGAAGATCTGTTCGATGAAATTGATCTATCTTGGAACCGCATCCCTCACAGCGAATCTATTCAATTGGCCATCCAAAAACTCCTATCATCTTTTAACGCCAATAAGCCGCAACTCTCTATTCCTCAACTCGCCACCATATGGCATGAAATCCAAAAATTGGAAAATAGTTACTGGAAGGAAAGAAAGAGCAAAGAGGTAGAAAATATCATCCTTGCTTGTGCAGGGATAAAAGTCGAAAGCCTTACACCTAGATTACGTTTAGTAGAGGGGCAGCCGATAGCTTTTCAAACAGAAATCGTCGTCCGCAATCCCGATGTCCACGTGGAACTTTTACATATAAACGAAAATAAAATTGGACAAACGCTCCCTTCAAACGAAGTAATAACCTTCGAGCAAATTCTTCCACCAACAAACATCACTCAACCGTATTGGTTGCGCAAATCGCATACACAAGGTAAATTTGATGTTGATCCAAAGCATTTTGGTTATCCTATGAACCCCGATTTACCTGCCGCTCATATTTATTTCAACGTAGCGGGAGTTCCTATTCATATACAAACACCGTTACAATATCGCTATGTTGATCCCGTAAGGGGAGAGGTACACGAATATGTGGAAGTTGCACCGGTCGTTACGGCCTCCATAGAAGTCAATAACCTGCTTATTCAAAAAGGTGAACAGAAAACCTTAACGGTTACATTTCAAAGGCACGGTGAAACAAACAAAGACATACCTATCGATATAAACCTTTCATCTTCAGGATGGAAAATATATCCCGAAAAATTGATGTTATCTTTCCCTGAAGGACAGGACATCCTTTCCAAGACCATTGCGATAAGCAATCTCCAAACGACCCATAACGAAACAACATTAAGCTTCTCGGCCAGTGGAAAAAAGTTGAAAGATATCCGGGAGATTACATACGACCACATCCCCCGGCAGACATGGTTTCCCGATGCGGAAGTGAAACTAAACCCCATTACATTAATCAATCCCGTAAAAAGGGTCGGTTACATTATGGGAGCAGGCGATCTCGTTCCGATAGCATTACGAAACATCGGTACCACAGTCGACATACTGGATATAGCCAAACTCCGATCAGACGTGCTGCAGCAGTACGATGCCATTGTATTTGGCGTACGAGCATTAAATATCCATACCCATATTACACAAAAACTACCGTTAATTTATAACTATATACAGGACGGCGGTGTCGTTTTAATGCAATACAATGTTAACTCTAGATTACAGGAGGAACATTTTTCACCTAAACCAGCACCGTTCACCATTACCCGTACTAGAGTAACAGAGGAAGACGCAAAAGTCACCTTTACCGATCCTAAGGACCCCATATTAAATTATCCGAACAAGATTACACCCGAAGACTTTAATGGCTGGGTACAGGAACGAGGGCTTTACTTTGCAGAAAACATCGATCCTAGTTATCGCACACCTCTTGCCATGAGCGACCAAAATGAACCGCAACACAACGGCGCTTTACTCATACATCGAATGGGGAAAGGTAAATTTATTTATACGTCTTTATCTTTTTTCAGACAATTACCTGCCGGAGTTCCCGGAGCTAATAGATTATTTGTAAATTTGTTAGCAAAAGAAAAATAGAAACTATATAGTATAATGGAAAATCAAGTAGAAAGCAACGAAAACCTAAATGTAAAAGGTATTATCCTATTACTCGGCACCATATTCGGTGCTTTGATTTCGATCATCGTTAAGGGTACTTTTTTAGGTTTTATCGGCGGTTTAGTGATAGGATTCGCATTGGCGGTCTTCTTCATCAGCGTAATCCTTCCCCATAAACCAAGTGACAGATAAGGGCCTTCCTCCGTTTGTAAAAAGCTGGCGACAGTTCTATATACTCGTTTGTATATGGCTAGCCGCGTGCATTTTACTCATGTATTGGTTCACTAAATATTATTCATGAGTACTATTGATTGGATAGTACTCTTTTTTACGCTGCTGCTCATTGTCGTCTATGGCATCTACAAAAGCAGGGGTATCAAAAATATCGATGGGTATATCGTTGGTGATCGCGAACTGCCCTGGTATAATGTAGGACTCTCTGTGATGGCGACACAGGCTAGTGCCATCACATTCTTATCGGCTCCAGGACTTGCCTACTCCTCCGGAATGAGTTTTGCCCAATTCTATTTTGGACTACCACTGGCGATGATTGTCCTATGTATCACCTTTGTGCCCATCTTCCATCGGTTAAGGGTCTATACGGCTTATGAATTTCTCGAAAAGCGATTTGATGTGAATACTCGTGTACTCACAGCATTACTTTTTTTGATCCAACGAGGGGTCTCAACTGGCATCACCATCTTTGCGCCATCCATCATTCTTTCGAGTATCCTACATCTTGATGTGACGTATACTACACTTATTATCGGAACAATGGTTATCTTCTATACCGTTTGGGGTGGAACAAAAGCCGTCTCCTATTCGCAATTACTGCAGATGGGTATTATTTTTACGGCGCTATTGGCTGCGGGGGTTATGGTTGTCCGCTTTTTACCCGCCGATATTGGTTTCACAGAAGCACTACATATTGCCGGAAAATCTGGCAAGACCAATGCCATAGACTGGAGTTTCGATCTTAGCAATCAATACACCGTGTGGACAGGCCTCATCGGTGGATTTTTCCTGCAGCTTTCATATTTCGGCACCGACCAAAGCCAGGTAGGTCGATACCTAACAGGATCGTCTATTCGTGACTCCAGATTAGGGCTTCTCCTTAATGGTTTGCTAAAGGTGCCCATGCAATTTTGTATTTTATTGATTGGTATCTTAGTTTTTGCTTACTATCAGTTCCATACACCTCCATTATTTTTCAATAATGTAGAGGTGGCAAAAATCGAAAACAGCCAATACAGCGATGAATATACCGCTATAATACAACGTCACGAAGCCATTGGTGCAGAAAAAAAAGAATGGGTAGAAAAATTGGTCTTGGCGATTAAGGCCGATGATTCCGAAGCAATTGACGCTTCCCGCCACGCCCTTCAGGAGAAGAACCAACAAGATCAGATACTACGAAAAGAAGTAGAAACCCTATTGCAAAAAAATAACCCCGGTGCCGAGCTCAATGATAACAATTATATTTTCCTGTCGTTCGTAACAACCACCTTTCCAAAGGGGCTAATCGGATTATTGATTGCGATTATTTTCCTAGCCTCCATGGGGGCAACAGCCAGTGCGATAAACTCACTGTCATCAACCACTGTAGTGGATATCTACAAACGCTTTATTAACAAAAAGGGATCCGATAGAGGCTACCTTAATGCATCAAGATTATTTACGATGGTGTGGGGCATTATCACGCTTGCCGTAGCACTATACGCCAGTCAGCTCGGAAATCTCCTAGAAGCCGTCAATATTTTAGGTTCCCTCTTCTATGGTACCATTCTGGGTATTTTCCTTGTCGCTTTTTATGTGAAACGTATCGGCGGAAAAGCGGTGTTTTGGGCCGCAGTATTTTCAGAAATAGTTGTTTTTGGTATATGGAAAGCAGATATCATGGCTTACCTTTGGCTCAACTTGGTGGGTTGTGTCTGTGTAATTGTGTTTGGGCTGATTTTACAAACGATGTTCAAATCAAAAATACCGTCGGTATAGGTTATACAAAACCCGCTTATCATAATCTGTCAGTGTCTCCTCAACATCCGTAACAATAAATTTCCGTTTAAAAGCGACGATTGTTTTGTTCAGATTGCTAACGTCATAGCCCATGATACGGAGGGCGTCAACAAAGTTGAAGTTGTCCGGAGGAGAAACGAGGTTACTTTCGTCATACCACACACCAAAGCCACGGTCTGCCAATCGTTTCCAAGGGAAAAATACACTTGGGTCGTTCTTACGTGCTGGTGCGACATCCGCATGCCCTAGAAAATTGGTGAATGGTATCTGGTATTTGGTCTTTAGCGTATCCAACAATATAAGAAGTGCGTTTATTTGCGCTTCGGGAAAAATCTCTCTTCCATTATTGTCCAACTCTATGCCCAAGGAGACCGAGTTCATATCCGTGACATTTCCCCATTTTGATCTTCCCGCATGCCAGGAACGTAGATAATCATTCAACATCTGTACGACACGACCGTCCTTACCAATCACATAATGCGCAGAGACTTTGGTATGCTCCAATTGAAAAGTTCGTATGGTTTGCGCTAGGCTATGTTGTGCTGTATGGTGGATAATCACAAAATTTGGCTTTCTGATATCATAATGTATTGCTTCTGCCCAATCCACATTTCTATTGATACCCTCCCGCATCATCATTTTGATGTTATCATCAGTCGTGAGGATTAACGGCATTGCCGTTGCCTGTTTTTCAGCTAAAAGGTCTGCTGTGCCTGGTAGTTTCACCGAATCCGTATTGATTTTAATGTTATCTACGCGCAGTACGGATGTGTTCGTATGCTGCAATACACGTTGCTTAGGCGTGCCACAAGAGGACATCAACCATAAAACGAAAATGAAATAACAAAAACTTCTCAAACGCACCAATACTTTCTCAACTAACCCTTATAACTATAAATACTATCTCGGTAATGTATAAGTCAAACCTAATGCCAAAGCTTGGCTATATTGCACCTTCACATCTTCATCTGAATTATAAACCATAATACCTGTTAATGATACATTTACCAGATTGGTAACTTTAGCGGTAAGTGTCGCATCCAAGCGGTGATCCGGGTCACTCAGCTCTTTATAGTCTGCAAATAGATTGTACCTCGATTTTATATTGAGATTTTTTGACAGATTTCTATCTAAATTTGCCGTTATCTGAAAAGCCAGATCATTTTTAAAATTTTCTCCGGGGTGTAAACCAAATTTTTCTTGATCACTTTTGATTGGATCATTTTCCGGATACCGCAAAGCATATTCGTCTATCGTAAGTGGTTTCACCCGATCATCCAGCACCAATGTTTGTCGGGCAGTACCTGTACCCAACCGTAAGGAGAACGTATTGTCCGGTTTATATTCCAAACCGAAAGATTCTGTAAAATATCCCGGCCCCATAAAACTTGTATTATATTCATATATACGTTCCACTCCATTTTGTGTTCTATAGGTATATCCCAAATCAAACTGAGACTCAAACGTTACAGAAAAATAAAGGGCCCAGCCTTTTGATAATTTATAAGCTATCTTATGATCCCAGAAAATCCGGTCATTGTTCTTTTTTGCCAGTTGTTCTTTATTCTTAATCTTTCCGTATCTCAAGTCAATTTCCGTCACATACTGAAAGTTATTTTTATTGTATTCCGATTTATGCCATCCAAGTAAACCGATAGCAATGGAATTCACACCTCCCGCGTTCCAATTTTCGCTGAAAGAAGCTTGATTCATGTTGACCCCGAACTTCGTCCAATGTTTCCAATAATTAACCTCTAAGTCTAGTTGTGGAATGGGAACTAATACTTCTTGTAAATTAGTCGCAGGTGCTTGCGGCTTTTCCACAATATTTGTATCAGGTTTTGCCCTTAACTCTTTAAGATCGACTTGTGCCATACCTTGTTGGCCCACTACGAGTAATAAAATAACAAACAGAAAGTTTATGCTCTTAAACATGGCGTTTTATTTTTCTACTTCTAATTCAATTTCCGGTAACTTCGGTAAAAAGCGCAAGTTAGGATTTAATTTAAATATTTCATACTTGCTTCTGATATATGTTGCCAATTCATAAGGCGTGGCGATAGAAACAAAATAATAGGTAGGCCTATAATTACTCATAAAAATAGTGAGACGTTCCCCCGTTAAACCTGTAATATGGCTAACAAGATCCCGTGTAAATTTAGAATCAATCACATCTTCCTCATATTCAACTTGAATAAAACGAGTCAAGCGACGGGCATTTTTTCCCTCTCGGCTCAGCATATTATATATAGACCCGATACTAAGTCCGGCTCCCGTCGGACCTACACTAAATACAGAACCAGGATCAGCAAGCTTATACGCCTTATTAAATTCTTCTCTCCGTTGCTGTAAAACTTCTTCTGGTGAGCGCCGTGCCACCACCCTCACCTCTGGAATATAAATAGAAGTACGATCTAAATAGACCATCAAAACCTGCTGTCCGGTATACTTAATGGTATCCGTCAAGTATCCCTCTTTTGACGTAATTATTAAATCACCCAAAGAAACCCCAACTTCAAATTCACCACGGGCATTATTGAATGTATTTTCTTTGGTGTGATCGTTTTTAATGAAAGCCTTTCCCACCCGTTGATTGGTACCTTTGTCAAATACAATCCCCTGTACCGTTTTGTTTTGCGCGACCACAAAAACCGGTACATATAAAAATAAACAAAATAAGAGTATATATTTTAGGGGGGTCATTTCGAGATAACCAATAATTGACCTACTGATAACTCATCAGAAACCAAACCATTTAGCTGTTTGATTTGATCTGTACTTACACCATAGCGTTGACCAATATTATAAAGCGTATCTGTTGCTTTTACTTCATAAATGACCATGGCTACGGCACTTTTCATTTCGTCCGTATCTGTTTTCGTCGTGGGTTCTTCAATTTCTTTCTCTTGAATAATTTCCTCTATCTTTTCTTCCCGCAGCTCCTTATTTACATAGGACACCTCTGGACGATCATATTGATAAAGCTGGTATCGTTCTATCAAATTAATAAGCAGTTCGGGATAGCGCGGATTAGTGGCATAGCCCGCTTCTTTCAGCCCTTTTGCCCAGCCTTTATAGTCGTTCTTATCTAATGCAAACAGCTTTTCATAACGTTTTCTCAATAGAAACTGGCTATGATCACGAAACGAATGTTCTGGGTCGTTGTATACCCGAAAACAATCTCGTACATGGTCATCTGGCCGTGTAACCGATTTTCCTTGCCACACACCGCCACATTTTATCCCGAAATGATTATTGGCTTCCTGTGCCAGATAGCTATTCCCGTTTCCAGATTCCAACAACGCTTGTGCTAATTTTATACTAGCGGGAATACCGTATTGATTCATTTCCGCAATGGCAATATCTTTATATCGCTCAATATACGATAACCCGGTTGTTGATGTAGTTCCGGGGGAGGGAGTTTGAATATGACCGGTCTTATTTTTTCCGTAATTTGGCTGTTGCAATGTTGTTCTACGTGAAGCGCAGGAACCGAATACCAGTATGGTAGTAACGAGCAGTAGAAATAAGGTCCTGTTCTTCATTTCCAATTATAATAACAAACGCTGGCCAATAGCTAATTTCGAGGATTGCAAATTATTCCGTCTTTTTAAATCATCTACCGATATATTATAGCGAGTTGCTAATTCTGAAAGTGTATCCCCTTTTGTTACGACATGGGTGTCACCCGACGTAAAATCTGTTGACGTATCATTGGCTTCCATGGAACGCAGTAATATATCTTGTTGGATTTTTGCTGCTCCACTTTTTGCTAACATTCCTTTTGCAACGGGCTGTGTTTGCATTTGGTCGTATTTATCCAAATTATAGCGTCTTATGGTCGCCAGTACTTTAGATGGCCACTCTCTAGTAGTAGAATAACCTGCACGAGCAATGCCTTTGACCCAACTTTGATAATCCTCAGCACCATGCTTTTCAAACATGGTATTTGTTGCTTTTCGACGTTGGAGCAACCCCACAAAATCGCGGTATGATTCCTTTATCGATCCATAGCCTTTATAAGCTGAACGAATAGCCTTGCTGTTATTTTTACCCTTGATTCCAAAATGATTATTTAAATGTTTAGCGATTTTACTGTTTCCGTAAGCGCTTTCATGAAAAGCAACCGCCAAAATAACAGAAGCTGGCACTCCTGTTTCGATCATCAATTGCTGAGCGATGTCTTTATGCTCCGCAATATAACTACTTGGTGAAAATTTTTGTGCAATGGTCGTAGTGACCGTAAACACAAACATTAGCAGTACCATTACATACTTACCAATACTTGTTTTTTGCATATCATTTATTTTTGTTCAACCATTACTTTTTGCGTAACACAAAAAGTCCATCTCTAATGGGCAAAATCAGCTTTTCTACACGGCTGTCTTTTGCCAAGGTTTCATTTAATTCAATTACTTTTTTTGTTTGGTTATCCGGATTGTTCGCAAAAACCCTTCCTTTCCAAAGTACGTTATCTATCAAGAGCAATCCTCCACTAGAAACGCGGTCAATAAGCGTCTCAAAATAATACAGGTTTCTCTTTTTGTCCGCATCAATAAATACCAAATCAAAATCACCGGCTATTTTCGGAATGATCTCAGCGGCATCTCCAATATAATACTTTATCTGCTCCCCGAAACGAGAAGCATCAAAATAACCTTGTACACGTTCTTCTAACTCCTCATTGATATCGATAGTATGCAATACTCCCTCTCTATCAAGGCCTTCCGCCAAACACAATGTGGCATAACCTGTAAATGTGCCTATCTCCAACACGCTTTTTGGCTTCATTAGTTTAGCCAGCATGGAAAGAACTCTACCTTGAAAATGACCAGATAACATGTGCGGCATCGTCTCACGTAAATAAGTCTCCCTATTTATACGCTTTAGAAGCTCACTTTCCGTATCACATGTCTTTTCTAAATACGTCGTTAATGCATCTTCATTTTCAAGCATAGTCGCAAAATTAACAAGTAGCACCCTATTACAAAAAATTTTAACATAAATTAAAGCATATACTATTTCACCTATATTATAAAAAAAGCCCTTTTTGAGGTCAAAAAGGGCTTTTTTTACATCATATTTTGCTAATCCAACGATGCTGTAATCAGTCTTATAAATTCCGATCGTGTAACATCATTTTGAAAAGCTCCGGTAAAAGCAGAAGTGGTTGTCACGGAATTTTGCTTCTGTACACCGCGCATCGCCATACACATGTGTTTGCATTCCATCACGACCGCAACACCCGCGGGCTTTAAAGTTTGCTGTATGCAATCCCGTATCTCATTCGTTAATCGTTCTTGTACCTGTAAACGTCTTGCAAATGCATCCACGACGCGCGGAATTTTACTCAATCCTACAATATGTCCGTTAGGAATATAAGCAATGTGCGCTTTCCCAAAAAAAGGAAGCATATGGTGTTCACACATCGAATAAATCTCGATATCTTTCACGACCACCATTTGGCTATACTCTTCTTCAAACATAGCGCTCCGCAATACTTCTGCCGCATCAACATCATATCCATGTGTCAAAAACTGCAGGGCTTTTGCAACCCGTTCGGGCGTCTTAACTAATCCCTCCCTTTCCGGATTTTCGCCAATCGCACGCAATATAGCGGGGTAATAGGAAGCAATTTCTTCTACTTGCTTTTGATTATACTGATCGATTTTAATATAACCATCTTGTTCTTCGTTTTCGAAGGATGTTAGATTACTCATTTGTTTAAATTAAAAATGGCACTTTATTTATTCGCCAAAATATTCGACAAAATTATTCTCCGTTTCGTACAGCTTGACAACATGTAATTGTACATTTTCCTGATCAAAATACGGTTTTAACACATGAAATATTTCCACGGCAATGACTTCCGTAGAGGCTTTCTTACCTTTCATAAAATCCACATCAAGGTTCACGTTTTTGTGGTCCAACTTACTGATCACGTGCTCCAAGATAATGCTTTTCATCTTCTTTAGGTCGATTAAAAACCCTGTCTCGGGGTCTATCTCACCTTTTACAGTCACAAAAAGTTCATAATTGTGCCCATGCCAATTGGGATTTGAACAATTGCCAAATACAGCCTCATTTTGCTCCTGAGACCAATCCTCGCGATAAAGCTTATGGGCCGCGCTGAACCGTTCTCGTCTTGTGATATAAATCATAATAACAAAGATAGGGGATAAAAACTATATTCTTAGTATCTTCACCCGGTAAAGCGCTTTGTTTGATATGAAGGTATTAGTTGTTGCGGCCACACTCGAAGAAATAAAACCGTCTCTTCCTTTTTTAGAAGAAAAGCATATAATGTATCTCATTACAGGAGTAGGCATGGTGGCCACGACGTATGCTTTGACCAAGTTTTTACAGCAACACAAGGTAGATTTATTGCTCCATGCCGGCATCGGTGGAATACTAGATCCTTCCGCTCGTTTAGGAGATATCTACCAGATATATACAGATGAAATATTTGGGCTAGGAGCTGACGACAACGGATCATTTATACCCATTGAAGAACTTGGTTTCGGAAAAAGGATATATACAGAAAAACCTCCTGCCCATATTCAGCTCCCCAAAATCAATAAAGCCCAAGGTATTACCGTTAATAATGCGCATGGTGCGGCCGAGAACATCATGCGACTCCAACAGCAATATCAAAAGCCGTTGATTGAATCTATGGAAGGAGCTTCGGCTTTCTTCGTTGCGGAGCAAGAAGAAATAAACTGTTTGCAATTTCGGGCTGTTTCTAATTATATTGAGCCTAGAAGACGAGATACTTGGGAGATTGGACTAGCGGTCAAGAATTTGAATATCTTTTTGCAACGGTTTTTGAACTATTTTAATCACGTAAGATAAACTGTTTTCCTATTGTCAAATCAAATCTATATTTCCATCGCTTTCCTGCTTTTTTACGTATAAACCTCTACGAAATATCAATTAATTATAGTAGTTTTGCGGTATTCAAATAAGATACAATTTTACAACTGATGAGAGAAATACAATTCAGAGAAGCGCTTCGCGAAGCCTTGAGCGAAGAAATGCGTAAAGATGATAAAATATTCTTGATGGGCGAGGAAGTCGCTGAATACAACGGAGCATACAAAGTTAGCCAGGGTATGCTAGAGGAATTTGGGGAAAAACGCGTTATCGATACGCCTATTGCAGAACTTGGTTTTGCGGGGATAGGAGTTGGTGCAGCGATGAACGGCCTGAAACCCATTATCGAATTTATGACGTTCAACTTCTCCTTGGTCGCTATCGATCAAGTCATCAATTCAGCAGCAAAATTGCATCAAATGAGTGGTGGACAATTCTCTTGTCCGATCGTTTTTCGTGGACCAACAGGTAACGCTGGTCAATTAGGGGCACAACACTCCCAAAACTTCGAGAATTGGTATGCTAATACGCCGGGTTTAAAAGTTGTTATCCCTTCCAATCCTTATGATGCCAAAGGCTTATTGAAAACATCCATTCTTGATCCAGATCCTGTTATTTTTATGGAATCCGAAGTTATGTACGGAGACAAAGGTCAGGTTCCAGAAGAAGAGTACTATCTGCCTATTGGTAAAGCACACACCATACAAGAAGGTACGGATGTAACCGTGGTATCTTTTGGCAAAATGGTTCCTCGTGTTGTTATCCCGGCGGTAGAGGAATTGACAAAAGAGGGCATTAGTGTTGAATTGATCGACTTACGCTCCGTTCGTCCTATAGATTACGAAGCCATCATCGAGTCTGTGAAGAAAACAAATCGTTTAGTCGTTGTCGAAGAAGCTTGGCCATTGGCTTCTATTTCTGGCGAAATAGCATTCAAAGTTCAGAAAGATGCTTTCGATTATCTTGACGCGCCGGTTATACGGGTAACATCTGCAGATGTGCCTCTTGGCTATGCGCCGACATTAGTAGAAGCAAGTTTGCCAAACATTGCTAAAGTGGTAAAAGCGGTAAAAGAAGTATCTTATATTACGAAATAATTTAAGACCTCTTTCTGAGGGATAAAAAAATAAAAAGGGCCTTCCATATTATACGGAAGGCCCTTTTTATTTTTTTCCTTTAACCAATTTTCCTATATTCACGCTACATTACTATATATCGATGAAACCGCTCCCGATGAGATCAGGAAAGCCCTCATCAGCCTTTTGAAAAAACTAGATGAAAACACTCTTTATTACATGCTTGGCGCTATGCGTTAGCCATATTACACTGGCACAAGAAGCTGTCAATTTTAAATTGAATCCCGAAATTGGAAAACTTCTTCGTTTCAATATGTTCATGAAAACAGATATAGATGGCCCAAAAAGTGTCATAATGGACATGAATATGAAGATGGAAATGCTTCCCGCAAAGAAAGAAAATGAAAACTTTACTATTGAAAATATTATCAAAACCATTAAAGCCGATATCAATGCGGAGATGATGACCGTATCCTATAACTCAGAAGAAGAGTCTACAGATGAGACAACAAAAATGATAGGCGAACAATTATCCAGAATCATTAATAAAAAGATATCTTCTATCGTTAGCGAAAAAGGAAAAACAATAGACGTGAATTTACCTACCAGTTTCGTTGCACAAGGATTTGATGCAAGCTCTTTTTCGAAAATGTCACCTACTTTCCCTGACAACGAGGTAACGCCCGGCGAATCTTGGGAAAGTATCACCGAGGTGAATGAAAACCCTTTGTTTTCAACCATAGAAATGACTTCTACTTTCCTGGAAGAGAATGATGAGGGTTACGTTATTGATATCCAAGGAAAGATGTTGCATAGTTCGGGCGAAGAAATTGGAACAATGAAAGGCAGTTATACCTTAGATAAACAAACGCACTTCACTGTAGCAAGTGCCATAAAAACAACTATCGAAGTACAGGGATCTACTATCATCAGTGATGTGGAAATGACAGTGGACTAGTTCGACGTACAATAAAAAGAAGAAGCCGATACTGTCTCACAGTATCGGCTTCTTCTTTTATAGACTCTATAAATTTTTAAGCGTTTATTTCCGCTTGATATCCATCTGCTGATAATAAGGTGTCTACATCAGCAGGATTGCTCAGTTTCACACGGATAATCCAACCTTCCTCATATGGATCTGTATTAACCAATTCCGGCGAAGCATCAATACCCTCGTTTACTTCCAATACCGTAGCTGTTACAGGCATAAATAAGTCCGAGACCGTTTTAACAGCCTCTACTGTACCAAATACTTCATTCGCAGCAACTTCTTCACCGATAGTGTTGATATCAACAAAAACAATATCACCTAGTTCTCGTTGTGCGAAATCTGTAATCCCGATAACAGCTTCGTCACCCTCTACACGGATCCATTCGTGATCTTTCGTGTATTTTAATTCTGCTGGAAAATTCATACGTATAATATTTGTTCAAAAATATAATTATCTGCCGATATAACCAAAAATTCCTTCCTATCTTCACCTTATGAACCCACAAATTGAAAAACTCTATCGCATCGCCCAACAAAAAGAACGGCGTATCATCGGACTGATGTCTGGAACGTCATTAGACGGCTTAGATATCGCGTTGTGCCATATAGGCAATAGCGGTCAAGAGACAATATTATTTCTCGAAAACTTCATCAGTATTCCGTATGAGGATACTTTTCGTCAATATATTCGGGAAATATTCGCCAAACGCCAAATAGATCAACAGGTGTTGTGCGGGCTACATGCCTATATCGGAAAAACACATGGTACATTCATCAATCGGACATTAAAGCAATGGAATATCTCTCCACTAGATGTGGATCTAATAGCCAGTCATGGACAAACGGTTTTTCATGCGCCTCAACGTTTGACGGAACAAGCAAGTTTTCCCAACAGTACCTTACAAATCGGAGACGGCGATCATATTGCCCAAACAACAGGTATCATTACTGTGTCAGATTTTCGACAAAAACATGTGGCAGCTGGAGGAGAAGGAGCGCCATTGGCCGCTTATGGTGATTACCTTCTTTTTACCTCGGAAACCGAAAATAGGTTCCTACTCAATATAGGTGGGATATCCAATTTCACTTTCCTTCCTAAACAAGGAAGTAGCCTAAAAGCTTACGCCACTGATCTCGGACCTGGAAATACGATGATGAATCAGTTTGTTTTCGAACAATTCGGGTTAGAAATGGACGAAAATGCGCTCCTTGCCAAAAATGGTACGATAGATGTCGCTCTTTTGGAGGCTTTGCTAAAGACACCTTTTTTTGACGCGGACTTCCCCAAGACCACCGGGCCAGAACTGTTTAATTTAGCTTATTTGAAAAATGCGCAATCTGTTTCTAATACGTCTTCGCTTACTCCCGAAAATGTGCTAGCAACCTTAAACAAGTTTACGGCACAAGTTATAGCGGATAGTATCCGACGTGTATCGAAAGACCTTGAGCATGTTCATATATATGTAAGTGGAGGAGGTGTACATAACCCATTACTGATGAAAAACATTCGTGAAGCTCTGCCCTCGATATCGGTATCCTCTTTCAGCTCCCTAGGACTGAACCCTGACGCCAAGGAAGCCTGTCTTTTTGCTCTCTTGGCAAACGAAACGATAGCCGGTTCAGTATCTACATTATGGAAAATTAGAGATTCTCCGGCTGTGTGCATGGGCAAAATCAGTCTCCCTTATTGATCTAATGCTTGGTGGATAAAACGTTTAAAGGGTAAAATCCGCTTTGCGGTATCAACAACCTTTTGTAAGGATTTAGCACCGGTTATTTCTGCATCTGTAAACGATTGGTACAAAATAAAGCTCTTCAGTTTTAGGATCTCGATGTGTGGGTCATCTTCACTATAGCCTGCCGGAGCTCGTTTCAATTTATCTTCGGTGGATAGATCATCTACTGTCCAATTTCCTAGTGAAAGCGCATCAACCATTTCTTGATAACTATAATCTATTTCCTGTCGAATCGCCTGCAAATGATGTTTCTCGGGCCGCCAATAGCCTGCTGCCAAAAAATGCTTCCCCGGTTCAATATGCAAATAGTACTCGGGGCCGTCCAATTTCCGTCCGTCGATGGAAATTCCAGCCGCAAACCATGTCTTATATGGTGTCTTATCTTTTGAAAACCGAGTATCACGATATATCCTAAACAAACAGCGCGAAGCTTGTATATCCGTATTGATATGTGGGTCAAACTCCGATAACGCAATAATAAGCTGTGTGATGTAATCTTTTACATTCGCCAACGTTGTTTCATACATCATCTTATTTTCTTGAAACCATTCCCGGTTATTGTTTTCGTAGAGTAGGTTCAAAAAGTCCAATGTTTGTTTTTCTATTTTCATCTTAAAGGATATTTTTCAAAAACAAATATACCAATGGTGCGGCCATCAGTAAACCATCAAATCTATCCAGCAGACCACCATGTCCCGGCAATATATTTCCGGAATCCTTAACGCCCACATTGCGTTTGAGCATAGATTCCACCAAATCACCGAAAGTTCCGAATACACCAATAATCAATGCCATACACACCCAGCTCCATAGCGGCAAAACCCCAAAATAATGCGAAAGGATAAATCCGGCAACGACGGCCATTACCACACCTCCGAAGAATCCTTCCCAAGTTTTATTTGGCGAGATGCGTTCGAATAATTTGTGCCGTCCCATACTTCTTCCTGCAAGATAGGCTCCCGTATCATTTGTCCACAAAAGAATCAAAAAACCAAGGGGAATATAAGCATTATAGCTATCTCCTACAAAACCTAAACCCATAAAAAATATAAATGGTATCGCCGCATATATCAACCCGAAAAGCGAATAAGCAACATCTTGAATAGGGTATTGCGTTTTGCGAAAAAGTGTAGCGATATAAAGCAATAAGACAGCAACGATACTTGCAGATAAAACGGAGTAGGGTAATAACGCTAACAGGGTAAAACTAACGAGACCGAATCCCAAAGCGGCAATTCCAACCCCCAATAAAAGCAATGGTTGGACGCTTTCCGTACGCACCATCCGATAAAACTCATATACACAACAAGTCGCTACCAAAGAAAAAAAAGAAACAAAGGTATAAGGTCCAAGCAATACCGCACCGATCAAAACTACAATAAAAAAGAATCCAGTTATCGCCCTAGTTTTCATCTTTTTCTGTGCCGTTTTCTTGAATTAATCTTTGAGCCAGTTCAAAATCTTTTTCATTGACGAAAAGGTCTATTTTTCCAAACATAAAAGACGAATCCTGCTTATTCAGCAGCACTGCGGGAATTCCGCTTTCCGCTAACATCTGTTTATCCATCTCTCCCCGAATAGCATCGGTATAAGTCTGTATTTTAATCCACCCTTTTTCCATATATATGTAGTCTTGTTGTGTATTGATAAAATATGAAAGCAATAATGATACTGAAAATCAAGCTCCCAAGATACACAATTATTGAATAAGAATCGCTTTCCATGAGCTCCGTATAACTTTTACCTTGTGTCGCATAATAAAAACCTAATATAACCACCATGCTGTTGTTAACGAAATGAGCCACAATAGCCGTCCATATATTTCTTGTCCAAATGACCATATAGCCAAAAAAAACACCCAAGAGGAAACGAGGAAAGAAACCGTAAAATTGAACGTGTATCGTACTGAAAATAACAGCAACAATCCAAATGGCGACATATTCATTTTTAAAAATCCGTGTACCGATCTGTTGCAAAGCTCCTCGAAAGAACAGTTCCTCTCCAATACCGGGCAAAATAGCTAATACAATAATGTTAAGGACTAGCCTATCCCATTCGGTGGTCATCAACAATCCTCCCATCAATAACGCGGCTTCATCCTCCGTTTCCCGCATCCACTGTTCTATACGCTGCCAAGCCTCGGGGAGCTTCATCTGCATATTCCAATCCGAAATAAGAGACATAAAAGGGGAAAACGCAAACAGAAATAATATACCCAATAAATATGGCTTCCAATCGCTTATATTTTCCTTTGGAAGGATAGCGACATGTTCGTTTCTACACTGATAAATATAAGCGGGCAAAAGAAACGTTCCGGCCGAACTTAGCCCTAGGAAAATATAAAAATAATACTTTTTTAATGGGCTATCGCTCGAAATACTTGTTAGAAAATCAATATCTCCAAAAATGGCTGTTCCTACTATACCGAACAGTAAGGAGATAATAAAAACGCAAACGAAAGTAATCAACATTAGCGACAAGAAGTCGGTCCAGGGGCTCTTTTGTGGTATCTCCGTTTTATGCATAGATTTTCATTTATGTAAGCAAGATTTTTTAACAAAATAGCCCCGCGGTTATCGTGGGGCTATTTATTTATATTCGTAAGAATACGACTAAGCGTGCTCTTCTTCGAAAACGATACCTTCGTCTACAATGATTCTTCCACAGTGTTCACAAATAATGATTTTCTTACGCTGACGGATTTCTGATTGTAATTGAGGTGGAATTTTATTGTAACATCCTGAACAGCTATCCCGCTCAATGGAAACAACAGCCAGACCATTTCTGAACGTTCCGCGCAGTTTGTTATAAACTTTTAACAAACGTTCTTCAATATTTTTTTCTGCCTTTGCCGCCTTATCTAATAACGTGTCTTCTTCCTTTTGCGTTTCGCCAGTGATCGTTTCCAGCTCTTGCTTTTTTACATCCAATTCACCTTTACTATATTCAAGACTTTTTTGTGTGCTTTCGTAAAGTTCAGTTTTGTTCTTTATTTCGAATTCTGCTTCACGAATACGCTTTTCACATACCTGAATTTCTAATCCCTGAATTTCAATCTCCTTTGAGATAGCGTCATATTCACGATTATTTTTTACTTCATTCAGTTGTCCTTCATATTTTTTAATCGCAGCTTGTGCGTCTTTAATCATGTTTCTGCGATTCACGATGGAATCTTCCAAATCATCCAGATCTGTTCTGATTTTCTCGATTCGGGTATCAAGTCCTGCTATCTCATCTTCCAGATCGGCAACCTCGATAGGCAACTCACCACGCACCTGGCGAATCTTATCTACCTTCGTATGGATGGACTGTAGCGTCCATAATGCTTTTAGCTTTTGTTCTACGGATTGTTCCATTATCAAACGTAATATTTAATAGGATTTGTCTCTATTCCTGTCAATAGGACAGCAAAGTTAACAAATTTTTTCTGAATAATTTCTAATAATAATTCCTGCGTAAATTGTTCACTTTCAAAATGTCCGATGTCTGCAATAACAATATCATCCTCCGCGTCAAAGAACTCATGGTATTTATAATCGGCCGAAATAAAGATATCCGCGCCCGAACGTTTTGCATCATTTAGTAGAAATCCTCCTGCTCCTCCACAAACGGCAACTCTGGAAATGGATTTTTTTAGCAACTTGGTATGCCGAATAACCTGTACATTCAATCGATCTTTTAAATATCCTAGGAATTCGGTTTCACTCATCGGATTCGGTAAGTTGCCGATAGCGCCTGAACCTACCGTTTGCAGCGTATTTTCCAACGCAAAAATATCGTGTGCTACTTCTTCATAAGGATGTGCAGCATACATCGCAACCAAGATAGAACGTTCCAATCTTTCCGGATAGATAACCTCTATCTTTGTTTCTTCAACACGTTCTTGTTCATCGACTTTACCAATTGTTGGGTTAGCGCCATCCAATGGCCGAAATGTTCCATACCCTAATGTATTATAACTACATTCGTCATAATCGCCAATTGCACCTGCTCCGGCTTCGAACAATGCTTCTCGAACCGCCTCCACATGTGTGCGCGGCACGAAGACGGCCAATTTCTTGAGCAGATTTCGTTTAGGACGTAAAACGGCGTGTGATTCCAACCCTAGCTTTTCGGCTATTTTACTACTCACTCCTCCCAACACATTATCTAGATTGGTGTGAATGGCATAAAGTGCGATACCGTGGCGTATCGCTTTAATAACCACCCGCTCCACATAATTTTTACCATTCAGTTTTTTCAATCCGCTAAATATAATTGGGTGGTGTGCGATAATGATATCACACCCTCGTTGTACAGCTTCATCAACGATTTCCTCCGTACAATCCAATGTAATCAATGCCTGCTGTATCTCATCATCCGGATAGCCGACAATTAAACCAGAATTGTCATACGATTCCTGATAAGCCAATGGCGCAATATGTTCTAAGTACTGTGTAAGCTCTCTAATCTTCATCCTATCCTATATCTCAGTTTCCTTTTTATTCTCTGCTATAAAATCTTTTCCATAATGTTCAATATGCATGCGAAGCAGTGTTTTATATTCATTGACTTTGACCCAATAGGTAATAAAATATACCAAATGTAATATACTGATAATTGTCAGCACAAACAACGGTAAGGGAATATTACTTAATAAAAAAGTCCAAGCAAATATAAGTCCCCATTTTTGCGTGGGTCTTTCTTCTACTTCTACTTTCCGATCATAAAATTCATTATTTAACGAATCAGCTAACCGTTTTGCGACTTCAAAGTTCCAATAGATATTAAATATAGGTACAGCTACAAACCATGCTTGACTAGGTAGTATACATAGGTTGTCTTTTTTTACGAGTTTCAAGGTACGATTAAGGGTAAAGGCAAAAAATATCCAAATTATAATTCGGATTATTCCTCCAATAAGCATATACAATGCCATATCATCCATTATATTTTCAGGCATTATATCTAACATGGTATACAAACAAATTTAATTTTGGACATACATCAAAAATATAGTGGGCTTTTTATGAAGTTCCGGTTTTCGGTTCTTCCACTCGGAAACCGACAACGTCAACAGTTGTTCGTCAGGCGCCGTTATGTTACAAGCTACACATAGCATTGTTTTCGGTTTGGAATTTTTAAGTAAATCATCAAACAGGGCGTTATTGCGGAAAGGTGTTTCAATAAAAATCTGGGTTTGTTGCTCTTTTTGCGATTGAAATTCCAAATCCCTAATTTTTTTCGCCCGTTCGCCTTTGTCTATCGGAAGATAACCGTGGAAGGCAAACTTTTGTCCGCTAAATCCCGAAGCCATCAACGCCAACAAAATAGAACTGGGTCCAACCAATGGAACCACCTTTATACCTCGTTTATGTGCTTCAGCAACAACGTCTGCTCCCGGATCCGCTACGCCAGGACAACCCGCTTCCGACATCAATCCCAAATCTTTCCCCTCCATAACCGATTTAAAAATACGATTATAATCGATTATTTCACGAGCATGTTTGCCATAATCGTGTATTTTCAGTTCGTTTTGAGGTATTTTTAAACCCGCCTGCTTTAGAAACCGACGCGCAGTTTTTTCATTCTCAACAACATACTCGTCAATATGATTTATAAGCTCCTGATGGAACAACGTGTATGACAGTTTCTCTGCGTTTTCAGCCAATGGCACTGGAATAAGATATAGCGTTCCTAAAGACATCATTCAAACCTAAATAAAATGCTTTGCATTCACGAACCGAATTTAAATAAGTTCATCCATGTCTTTAAAAATAAACAAAAATGCTTAATAAAAAATATAAATTCCTTTGTTTCCATTTTAGATAAAAGCACTTCCGACATTAAAATAAATTTGACGGTTAAAAAGATAATTGATAATTTGCTCACGATTAAGGTGTTCATTATCAAACGAAGTATCCTGATATATTTCCTCTATACAATAGCCCTTGATGGCAGAGGAGAGCAAAATAGAATTCATTTTACATGCAGACACAATTATATTGCATATAAAATAAATTTATTTAGGTTTGATATGCAGTTAAAGACGAGCAATTAAAAGATGAATACACAAATAACATCCGGCGTAAAAGTATCTGTAGACGTTGTCTATCAACCCGAATATTCTAACCCGGCGAAGATGCATTTTATGTTTTCCTATCAAGTCACCATAGAGAATCTAAGTGATGTTACCATACAACTTCTCAACAGACACTGGGATATTTTTGATTCTTTTGGAGACTTTAAACAGGTTAAAGGTGAGGGTGTCGTAGGTGAGCAACCTATATTAATCCCAGGATCCACTTACCAGTATGTTTCGGGATGCAATCTAAAAAGTGAAATAGGATATATGACGGGACATTATGAGATGATTAAGGAAGTGAATGGCGATATATTTCATGTAGAAATTCCCAGGTTCAATTTAATAGCCTCCTTTAAATTGAACTAAGCAAATTATTTGCCAATAAAGCTTGAAAGTAAAAAATGTAAGCGGTATAAAATAACCGCTTATGTCACTTAAAAAAACGCATATATATTACGGGAAAAATAGATATTATTTTTGAAAAATAACTTGTTGAATTTTGAGAGAGGACTGACCAGTTTCCCCAAATCTTACAGAAAAAAAAGAAAATTATTTGCGTACTTTTGTACTTGGAAATTTATATCCGTATTAATACAGTTATAAATTTTTTCTGTAATTTATACATTAAGTTATAGAAAAAGATAAATATAAGTATTTAATCATCAATATATTACACGTGAGTATTTTAGCAACAGAGCAAGTTAGCCATTCCTTTCATGACAAATGGTTGTTTACCAATCTGCATTTTGCTTTACAGAAAGGAGACAGGGTAGCTTTAGTCGGCATAAATGGAACGGGTAAATCCACGCTGCTCAAAATTCTTGCTGAACAGATTGTATCGACGGAAGGAAAAGTTGTCAAAGAACGTGGTATTAAAATCGGTTTCTTATCTCAAGAACCAAGTTTTAATGGAATGGAAACGGTGAACGATTTTATTTATAGCTCAGATAACGAACAACAGCAGTTAATAAAAGCCTATGAAAATTTATTGAGTAGCGATAAAATAGATGAGCAAAAACTGGTAGAACTTACCGATAAATTATCCGCTTTGGAGGCTTGGGAATACGAATATAATATTAAAACAATTTTAAATAGATTGCAGATCTCCGATTTTGACCAAACAATCGACAGTCTATCGGGAGGACAAAGGAAACGTTTATCTCTGGCAAAATTACTGATAGACGAGCCTGATGTTTATATCTTGGATGAACCAACCAATCATTTGGATATAGAAACTATAGAATGGCTAGAAAAATTATTGACAACAGGAAGTAAAACTGTTCTTCTCGTTACACACGACAGGTATTTTCTGGATAATGTATGTACAGAAATAAGAGAATTGGACAAGGGAAGTTTATTTGTATATAAAGGAAATTATACATACTTTTTAGAAAAGAAATCCGAACGCGAAGCTATAGACGCAGCCACAGCAGAAAAAGCACAGAACCTACTTAGACGTGAATTGGAATGGATGCGCCGCCAGCCCCAAGCCAGAGGAACAAAATCAAAGGCACGCATTGATGCCTTTTATGAGTTGGAGGAAAAATCAAAGGGAGCACATAAAAAAGAAAATGTTCAGCTTTCCGTAAAGATAAGCAGGCAAGGTTCCAAAATATTGGAATTGGAACAAATTTCAAAATCTTTTTCTGGAAAAATAATTATAGATAACTTTTCTTATATTTTTAAGAAGGGGGATCGCGTTGGTCTTGCAGGGAAAAATGGCAGTGGGAAATCCACTTTTTTAAATTTAATAACTCAAGTCATATCTCCAGATCATGGAAATATTATCATAGGGGAGACTACTAAATTCGGATATTATAAACAAGAAGGATTAACGTTTAAAGAAGATGATCGTGTATTGGATATTGTCAAAAATGTAGCAGACTATATCGAAATGGCCAACGGCGATGTCATTACAGCTTCACAACTATTGACATTATTTTTATTTCCACCAGAAAAGCAATTCAATTTAGTAAACCGGCTGAGTGGGGGAGAAAAGAAGCGTTTACAATTGATGCGTGTATTAATGGCCAATCCGAACTTCTTGATACTCGATGAGCCCTCTAATGATTTAGATATAGACACATTAAATGTATTAGAAGAATTTCTAGAAAATTACGGTGGAGTTTTAGTATTGGTTTCTCACGATCGCTATTTAATAGATAAACTAACGGAACAACTCTTTATTTTTGAAAATAGTGGAAACCTAAAAATATACAATGGGAATTACGCGGATTATAAAATAGAACAAGAACAGATTCTGCGAGACAAAAAAGAAAAAGTAAAGAGTATACCCGCCGAAAAGATAATATCATCATCAAAAACAGAAAAGAAAAGACTTTCTTATAAAGAGCAACTCGAATATGAGTCTTTGGAAAAAGAGATAACAGAAATAGAAAATATAATAATACAAAAAACAGAATTATTAAATACCATTACTAGTCATCAAGAGATAACAGAAATTGCTTTAGATATCGAAAAATTACAAAACGAACTTGATAACAAATCGGAGCGCTGGCTAGAACTAGCAGAATGTATATAATCCGTTCCACGTGAAACACGATTAAATATATATAATTCCACGTGGAACTTCAGTGAACAAAAAGAACATGTTTAATAAATATAATGTCATAGTAGTAGGTGCCGGCCATGCAGGATGTGAAGCAGCGGCAGCAGCAGCTAATCTTGGATCATCTGTATTATTAATTACGATGAACATGGGCGTCATCGCACAGATGAGTTGCAATCCGGCAATAGGTGGTGTAGCAAAAGGACAAATTGTTAGAGAAATTGATGCCATGGGCGGCTATACCGGTATTATTGCCGATAAATCCACCTTACAATTCAGAATGTTAAATCTCTCGAAAGGACCCGCAATGTGGAGTCCCCGATCACAAAATGATAGAATGCGTTTTGCAGAAGAATGGAGACTTACACTAGAATCACTTCCAAATCTAGATATGTGGCAAGATACCGTTAAAGAAATTATTATTGAAAACGGAAGAGCAACGGGTGTCGTAACGTCTCTCGGTATCCGTATAGAGGCAGATGCTGTCGTTTTGACCAATGGTACTTTTTTAAATGGTGTTATACATATCGGCGAAAAGAAAATAGGAGGGGGACGTACAGGAGAAAAAGCAGCGACCGGGCTTACAGAACAGCTCATTACTTTGGGGTTTGAGTCAGGTAGAATGAAAACAGGAACTCCTCCCAGGGTAGATGGACGATCGCTCAACTACAATTTAATGGAAGAACAGTGGGGTGATGAAAAAAGGGGACGATTCTCTTATACCGATGTTGAATTACCAAAGATACAACGATGCTGTTGGATTACCTATACCAATGATAAAGTGCACGAAGTACTAAAAACCGGATTTGAAAAATCCCCCATGTTTACGGGGCGAATCAAAGGTTTAGGTCCGCGATATTGTCCATCTATCGAAGATAAAATAAATCGCTTTGCAGAACGTGATAGACACCAAATATTTGTAGAACCGGAAGGCTTTAATACTGTAGAAATATATGTAAATGGTTTTTCCACCTCGCTTCCGGAAGATGTACAGCAAAAAGCATTACGCTTAATACCCGGATTTGAAAATGCGAAAATGTACAGACCGGGATATGCTATAGAGTATGATTATTTTCCTCCTATGCAATTGGACTTGACGTTAGAAACTTTGAAAGTTAAACATCTCTTCTTCGCTGGTCAAATTAATGGAACAACCGGCTATGAAGAAGCCGGAGCGCAAGGGTTTATCGCCGGTGTAAATGCACATCGACGAATTAACGATTTACAAGAACTCATATTAAAACGCTCTGAATCCTATATTGGTGTTCTCATCGATGATTTAGTTACCAAAGGTACAGAAGAACCTTACCGTATGTTTACCTCTAGAGCAGAACACCGACTTCTCTTACGTCAAGATAATGCAGATATTCGTCTCACACCCATCGCGCACAAATTTGGTTTAGTTGATGAAGAACGCTTGAGAAAAGTAAATAAGAAAATAGACGATTCGGATTACCTAGTGGATTATATGAAACAACATAGTATTTCACCTGACGAGATGAATCCCGTTTTGAAAGAAGTCGGTTCCAGTCCACTTCATCAAAAATCTAGGATATTCAACATATTGAGTAGACCGCAAATAAATATCGGAGATATTGCTAAAGCAAGTACCGCATTTGGTAACTTACTGAACAATTACGAACAGGAAACCATTGAACAGGCGGAAATAAAAATAAAGTATGATAGTTATTTCGCGAAAGAAATGGAAATTGTAAATAGAATGAAAAAAATGGAAGACAAAGAAATAAATCCAAATTTTGATTATGCTACACTTGCCTCTCTTTCTATTGAAGCACGTGAAAAATTATTAAAAGTAAAACCACGTACACTTGGCCAAGCTTCCCGTATATCAGGAGTTTCACCATCCGATATCAGTGTATTAATGGTACATATGAGTTAATAATCTGATATTCAATATATTATATATAAAAGAATTATATAAAAATAACGCGATATAAGAGACTATCTTAAATTTTATGAGTCAACCTTCCAAAATAAATAAAAGTTTGTCCAATAGCCTTAAAATAATGAAAATGCAAAATATGGCACTTTTTGGGTTTATTTTATTGCTATTATTTAGTTTAAGTCGATGTGCAAATATGCAGCGTCCGACGGGCGGGCCGAAAGATTCTATAGCGCCAAAACTACTAGATGTATCGATTCCGAACTTCACGACAAATTTTACCGAAAAAAGAATTGTACTCCGTTTTGATGAATTCATAAAATTAAACAACCAATACAAAGAATTTAGCATCAGTCCTGATCTGGAAGACATCGTGGACTATCGTGTACGGAAAAAAGACTTGGTTATTACTTTACCTGATTCATTGGAAGGGAATACCACTTATACAATCAATTTTGGCAAGGGATTGGTAGATTACAATGAAAGTAACCCTTTTATAGATTACAATTATGTATTCGCTACCGGAGATGAATTAGATTCTCTCTCTATCAGTGGCTCTGTTCTCAATGGCTTTACGAAACAATTCGACCAAAAGAAAGACGAAAACATCAAAGTGCTTCTTATTCCGATATCACAAGATTCTATATTTGGAAAAAGAAAAGCAAATATATTCGCAAATGTGGACACCTCCGGCAATTTTAAATTCAATAACTTAAGAGAAGATACCTATCGAATTTATGCTTTAAAGGAGCAAAACAATGACCGTATCTTTAATGGAAATGATGAATGGATTGGCTTTATCGAAGATAGTATATACTTAGATCGGGATATAACAGATATAAAACTTGAAATAACAAAAGCATATCCAAAAGATTTTCGCACGTTGGAGAAAAAATTCGAACCAACTGGCCATATCTTATTAACCTTCACAAAACCACTAGAACGCCCAGAGACAAAAATTCTATTCCCTGAAGAACTAAATGAAAACAAAATAGAGCAATATAGTCTTAACAATGACTCTGCAAAAATCTATATACCAAAAACAGAACTTGATTCTATAAAAATAGAATTAAGTGACAACGATCAGATATTGGATACTATTTTTATAAGAACAAATAAAAACGCAAAATTCGATAGAGAGGTAAAACCTATATTAAGCATTACAAATAAGGTAGATCGTGTCCGCCATATCACACTAACTAGCGCCAGCCCATTAGCTAATGTTGATAAATCAAAAATCCTTATTCATGAAGATTCCGTCTCCAGAAGAAACTTCCAATTGCAACAGGATACCCTAAATACAAACCTATATCATATACGTTATAATTGGCGTCCTAAACGAGACTATGAGTTAGTTATTCAAGAAGGGGCCATGCGCACGTCATTTGACGATACCAATATAGAATTTAAGACAAGATTTACCTTAGATGAATCGGATAATTATGGTAACATCAATTTCACCGTAAACGGATTGGATTCTACAATAAACTACATTGTAGAACTTATTGACGAAACGAAAGAAAAGGTATTTGATAGGCAGCCTCTTCATGCGTCAAACCCCAGAATAAATTATAACAATTATCCTGGAGGTAAATATTCCATACGGATTATTTACGACGCGAACAATAACGGAAGATGGGATCCAGCAGATGTTTATGCAAAAAAACAAGCAGAAAATATCTGGTATCTCAATAAAACCTTTACTATACGGGCTAATTGGGATCAAAATGAAACGATTAATTTAAAATAGAATGGCTGATAAAATAATATCTATCAACTATTATTCTAAAGAATAGAATATAGCATTAAAACCAGGAACTATATAACACATAATTATGTGGCAGTTGCTTTAACATAGCCAATTGCTCATCTGTTAGTGGCTTTATCTTTTTAGCCGGAACTCCCGCATATAAATATCCTGATTCGCATATAGTATTTTCTAAAACAACCGCACCCGCTGCAATAATTACATTAGATTCTATAATAGCCTTGTCCATCACAATTGCGCCCATACCAATAAGCGTATAATCATGTACTATACACCCATGCACAATGGCGTTGTGTCCTATATTCACAAAATTACCAATATCCGTTCCATTTTTCCGATATGTACAATGGATAACAACACCGTCCTGAATATTCGTATAATCACCAATACGAATATAATTCACATCAGCTCGGATAACAGCATTAAACCAAATAGAACAATGCTCGCCGATAACAACATCACCAACGATAGTAGCGTTCTCAGCAATGAAAATAGATTTATCTATTCGTGGATAAATATCTTTTACAGGTAAAATGGTTGGCATCTTGCTTCAATTATAAAACTGTATCTTTTAATTCATCTGATTTATAAGGAAAATCTGTTGTATAATGTAATCCTCTACTTTCTCTACGTTGCATCGCAGATTTCACAATTAAATAGGAAACTTGTATAACATTACGCAACTCACATAATTTTACCGATAACTTGGTATTTCTATAAAACTCTTCCGTTTCTTCATGTAAAAAACCCAACCGTCTAATAGCTCTGTCCAAACGAAAATCAGAACGCACTATCCCAACATAATCGCTCATCAATTTCTGTGTTTCACGTAAATTATGCGTGACTAATATCTCTTCATTCATTAATTGTACCTTAGACTCATCCCAAAACGGAATATCCGTTGCATAATCTACCGTATTCAATATAGACGATGCATCCTCAAAAATTCGGTGGGCATATACTACAGCCTCCAGTAAAGAATTCGAAGCCAAACGATTGGCTCCATGGAGTCCTGTTGACGAACATTCTCCACAGGCATACAAATTCTGAATGGAAGTTCTTCCCATTTCATCAACCATTATACCTCCGCATAAATAATGTGCAGCGGGTGTAACGGGTATATAGTCCTTCGTCATATCTAATCCTACTGAAAGACACTTCTCATATATATTCGGAAAATGTGCTATAATGTCCGCTCTTTTACGATGGGTAATATCCAAGTATACGAAGTCAAGCCCAGATTTCTTCATTTCATTATCTATCGCTCTCGCAACGATGTCCCTAGGAGCTAATGACGCACGCTCATCATATTCCTCCATAAAGGACTCTCCGGTTACTCTTCTCAAAATACCACCAAAACCACGTACCGCTTCTGAAATAAGGAATGATGGCGATTCCTTCGGATTATATAAAGATGTTGGGTGAAATTGTATAAATTCCATGTTTCTAACTTTCCCCTTCGCCCGATATACCATGGCAATCCCGTCACCAGTTGCAATAGTAGGGTTCGTTGTACTGGCATATACATGTCCCGCTCCCCCAGATGCCATCAATGTCACTTTACTAAGAAAAGTCTCAATCGTATTGCTTCGTGTATTCAACGCATAGATACCAAAACAGCGAATATCTGCTGTACTTCTATCAACATGAATTCCCTGATGATGTTGCGTAATCAAATCAATCGCAAAATAATGCGTTAATATCTCAATATTTTGGTGTTGATGCACTTTCTCCAATAATGCTCGCTCTATTTCATAACCTGTGATATCCTTATAATGAAGAATACGATGATTGGAATGTCCACCTTCACGAGCAAGATCATAATGTTCCTCATCGACTTTATCGAAATTAGTGCCATACTCAATAAGTTCCTTAATTCTTTCAGGAGCTTCCTTAACTACGTTTTCCACAACATTTAGTTGACACAAACCATCTCCAGCTATCTGTGTATCAGCTATATGCTTTTCAAAGCTATCAGACTTATCCACAACGGCGGCTACACCTCCCTGCGCATATTTGGTATTAGATTCATCTTCATTAGACTTCGTGACTATCAATACTTTACCCAATTCGGCCGCTTTAAGCGCAAAGCTCAACCCGGCAATGCCGGAACCAATTATCAAAAAATCTACGTTTCTATGTATCATAAAGTATATAAAGCGGAATGTCCTTCTATTAATATAAAGAACAAATTAACAAAATATGTGGAAAACCTGTATAAAAAGGGTGAACTAAAAATTAAAACTTTCAATCTTTCCACAACCACCTGCATATTCCCACAAAAAGGAGATAAAAGTTAAGACAAAATCAACCTAATATTAACAAATTGTAAACAATAAACATTCAACAAAAAATTATGGAAAAAGAAAAACTAAAAAAATCACTCCATTGAAAATCAAATCGTAACAGTTTCAGTTTTGTTGATAATATGTGGAAAACGAAATAATAAACATTTATCCAAATAAAAATCGATACACTTATCCCCATTTTCCACACGCTAATAAACAATAAGATTCTTTCTTTAAAAATAGATTATCATTTATTGAAAAAAGGGAATGTGGATTTCGTTTGATTTTCTTTCTTTACTTTTGTATTGTTGTTTAGTCAAACTAAAGAAGCTAAATAGAGAGAGAAATCATGAATACTATTTTTGAAAGGGATTTGGAGGCAAAGGGCTATATCGATGAGCCTATTGATCCCACGGTAGATATCGTAGCTGAAATTCAGCAACTTAAAAAAGAAAAGAATGCAGTTATCTTAGCACATTATTATCAAGAAGCTGAGATTCAAGATATTGCTGATTATATTGGAGATAGTTTGGGATTATCGCAACAAGCAGCCAAGACGGATGCGGATGTAATTGTTTTTGCTGGAGTGCATTTTATGGCTGAAACAGCTAAGATTTTATCGCCTTCAAAAAAAGTGTTGTTACCTGATTTAAAAGCAGGGTGTTCATTATCAGACAGCTGTCCTCCACATTTGTTCGCTAAATTTAAAGAGCAATATCCAGATCATATGGTTATTACCTATGTAAACTGTACCGCAGAGTTAAAAGCCCTGTCGGATATTGTGTGCACATCTAGTAATGCGGTGCAGATTGTGGAAAGTTTACCAAAAGAGCAAAAGATTATTTTTGGTCCTGATCGTAATCTAGGGGAGTATGTCAAAAAGAAAACAGGTCGTGATTTGGTATTATGGAATGGCGCATGTATGGTACATGAAATTTTCTCACAGGATAAAATAGCAGATTTAAAGAAGCAATTTCCGGATGCTAAATTTATTGCACACCCCGAATGTGAAGATCATATTCTAGCACAAGCAGATTATATCGGTTCTACCTCAGGTATGTTGAAATTTACGATTGAGGATAGTGCACAACAATATATTGTTGCAACGGAATCTGGTATTTTACATCAGATGCAGAAAGCAAGCCCTGCGAAGACTTTTATCCCGGCACCACCAAATAATATATGTGCATGTAATGATTGCCCACATATGAAGCTAAATACGTTAGAAAAGCTTTATAACTGTTTGTATTATGAATTACCCGAAGTAGACTTGTCTATAGATGTTGTAGAACGTGCCAGAAAACCTATCGAACGTATGCTGGAAATATCCGAGAGATTAGGGTTGTAAAAAAGATTAAGAAAAATGTTTGATAACAAGGATAAAACGGAAATAAACGACTTAGGTGAGTTCGGTTTGATTGCGCATCTAACCAAGGCGGTAGAACTCACGGAACCATCTACTATAAAAGGAATTGGAGATGACGCGGCTGTATTGGATTTTTCTAATAAAAAAACGTTGATATCCACAGATTTGCTGCTTGAAGGCATTCATTTTGATTTACGTTATGTTCCGCTAAAACACTTGGGATATAAAGCCGTACAAGTCAATTTGAGTGATATTTATGCCATGAACGGCAAAGCTTCACAGATTACTTTTTCCATAGGCTTATCTTCTAAATTTCCATTAGAAGCGGTGGAGGAGATTTATGAAGGAGCGCTGATAGCTTGTAAAAAATATAATATAGATCTTATAGGAGGCGATACGTCTGCGTCGGCACAAGGTTTAGTTATTTCTGTTACGAGTATCGGACATGCAGAAGCAGATAAAATAGCTTATCGTTCGGGTGCGAAAGAAGGTGATTTACTTTGTGTAAGTGGTGACTTAGGCGGTGCTTATGTAGGGTTACAGCTTTTGGAGCGTGAAAAGCAGATTTTTTTAGATAATCCACAGATTCAGCCGGATCTGGAAGGTAAAGATTATATTGTGGAGCGGCAACTAAAACCAGAAGCACGTATGGATGTCGTGGAATTATTTGAAATTTACGGCATACAACCCCATGCGATGATTGATGTGTCTGATGGTTTAGCTTCGGAAATATTGCACATCTGTAATGCATCTAAGGTAGGATGTAAATTATATGAAGATAAAATACCAATCGATCCGATGACTTATGATACTGCTCGTGAATTCGGGCTGGATCCTACTGTATGTGCATTAAATGGAGGCGAAGATTACGAGTTGCTATTTACTGTTCCACAAGAGCAATACGATAAAGTGAAAAACCAGTTGGATATTACGATTATTGGTTATATAACAGAGGAAGCAGCCGGATGCGAAATGATTTCCAAATCAGGAAATGTACATCCTATTAAAGCACAAGGCTGGAATGCTTTTAAAGCAGGTAAATAGATACCTTAAATATAAAGAGACAGATTTAGAGAAATCCCTAAATCTGTCTCTTTTTCTATAACAGAGCTTGTTTAAAATTGTAATACTTTGATTTCGGTCCTTCTGTTTTCTTGATGCTGCTGTTCGGAACAGCTCGCGCCGTTACCGCAGTGGTTTAGCAATTTTGTCTCCCCATAACCACGGGCCACTAAACGAGTTTTGGCGATACCATTTGCTATCAGATAATCTACAGCCGAATCTGCTCTACGCTGAGACAACTTTAGGTTGTAATCATCATTTCCTCTACTGTCTGTGTGCGAAGAAAGTTCGATACGTAATGTAGGATTTTGTTTCATTACGGCAACAACGTTATTCAGTATAATCGCCGCATCTGCTCGGATATTACTCTTATCAAAATCATAATGAATATTCTTTAATACCCATTCGCCGTTTTCAACCAGTTCACAAACACCCAGCTTCAAGGTTACATATAACGTTTGGCTACGATCCAATCCTTTGGTCGAAACAATCTCTGTTTGTGAATACCTACCTTGCTGATTGGCTACTACTGTGAAGTCACTTTGCGCATCGAGTTGATAGATAAATTTACCTTCCGCATCTGACGTCTGGCTAGCATTTACTTTAGAGCCAGTATGTGTCAGCACCGTATTAATGCCTGCTAAATTTTGAGTTGTTGCACAATCAAAAGTTTCACCGATAAGCGTAAATCTTGGATCATCGTGATAGATTTCTTTAAAGATAACCGCGCTCGAGGTCTGGAAATCTGCTTCGGTCAACGTTAGTATCGGTGTTTTGATACCATTTTTCTCTCCAACTACCTGATATTTTCCTGGTTTAATGGATGATACTTTAGAGGCCTGACCATTAGCATCGGTTACCGATTTATCATTGATGTCCATACCTTCGATAGATACAGTGACGCCACTGAGTGCCAGGTTGGTCTGCTTATCCTTGACAACGATTTGAAGACCTTTTAACGCTATTTTTTTGACTTCTTCATCGTATTTAGGGCTATTATCTTGGATAACAACTGGTGATTTTTTCTTACCAAAAATATATTTTACACCGATACCTGTTTGAACGGTTTTATGTGGAGTTTGCGTTGTTTCCCGAACATCGCCATAGTGATCCCAAACACTTTTCACACTGGCTGTTTCTAATATAGGATTAGTTTCTTCTATACGTTCTATAGCGAATTGGCTGGATTTTCCTCCAAATTTTTCACCAAATGTCTGTACGTAATCCACATGACCGAAGAGTGCAAAATGTTTGTTCAACATATAGTTAAAACGTAGTCCGCCTACACCTGCCCAACTGTTTGCCCGGTTGGAAGCATCATTAACGGTGGCCATGATATCTTGTGTATGGGTTATAGAACCACCTGTTGGATCGCGTTCCTCATAAGTGACAGATCGTACATACTCTGGAAAATATTGCATCATCAATCCGCCACGAATATAAGCTTCTACATGGAACCGGTCAACGGAATACTTATAGCTAGGACCAAAAGTGAATAAGTAGTCTTGAAATCTGGTTTTGTTAATATAGTCCGTCGAGATGTATCCATTTTCAAAACGGAAGGTGTCTTGACGATTGATACTGTTATAGATATAACGAGCATCTATCCCTAATCCAAATTTATTTCCCGAAAAGTATTTATCGACAAAGAAACCGGAATAATACCCGACTTTTGTCTCTCCAATGGATTTGTAGGTGCTGATAGGTAAGCTTGCTCCACCTTGGATGCCTATCTGTAAGTCGCCTTTTTCTTTTTGCTGGGCGATGGCTAAAATTGTAACACTTAATAAGATGAGTGTAAGTAAAAATCTTTTCATAGTAATTGTATTTTATTGATAAAACTTGTCCGACCTGTTCTTGATCCGAACTTCTTATTCTTTTATCAAGCATAATTTGGAATTGTTACCCCTTGGGTGAAAATTTGGAGGTTTTTATTATCTTTAAGACTGTTAATCAGTTGTAAACATAATGAAGCAGCCTATCTGGACACCGTCTGAACAATATATTAAAACGTCCGTTATTTATAATTTTCAACAATTTGTAGAACAGCGCTATAATCGGTGTTTTCTGGATTATACGGCTTTTTATCAATGGTCGATTGAAAAGCAGGAGGATTTCTGGGAAGCTATTTTGTTGTACTTTAAAATAAATTATACCGGAGAATACGAACAGGTATTGAAATGGCAAAATACAAATACCGATTTTATTGATGCAAGTTGGTTTGACGGTATTTCCTTAAGCTATGCAGAACATATCTTTCGTGAAAAAAAAGGTGCTGATTCGGTCATAAAATATACAGATGAGACAGGAAATTATAGGGAGATTACGTGGGATAAGCTGCGTGAAAGGGTATCCTGCATACAGCAATTTTTGGAAGAAAAAGGTATCCAAAAAGGAGATAGGGTAGTCGGTATATTAAACAATACCATAGAGACGGTCGCTATTTTTTTGGCCGTAAATTCCCTAGGTGCTATTTGGTCTTGTTGCTCACCGGATTTTGGTGATAAAAGCATTGCCGAGCGCTTTGCACAAATAGAACCTAAAGTATTATTTATAGAGCTGGACTATCAATATAATGATAAAACATTCTCTAAAATAGAAACATTGGGTTTTATTCAAAATCATATTCCATCGATTGAGACAATAATTGCTGTTTATGAAGAAGATTGGAAAGGGATATTTACTAATTATCTTCCGCAGGTATTACACTTTCTGCGCGTACCTTTTTCCCATCCGATATGGATTTTATATTCTTCTGGTACAACAGGCAAACCGAAAGCGATTACACACAGTACCGGGGGAAATTTGTTGGAACATTATAAAGCCTTAGCTATCCACCAAAATGTACAACCGGGAGAGAATTTTTTGTGGTATTCTACCACCGGATGGATGATGTGGAATTATGCTTTGTCTTCCTTGCTCTGCGGAGCTACGCTTTGCCTGTTTAATGGGGCTATCCATCATCATGATCACCAAACATTTTGGCAATTTGTAAAACAGGCAAGTGTGCATCATTTAGGAGGAGGGGCGGCATATTTTTCAGCTATCCATGATCTGAAAATAGAAAATTATGAACCTAAGGTAATAGGTTCAACCGGTTCACCATTGCCTGCGGCTACTTTTGAAAATCTTCAGGAAAAATTTCCTGATGCACATATCATATCATTAAGTGGCGGAACAGATGTGTGCAGTGCCTTTCTATCTGGATGTGTCTATTTACCTGTGTATGCTGGGGAGATTCAATGCCGAACATTGGGTTCAGATATCGTAGCAATAAATGATCAAGGTGAGGAAGTATATAACGAAGTAGGCGAACTGGTTATTAAGAAACCCATGCCGTCTATGCCACTTTACTTTTGGAATGATAAAGACCATGAGAAATATAGGGAAAGCTATTTTTCGGATCGAAGGGGAGTATGGAACCACGGCGATTGGATTTCCATTATGGATCATGGTGGTATTGTGATGTATGGGCGTTCAGATGCTACGCTGAATCGCGGTGGTATACGTATCGGAACCGCAGAAATATATAATGTGGTAAATGAAACACCAGGTGTAAGAGATAGTTTGGTTATTACAACGGACAATGAAAAGGGTGAATCGAAAATGTTATTATTTATCCAATTGGAAGTACGAAAGGAATCGGAAACTGTTGTTCCTATTATTAAAAGAGAACTTCGTAAGCAGTATAGTGCACGTCATGTACCGGATTTGTTTTATGCTGTAGATGATATTCCGTATACCTTGAGTGGTAAGAAATTAGAGATACCGGTTAAGAAAATTTTTTCTGGTTATTCTTTGGAACAAGCAGTGTCTAAAGATATTATGCAGAATCCGGAATCGCTAGAGGAGTATATTCAAATATACTTGTACACTAGTATATAACCAATGTATAATCAAGACAATAGCAATACAGACTTTTTCATTGAACGGATTTAAACCTGTATCACGCCCACATTATACTTATTCATATTGGGATTTTGATTAGCAGCTTCTATTCCCATCGAAATAATCTTGCGTGTGTCTTTAGGGTCGATAACGCCATCTACCCAAAGACGCGCAGCAGCATAATAGGGGCTGAGCTGTTGGTTATATTGCTGTTCGATTTTGTAAAGCAGGTTTTTCTTTTCTTCCTCAGTTAAGGATACGCCTTTTGCTTTAAGTGCTGCTTCTTGTATTTGTAATAACGTTTTTCCGGCAGAAGCACCACTCATAACGGCTATTTGTGCGGTTGGCCAGGCGTATATCAATCGGGGATCGTATGCTTTTCCGCACATGGCATAATTTCCTGCACCGTAGCTGTTACCTATAATAAAAGTAAATTTCGGTACGACTGAATTGGCCATTGCGTTGACCATTTTTGCTCCATCTTTGATTATTCCTCCATGCTCTGACCGAGAGCCTACCATAAACCCGGTGACATCCTGGAAAAATACGAGCGGTATTTTTTGTTGATTGCAGTTCATGATAAATCGGGCAGCTTTATCTGCCGAATCCGAATAGATAACTCCGCCCATCTGCATTTCGGTGGCGTTACCAGGTTTTTTTGCTTTTACCATTTCCCGCTGGTTGGCAATAATCCCTACTGCCCAGCCATCAATACGTGCTAATGCACAAACCAATGTTTTTCCATAGTCTTTTTTGTATTCCTCTAAGGAACCTTTGTCCACAATTGCCTTTAAAATTTCCAGCATATTGTAAGATTTTAGACGGTCTTCCGGAAGATTTTTATAAATATGTGTTGCTGGAAATTCAGGTTGCTTGTTGGCAATACGAGAGAATTTATTTTGATCATTTTCACCAAACTTGTCCACAATATTTTTGATGGCGTCGAGACAGCTTTTATCGTCGGGATATTTATTATCCGTTACACCGGATATTTCGCAATGTGTGGCAGCACCTCCCAGCGTTTCATTATCGATGACTTCACCGATGGAAGATTTTACCAAATAGGGTCCCGCCAAGAAAACAGAACCTGTACCCTCCACTATCAATGCGTAATCAGACATAATAGGTAAATATGCACCCCCAGCGACACAGGAACCCATAATAGCCGAAATTTGCGGAATACCCATGGAAGATATTTTAGCATTGTTTCTGAAGATACGGCCGAAATGTTCCTTATCCGGAAAGATTTCATCCTGCATAGGAAGATAAACTCCAGCAGAATCCACCAAATAAATAATCGGAAGATGGTTTTCCATAGCGATTTCCTGTGCCCTTAAGTTCTTTTTGCCGGTAATAGGAAACCAAGACCCGGCTTTCACGGTAGCATCGTTGGATACGATAATACACAACCTGTTTCTCACATAACCCAGCACGACAACTACGCCTCCATTGGGGCATCCACCATGTTCTTCATACATGCTATCCCCTGCAAAGGAACCTATTTCTACATAAGGACAATCGTCATCTAAAAGATAAATGACTCTTTCCCATGCAGTCATTTTTCCTTTTTCTTTGTGTTTTTCTAGCTTGTTTAATCCACCCCCAAGAAGAAGGTTTTCATATTTGCTTTTGAGTGTCTTTAAGAGGTTTTCCATATTGCCATTGGATTGTTGTCTGAATATGTTTATAGTAGGATGAGTTTTTCTATTCTCTTTTCTCAAAGATAACAAAAATGATGAGCTGTTATTAGCACCTTATATTTAAAACCTTTTAATATGCCGTTTGTTTTTATAGGTGAAAATATAAATATTTTAAAACATTGCTTGTTTTTTATATATTTAACAAATACGGATATAAACTTCTAAAATATGATATCGCAAATACAACAAAATGAACAATTAGCTTTGGTGCAAGATAGTGCCCAGCAGTTTGCTAAGGAATTCATTAAACCCTATGTGATGGAGTGGGATGAAAAGCAATATTTTCCGGTGGAATTATTTAAGAAAATGGGCGAATATGGTTTTATGGGTGTATTAGTTCCGGAAGAATATCAGGGTGCAGGGTTGGGCTATCAAGAATATATAACCATACTTGATGAAATATCAAAAGTATGTGGATCTATTGGATTATCTTTAGCAGCACATAATTCCTTGTGTACAAATCATATTTTGTCATTTGCAAACGAAGAGCAGAAAGAAAAATATCTTCCCAGATTAGCTACCGCGGAGTGGATCGGTGCCTGGGGGCTTACCGAAACGGGATCTGGTTCTGACGCTGGAGGTTTGGCAACAACCGCGATACAGGAAGGGGATTATTTCGTTATCAATGGTTCTAAAACGTTTATTACACATGCCATTAGTGGGGATGTAGCCGTCGTGATGGTGAGGACAGGAGAAAAAGGAGATAAACATGGCGTTACCGCATTTATCATTGAAAAAGGGACGCCTGGCTTTACAGCCGGTAAAAAAATAGATAAATTAGGCATGCGCGCTTCAGAAACGGCAAGCTTGTTTTTTGACAATTGTCGTGTACATAAAAATCAGGTCATTGGTGCAGTAGGTGATGGATTTGTTCAAGCATTAAAGCTGTTGGATGGCGGACGTATTTCCATTGCTGCGCTTTCATTAGGTATTGCCCGTGGAGCATATGCGTGTGCGTTGCAGTATGCGAATGAACGGGAACAGTTTAATCAGAAAATATTTGATTTTCAAGACGTCGGTTTCACCATAGCAGATATGGCTACAAAAATCGATGCAGCCGAATTATTGATAAGAAGAGCAGGTCTTTTAAAAGATACAGGACAAAAAGTTACAAAGGAAAGTGCGATGGCGAAATATTATGCTTCGGAGGTGGCGGTAGAGGTATCTAATCAGAGTGTGCAGGTGCATGGGGGGTATGGCTTTACAAAAGATTATCCGGCAGAAAAATACTTTAGGGATGCTAAATTATGTACGATTGGAGAAGGAACCAGCGCCATACAGAAGATGGTTATAGCAAGAGAAATTAAAAAGGATGTCTAATAAGGAAACAATACAATTAATAGAGTGTCCTCGAGATGCTATTCAAGCGATTAAACATTTTATTCCTACAGAAAAAAAAATAAACTATATCAATCAATTGATTGATAGTAACCTATTCTATTGTATTGATTTTGGGAGTTTTGTGTCTCCTAAAGCTGTTCCGCAAATGCAGGATACGGCGCAGGTGCTAGAGAACATAGAAAATAAAAATGAGACAAAATTATTGGCAATTATTGCCAATGAAAAAGGCGCTGAAATAGCGCAAGCGTATGATAAAATAGACTTTTTGGGGTATCCGTTTTCTATATCCGAGACGTTCCAGCAACGAAATGCCAATTCGACGGTAGCGCAATCCTATCAGCGGGTAGAACATATTAAGAATATAATAGCATCAGGTAAACAAGAGCTGATAGTCTACATTTCCATGGCTTTCGGCAACCCCTATAGTGACCTCTGGAACACCGATTTGGTACTGGAATGGATAGAAAAGCTTTCAGAATTAGGTATTTCCCGTTTTTCCATAGCCGATACGACATCAGAAGCATCGCCCGAGAGGGTAAAGATTCTATTTACGTTACTAAAACACACGTTTCCGGAATTGGAATACAGTATTCACTTACATAGTAGGGCAGAAAATGCAATGTTGAAGATAGAAGCCGCTCACGAGGCTGGCTGTCGTATTTTTGAGGGCGCTATCATGGGGTATGGTGGTTGTCCTTTTGCACAAGATGATTTGGTAGGCAATATTCCTATGGAAATGTTATTACATCGATTTAAAAATCCAAAAGGAAACAAAATACAGGGTTTATTGACGGAATTTCAGAATTTGATTGGATGAAAAATAAAGAATGGAAAAACGGTATCTTTGATATATGCAGGCCATAAAATACCAATATATTAAGGTGAACAAAATGGATTTCCGTATGGAGGTTATACTTGCACGTCCCGAGAAACGGAATGCGTTTACACCGACAACGGTGAATGAAATAGCCCATGCTTTTCAAAACGCAAATGATGATGATAGCGTAAAAGTTGTGGTATTGAAAGCTGAAGGGCCGGTGTTTTGCGCAGGGATGGATTTAAAAACCTTTGAAAACGAGGATCTTGATATATCGAACCCCCTGATCGAAAATAAGCGTATATCGCTAGGCGAAGTATTTGCAGGATTATACAAACCGTCGGTGGCTATGGTGGAGGGAAATGTTATTGCCGGGGCTTTTTTGATAATTGCCGGATGTACGTATGTATTCTGTTCGGAAAATGTACAGTTTCGATTGCCGGAGTTAAACTTAGGAATCTTCCCTTTCCAAGTTATGGCAAGTTTGATAAAGGTAATGCCAGAAAAGAAAATGCTACAACTGTGTTTACATACAGACTATTTCTCTGCTCGGGAAGCGATGGAATATGGGCTGGTGGATGGATTTTTGGAAAAGATAGATACAGAAGGATTTTTAGCTAAATTTAAAGATATTAGTTCGTCCGCTGTTGTCGCAGGTTTTAAAGCAGCGAGAGGACTCCCCTCCGTCGCCAGTGAACAACGATACGGCTTTTTGTTAAAAAGTTTACATGAATTGAAGTCTTCCGAAGACGTGAAAAATCGAATTTTTAGAAAAGAATAAGTTTCATAGATAGTTGTAATATGAGATCTGTTGGTTTAATTTATGTGTCATATTTAGTTTTCTAAACGCCTAAGATGCTACATCTTCTTATTGCTCCAAATGCATTTAAACACAATCTAGACGCACGAAAGGTTGCAGAGGCACTACATGAAGGTTTCTCCCAGAGTCGTTTGGACTGTCGTGTAACGCTTTTTCCTATTGGCGATGGAGGTGACGGTACATGTAAACTTTTGCATGAAAAATTAGCGGGTAAGCTAGTCACAATTACGGTTATGGGACCATTGGGAACGCGTGTTGAAGCTTCATATAGTTTGGTTGACGGAGGAAAAACAGCTATCATTGAAATGGCGAATGCATCGGGTATCCGTTTGATAAAAACAGAAGAACGGAATCCGCTTCATGCGAGTAGTAAAGGTACGGGGGAATTAATACTGCATGCGTTGGATCATCATAAAGTAGATCAGATTATTTTAGGGATGGGCGGTTCTGCAACGGTGGACGGTGGGTGTGGTATGCTTCATACGCTTGGTGTACGTTTTTTTGATAAGAATGGAAAAGAGCTTGACCCAATTCCTGAACAATTGCAATCTCTAGAACGTATTGACACAAGTGGGCTGGACAAAAGCATATTAAAAATCGACATTAAGATTCTTTGTGATGTAGAAAATCGTCTTCTCGGAGAGGAAGGGGCAGCGCATGTTTTCGGACCACAAAAGGGAGCTTCTCGAGAACAAGTGAAGGTTTTAGATAACTTTCTATATCAGTTAAGTGATATTGTTTTAAAAGAGACGGGAAAGAATATGGCGGAGGTCGTTTCCGGAGGTACGGCGGGGGGCGCAGCTGCCGGTATGTACGCCTTAGCCAATGCGCAATTGGTGAATGGAATAGCTTATTTTCTGCAAAAGACGGGCTTTGAAGAAGTTATAAAAACGGCTGATTGGATTATTACAGGTGAGGGTAGTCTCGATGAGCAGACACTCTCGGGCAAAGGTCCGGCAGGCGTGGCTTTGTTAGCAAAGCAATATGGAATTCCGATTGCTGGGATAGCAGGAAAAGTACCATTAGAACCTTCATCTGCGTTATTAGATATGTTTGATGTACTGCTGCCCATTAGTCACGAAGCTATGCCGCTGGCTAAAGCACTTGCAAACACGGAACAGAATCTTCGTCGTACCGCCAAAGCTTTAGGAAATATACTGGCTTGTCGTAATAAAAAGAACTAAGCTACATATTCGGACTCATAGCAAAATTCTTCCTTTTTTCCGATGGAGAAATTATTGAAACCTAGTCCGATTTCTATTTCTAGTAAACGTTGTTGAAGCATCTCCAGAATCGCCAAAAAATTGAATACGAGTTGTACTTTGTTCTCTGAGCTTTTAATGATCTGCTGAAAATCCAGTTTTTTATTCAATTCTATCAGTTGTGCAATAGCTTTTTTCTGCTGTTCAATCGTATATGGGAATTTTACAACGGTATGGGTAGCTTCTTGAACGCGATGGGTAAAATTGAACATCAACTTTTCGTATATCATCAAGAGTTTGTATAAGTCAAAAGAAGATAATTCTTCTTCTGTGGTATCGGTATACCTCACCATTTTATTATCCTTGGCTATATTTCCTCGGGCATGTAATCTCGTTCGATTATCCTCTAATACCCGCAACTTCTCACATACTTCCTTAAATTGCTTATATAAAATAAGCTTTTGGGTCAGTTCCTTCTTCAGATCTATCTCGTTTTCCGTGTCATCCAACTCTGGACGTGGCAAAAGCATTTTGGCTTTGATACGCATCAACGTAGAAGCAACAAATATAAATTCGCTGGCGAGCTCTATATTCAAAGACTGCATTTTCTGAATATAGTCTAAAAAATCATCCGTTATATTAGAAATAGGAATGTCATGGATGTTTAATTCATCCCTTTCAATAAAGAAAAGCAATAGGTCAAAAGGACCTTCAAATTGCGCTAGTTTGATTTCGTAACCTGCTGTTTGCATAGCTTGCTCAAAAATAAAAAATTGTGCGCTAAAGCTACCTCATATTTTATCCACAATTGATGTTCTATTAACAATATATCATATATTGTTTACACACTCGTGTATACTATTTTTAACAGTAATAAACTTTTATTTGCGTTTATTGTTCTGTAGTTTAGGGAATAAGTTGTTAAGTTTGTAACTTATTTTATATAAACGAAACTATGCAAGTAGAGGCAGGTCCACTATTACAACAAATAAATTATCCGTCCGACCTTAGGAAACTGAAACCAAGTGATTTGGAAGAAGTATGTCGTGAATTGAGGCAATTCATTGTTGATATTGTTTCCGTGAACGGTGGACATTTTGCAGCTAGTTTGGGTGTCGTAGAATTAACCGTTGCGTTACATTATGTATTGAACACACCTTACGATCAAGTTATTTTTGATGTAGGGCATCAAGCGTATGGGCATAAAATATTAACAGGAAGAAAAGAGACCTTTCATACTAATCGGATTCTGGGAGGAGTATCTGGTTTTCCAAAAAGAAGCGAGAGCGAATATGATGCTTTTGGTGTAGGGCATTCTTCTACCTCTATTTCTGCCGCGTTGGGAATGGCCGTTGCCTCGGAATATAAAGGAGAGAAAGATAGACAACATGTAGCAGTAATCGGTGACGGTGCGCTAACTGGGGGGATGGCATTCGAAGCCTTAAATCATGCGGGGATTGAAAAATCCAATTTATTGGTCATACTCAACGATAACTGCATGTCTATTGATCCCAATGTGGGGGCGATGAAAGAGTACTTGACTAGTATTACAACGTCTAGAAGCTATAATAAATTTAGAGATGACCTGATTGCTGTATTAGCTAAAATTTCGAAGAATGGGCCAGACGCCTATGGATGGGCAAAGAAATTGGAGCAAAGCATTAAAGGGACATTACTGAAGAATGCCAATCTATTCGAGTCACTGAATTTCCGTTATTTTGGTCCCGTAGATGGACATGATGTGACGAAACTAGCGAAAACCATTGAAGATCTAAAACATATTCCTGGACCAAAGTTATTGCATGCTGTGACTGTGAAGGGTAAAGGATATGCATTGGCAGAGAAAGATCAAACAACATGGCATGCTCCAGGTTTATTTGATAAAATTACAGGAGAGATTAAGAAAGCCGTTTTAGATAAACCTCAACCACCGAAATATCAAGATGTTTTTGGACATACTTTAGTAGAGTTAGCAGAAGCTAACGATAAAATTATGGGGATCACGCCGGCAATGCCTTCAGGTTCATCATTGAATATTATGATGAAAGCCATGCCTGATCGCGCTTTTGATGTGGGCATAGCCGAGCAGCATGCAGTAACATTTAGTGCCGGTTTAGCTACGCAGGGGTTAATACCTTTTTGTAATATATATTCTTCGTTTATGCAACGGGCTTATGATCAGGTCATCCATGATGTAGCATTGCAGAAATTGAATGTCGTTTTTTGTTTGGATCGCGCAGGGGTTGTCGGTGCTGACGGACCTACACATCATGGAGCATATGATATCGTATATATGCGTTGTATTCCTAATTTGATTGTTTCTGCTCCGATGAATGAAGAGGAACTACGAAACTTAATGTATACCGCACAAATGCCAAATACAGGACCATTTGTAATTCGCTATCCACGTGGTAAAGGCGTGATGGTAGATTGGAAACGCCCGTTCGTTAAGCTTGAGATTGGCAAAGGACGCAAACTTCATGACGGGGAAGAAGTTGCTATTCTTAGTTTTGGCGCTATCGGAAATGAAGTCGTGAAAGCTGTTCAAACATTAAATGAAGAGGGAATTTATCCTGCTCATTATGATTTACGCTTTGCTAAACCGTTGGACGAAGGTTTGTTACATAAGGTATTTAAAAAATTCAATAAAGTTATTACGGTAGAAGACGGAAGCATTATGGGAGGTGTGGGATCTGCCGTTTTAGAATTTATGGCAGATCACGGTTATGGGGCGAAGTTGGTTCGATTAGGGATCCCCGATGAAATCGTTGAACATGGTGAACAAGCAGAACTCTGGAGGATATGCGGATATGATGCATTGTCTATTGCAACCCAAGTTAGAAAATTAGCTGCTGGAATAAAAACCGATACGATGGTGTCGTAGTATAACCACATAAAGAAAATAACGGCAGAATTTAACAATTCTGCCTTTTTTTGTGTTTGAATATTCTTTATATTTATACATGAAAAAAACCTAATAGTTTTCCACATTAAAGAAGGTATTGCGTTTTTCTGATACAGAAAAAGTTTCATTTAAAAGGGATAAGCCGAGATGTTGAAAAAATATTTTTAAGGACATTTTATTCGATGAAAAAGCATTATTTTATTGTTTAATAATTTGATAATTAGTTTGTTATGTTTTTTTTGATTTTTTAGTTTTTTAGGTCGTTTTTTTTTGTCATCTTCGTCTTAAGCGAAAGTTTTAAACAATTTTTTTGTCAAATATTGGTTTTCAAGTTATTAACAATTTAAGAATGGAAAAAACGTGTACAAGTGTTTGGAATAGCTGTCTTCAGATCATCAAAGACAATATACCTG
>PJTZ01000080.1_pt1 | contig 102037 bp, 86 predicted proteins | sample 1512131 | NCBI WGS metagenome assembly PJTZ01 (sample SAMN08177679, study PRJNA422409) | Soil metagenome, whole genome shotgun sequencing project. | reverse complement strand
GGATGGTAATAATTTCGGCTATACCTTTCGCTGCTGTTGTCAAAATATCATCCGCCTTCGCGAAAGCCGCCTGCATGGTAAGGTTACCAAATATCTCCCGCAAACGATCATTCGAGATAACCAGGTAAGAGTCTACATATTTACGTAGCTCTCCCATACCCTCTTCTGCCTGCGCGCGACGTCGTTTACCTTCGAATGTAAAAGGAGTAGTTACAATAGCGACCGTTAAAATACCAAGCTCCTTTGCCGCTTTCGCCAATACTGGGCTTGCCCCGGTACCGGTACCACCACCCATACCTGCCGTAATAAAAAGCATCTTGGTATTGGTACCCAGCATACGCTTGATATCTTCAATACTTTCAATAGCTGAATTTTCACCTACGTCAGGATCCGCACCTGCACCCATTCCCTCTGTTAAGCTTGCACCTAACTGTACCTTGTTCGGAATAGGACTCAACTCCAGTGCCTGCGCATCCGTATTGCAAACGATAAAGTCTACACCGCTAATCCCTTGCTTGTACATGTGGTTTACGGCATTGCCCCCGCCACCACCAACACCAATAACCTTAATTATTGATGATTGTTCCTTTAACATTTCAAATTGTATCGACATAAAATACCCTATTTAACTCTTGCTAAACCACTTAGAAATCCCCGATAGGTTCAACAATTCAAATGTAATAATACCGAATTCCTCACAACAGTTTTCCACATTTGTGAATTTGTGGAAAAAAGACCTAATGTGGAAAACTCACTTACTTTCTCCCAATAAATGTGTCATCATCAATTCCCGTATCGTCCTTAATAAAATCGGATAATAGCTTGGAAAACCAACTTTCCTTTTTATTCTTTTCCTCCGCAATATCTTTCACTTTTCCTCCTTTTTTGGAGACCTCTTCATGTTCTGTAGCTTCCACTTCTTCCATAGCTTGCACACCTTTAATCAACAAGCCAATGGAGGTCGCATACATCGGGCTTTTCAATTCTTCCAATGCTTGCTTGTTCAACATTTCTGTTTTTGCCAAATATTCATTAGGATAACCGATTCTACAGTCAATCCCAGTGATGTACTCCACTAATTGTACCAAATGTTTCAATTGAGCGCCCCCTCCTGTGATGACAATACCAGCAATCAATTTATCTTCATAGCCGGACGATTTGATCTCATAGTACACGTGCTCAATAATCTCCTCCATCCGTGCCTGAATAATATAAGCTAAGTTTTTCACAGAGATTTCTTTGGCCTCACGTCCACGTATACCCGGCACGCAGATCACCTCATTATCTTTATTCTCATCAGCCAAAGCAGATCCATAACGAACTTTTAGCTGTTCCGCCTGATTACGCAATACCGAGCAACCTTGTTTAATATCTTCCGTCACAATATTCCCCCCTAATGGAATAACCGCCGTATGGCGAATAATACCTTCGTGAAAAATAGCAACATCTGTCGTACCACCACCGATATCAACTAAGACGACACCCGCAGTTTTCTCTTCGTCATCCAACACAGCTTCGGATGATGCCAGAGGCTCTAACACCAGGAAAGAGATTTCTAAGTCCGAATTATCCACACAACGCTTGATATTATTAATATCAGTCACACGTCCCGAAATAATGTGAAAATTAGCTTCTACCCGACGTCCGGCCATACCGATTGGCTCTTTAATACCCGGTTCATTATCAATGGTAAATTCCTGTGGTAATACATGGATAATTTCCTCGCCCGGAGGAAGGACCAACTTATACATATCAGAAATTAATTGCTCCACATCAATACGGGTCACTTCATCGTAGTCACGTTTGGTTAGGATACCGCGATGTTGAATGCTTTTGATATGCTGACCGGCAATCCCTACGTTGACCACTTTGATATCCACATTGGATTGGGACTCCGCTATCGATACCGCATCCCGTATGCTACTAACCGTTCTTTGGATGTTCGCGACCACGCCGCGGTTCACACCGGAAGATTCGGCTTTTCCTACCCCCAAAAGCTCAATCTTATTGGCTCCGCTACGACGACCCACCGTAACGCAAATCTTCGTTGTTCCGATATCCAACCCTACGATGATTGGACTATCTTTTTCGTTTTCTGCTAATCTTGGCTTCATATGCTGTGTATTTTGTTGCTGTTTATTCAAATTAATTATTCATTTTTAGTTTCATCTGTAAACTATCTAACATCCATCCATCCCGTCGTTCACAGATAATCTGTCCATCATATTTTACATTTACTTTTTCGTAAGCACCAGTGCCGACTTTTGGTAAAATATTCTTATAGAATATCTCCAACCGATCTAGCTTCTCATCCAATTTCGCAGCATTACCAAGAACCAACGGCTGGCTTCCCACTCGCGGAATAATTTCAATATCCTGCTGATCATCGACATACAGCTGCACGATCTGATTGCTCCACAAAGGATCATCTTTTACTTGCTCCACAATGGTAACTAGATCCTTCACCAATTGGGTTCGGATCGTATCCAATGGCTTTTCATATCCTTCGCGTATATTCCCGTTTGCGACCAAAACATGCGGAACGTATTTTAATGTCACCGGCACTTTTGCTCCCTTTGTGTCGATGTAATATTCTTTCCCGGCTCCGTTCACAATACGCAAAATCACTTCCCGCTGCTGCACAACGATCTGTAAAACGCCATCCATATCGGCATAAATTTCTGCACTAGATACGTAGGGGAGCTCCATCAGTGCCCGTTCGATCCTGTCTGTCGGGATATCTTTCAATGGCTTCCCGACAACATTCCCGAATGTTTTATTTACTAAATCGGAAATATCGTGTTGGTCAATAAAGGTTTCTTTTCCTTCCACTATCACCTTCATAGAGACACAGGCCTGTGCCGTATCCTTCTTCTTGACCAAGCTCATCAACATACCTATTCCCACCAAGACAAGTAGCCCTAAGCACACATAACCAAGCTGTCTCCACGGTATGTAACGAACAACCTTAAGCATTTTCCAATATTTCTTTTAAAGGTTTTACCAATCTGTCTATGTCTCCCGCCCCTACTGTCACGACCAGTTCCGGAGCGTTTTGTTTTACAATCCGCAATACGTCATCCGATGATACAAGCTGTTTACTACCTATCGCCATCTTATTCAGTAGCCAACTGGAGGTTATTCCTTCTATCGGCAATTCTCTTGCCGGATAAATATCCATCAGCAGCAATTCATCTGCCAACTCCAATACCTCTGCAAAGCCATCTCCAAAATCGCGGGTCCGACTATATAAATGTGGCTGAAAAACAACCGTCAACTTCTTTGTCGGATAGAGTTTCTTCACCGACGTCAGAAACGCACGCAATTCTTCCGGATGATGCGCATAATCATCTATGTATACATGCGCCGGCGTTTTAACGATATATTCAAATCGTCTCTTTGCCCCTCTGAACGATACTAATGCCGATTTTATCTTCTCCACTGCTATTCCAAGTTGTAGCGCCACCGTAATGGCCGCTACGGCATTTTCTACATTATGGAAGCCTGGTATACCTAATGGGATAGCCTGCATTTCCGTTTTCCCGGCAACATAATCAAAATAAAACACCCCCTCTTCCACACGGATATGGCGCGCGTACGCATCACAGACTTCGTCTTTGGCGTAAGCTATATTTCCACTAAAGGGCAGTCCTTTTTTTACGATCGACAAGCCATCCGGGACGACACGTTGTAAAAACAGTTCGAAAGATTCGATGAGATGTCGCTCGTCACCATAGATATCCAAATGATCAGGATCTGCTGAGGTAATCACCGCAATATTGGGATGCAACGTCAGAAACGAACGATCGTATTCATCAGCTTCTACCACAACCACATTGTTCGTACCATATAGCACATTGCTATTATAGTTAGAACTGATTCCTCCCAAAAAAGCAGAACAATCATAACCTGAATCCTTTAATATATGCGCAATCATGGTCGAGGTTGTCGTTTTCCCATGGGTTCCCGCCACAGCTATTGTAAACCGACTTGCGCTAATGATACCCAATACCTCCGAACGCTTGTATAATGTAAAGTCTCTTTCTAAAAAATAAGCTTTCAGTTTAAGGTCTTTCGGGATGGCTGGTGTGAAAATCAATAACGTTTCCCCAGACGGTTGTTGGTATATCGTTGGCAATAACGCGACATCATCTTGGTAGATCACTTGAATACCTTCTTGCACCAACGCGTGTGTCAACTCGGTCTCTGTTTTGTCATATCCCTGCACATCGCAACCGAGATGTTTGAAATAGCGCGCCAAACCACTCATACCGATCCCCCCAATTCCGAGAAGGTAAACACGTTTTATATGGTCAAGATTCATCATCTATTTAATAAGTTTCAGTACTTCTTTTGCAATCACTTCATCCGCATCGAGTCGAGCCATCTTCTGTATTTCGGCACTTAATGATGCACATTTAGCCTCATCAGCAAGCAACTCTAATGCCACGTACATCATCGTGTCCCGAGCATCTGCCTCGGAAATCATCACGGCTGCGTTCTTAGCGGCCAAAGCTTGTGCGTTTTTCGTTTGATGGTCTTCCGCCACATTAGGCGACGGCACCAATATAACCGGCTTTCCCACTACACAAAGTTCCGATATCGTGCCAGCACCTGCTCTCGAAATAATCAAATCTGCCGCTGCATAGGCTAGGTCCATACGATCCAAAAATGGTTTCACCTTTACATTACCCGGAATCAATCTGTCCATTTTCAACATACGCTCCATATCCTCGTAATATGTTTTTCCGGTCTGCCAAATAAATTGCACATCGTCTTTTTCGCCTAGCTCATGTATCACATCCAACACGTAACCATTCATCTGCTTTGCGCCCAAGCTACCACCGATAATCAATATGGTCTTTTTTTGTGGTTGCAGACCAAAAATTTGCAAAGCAAATTCGCGCTTCCCTTCTATAGCGACCGAATCGCGACGTATCGGATTACCGGTCAACATGATTTTTTCAGCCGGAAAAAATGTATCCATCCCCTCATACGCCACACATATCTTTTTAGCTTTCTTTCCCAAGCTCTTATTGGTTACACCCGCATAGGAATTTTGTTCCTGAATCAGCGTAGGTATCCCCATATTGTTGGCAGCCATTAACAAAGGTCCTGACGCAAACCCACCAACACCTACTGCGGCATCGGCATTAAACTCCTTTATCGTTTTCCGTGCCTTTATCAAACTATTTATAAGCTTAAAAGGCAAGGTCAAATTTTTCAACAAGGAGTTCCTATCAATACCCTGTATATCTAATCCCACAATTTTGTAACCTGCCTCTGGAACACGCTCCATCTCCATACGCCCATTTGCACCTACAAACAAGATTTCGATATCTGGCGCTATACGACGTAATGCATTTGCTATTGCAATAGCTGGAAAAACGTGTCCACCCGTGCCTCCTCCGCTTATGATTACTCTATGTCCCATGTGTTACTTTCTAACCCTTTATTTCTAAATCGTTCCAACAACCACTTTTGGATTCTTTGGAATTTCGTTTAATTCTTCTTTTCCTTTCAATTCTTCGATACTCCTACTTACACTTAAAATGATTCCTAGTGCCACGCTGGTAAACAAAATGGAGGTCCCTCCCATACTGACCAGTGGTAATGGCACACCAGTAACGGGTCCCAACCCTACAGCAACCGCCATATTGGCTAGTGCCTGTATGGTTAAGCTAAACCCTAGACCCGCTGCTAGAAAGGCACCGAACGCACGTGGGCTTAGCGTCACAATACGTATACAACGGTACATCAATGCGACGTACAAGAAAAGCAGGATCGCTCCACCGATTGTTCCGTATTCCTCCACAATCACGGCGAAAATAAAATCGGAATAGGGATGTGGTAATAGATTTCTACCTACGCTATTCCCTGCACCTTTGCCAAATAACTGACCCGAAGCAATGGACATCTTCGCCAGATTTGCCTGGTAATTTTTATCTTCTTGAAAAGGTACAGTGTTTTGCACCGTTTGCTCTGTCTTAAAGAAACTCTCAAAACGACTGATATAGGTGGCTCGTCGAGGCCCGATAAATATCACTAATAACAAGAGGAAAGCCCCTCCGACACATACGATGCCTATCTGCTTAAAACTTACCCGACCAATCAACAACAGTAACACACTCGTACCAAATAGCATTAAAGCCGTCGATAAGTTTGCCCATGCAATCAGGACAAAAACCAAGCATACGGTCCCCATAATTGGAATGAATGATTTTTTAAGATCTTTTATCTCATGTGCTTTGCGTGAAAGCATACGTGCCAAAAAGGTAATCAGTGCCAGTTTTGCCAGATCCGATGTTTGAAACGTTTGGTTGATGACAGGAATCGTTACCCAGCGGCTAGCCTCGTTTACTTTGTTACCTCCAATCAACGTAAAAAGCAACAAGGGTATAGCGATGATCATCAGCAACTTAGAAATACCTGCATAATATCGATAATCTAATTTGTGTGATAGATACATCAACACCAAACCCACAGCAATAATGGAAAAATGCTTGAACAGGTACAATTCTGTACCTTTGCCTTCCTTGTAGGCAAGTGTACCTACTGAACTATACACCGCTAACAAAGACCAGCCGGACAGGACAATCACAATAATCCATATCCACTTATCTCCTTTTAATTTACTGAAAATCTGATCCATCATTGTTTCAACATTTTATTTATCCTCTTCCTTTCTGCCATATTGAGACTTGCCCAAGTATCTAAACGATTTAGATCTCTCCTAGCGTCGGGATGACAGCCGGATGTGCTTACAAAGACATTACTGCTTCTTTGAATTTTTCACCACGTTCTTCATAATTTTTAAACCAGTCAAAACTTGCACAGGCCGGTGATAACAGCACCGTATCCCCCTTTTTTGCCAAATAGGAGGCAATCTCTACTGCGTCTTGCATAGACGAGCTATTGATAATCACATCCGTATCATTTTCAAAAGATTCATGAATGCGCACCGTATCTTTACCGATACATACAATGGCTTTAACCTTAGACTTCACTAAATCACGCATCATCTCGTAGTCATTACCTTTATCTACGCCCCCCATAATTAAGATAATATCCGGTGAAAAGCTTTCCAAAGCATACCAAACAGAATTCACATTGGTTGCTTTCGAATCATTGATATAATTCACCCCCCCAATACAAGCAACATGCTCTAGACGATGCTCGATATTCACATACGATTCCATGCTTTCTTTCATGGTTTGGTTACGCAGTTCTTGAACCTTCGCAATCAAGCCCGAAGCCATGTTGTTGTATGCGTTATGCCTCCCTTGTAATGATAACTCTTCCATATTCATCGCAAAAATGTCTTTGTTAGGTACTTTTATTATAATATTCTTTTCTTCGTCTACATATGCGCCCTGCCCCACCATTTGTTCTTGTGTAAAGGGCAAATGTTGGGCGTCCGTTTTAAATACAGCTAAACCTTTTACTGTTTCCTCGTCGTCCAAACAGTAGATAAAATAATCGTCTTTTGTTTGATTTCGGATCATACGAAACTTAGATGCCCTGTAGTTTTCCATCTTATTATCATAACGATCTAGATGATCCGGTGTAATGTTCAAAATGACCGCTACATCAGCACGAAAATGACACATATCATCCAACATAAAACTGGATATTTCCAATACATACACCTCGTAATTTTCGCGTGCTACCTGCAGTGCAAAACTTTTTCCAATATTTCCGGCTAATCCTACATTTACACCGCCACGCTGCAACATATAATATGTCAACATCGTTGTTGTCGATTTGCCGTTAGAACCCGTAATGCAATAGAGCTTAGCCGCTGTATATTGCGCCGCAAATTCAATTTCCGAAATTACCGGAATATTGGCGGCCTTTAACGCCTTTACTAAAGGTGCATGTTCAGGAATACCAGGACTTTTGACAACCAAATCTGCTTGCATAATCTTATTTTCACTATGCTGTTGCTCTTCAAATGCAATTCCTTCTTGCTGTAATGCAGCCTTATATTCATCACGTATTGCCCCCTTGTCTGAAACAAATACGTCAAACCCCTTATCCTTTCCTAAAATAGCCGCACCAACACCGCTCTCCCCCGCGCCTAGTATCGCCAGAAAGCCAGATTGTGGATAATATGTATGTGCTATATTAGACATCTTATCTTACTTTTAAGGTGACTATCGTTAAAATTGCAAGAATAATAGATACAATGAAAAACCGCATCACAATCTTCGATTCGTGATAACCTTTCTTTTGATAGTGATGGTGCAAAGGAGACATCAAAAATATCCGTCGCCCTTCTCCATATTTTTTCCGTGTGTATTTGAAATACGACACCTGCATAATCACCGACAGATTTTCTAACAAAAATATACCACATAACATCGGTATCAATAACTCCTTTCGGATAAGTATAGCAAATGCCGCAATAATACCACCAATCGTCAAACTACCCGTATCGCCCATAAACACTTGCGCCGGATAGGCATTATACCACAAGAAACCTGTACAGGCTCCTACAAATGCACCTGCAAAAATCACGAGTTCTCCGGAGTTGGGGATATACATAATATTAAGGTAATCCGAAAAAATCACGTTACCGGACACATAAGCCAGAATTGCCAGTGTAATACCAATAATAGCTGAGGTTCCCGTTGCCAATCCATCTATCCCATCGGTGATATTTGCGCCGTTAGACACCGCCGTAACAATAAACACAATCACCACCAAAAACACCATAAACGTAGCCAGATTGCTGTTTAATCCAAACATACTTAGCACTTCGGCATAATCGAACTCGTTGTTTTTATAAAATGGAATATTCGTCTTTGTAGACTTCACATTTTCCGCATAATAACGTTGACCTGTTTGGGTATCCATCATAATCTCCACCGCCTTTGTCGAAGTCGGGTTTTGTACTTTTTCCCGAACAACAATATCCGGATGGAAATACATGGTGATGGCAATCAATGTCCCCAGTCCTACTTGCCCGATAATTTTAAAGCGACCGGCCAGTCCCTCTTTGTTTTTACGGAATACTTTGATGTAATCATCCAGAAAGCCAATCGTACCCATCCAAATAGTCGTGATAATCATGATGATGACATAAATATTATCCAGTTTAGCAAACAAAAGTGTGGGCACCAAGATTCCGCCAATGATAATCAACCCACCCATTGTCGGTGTACCTACTTTTTGCTTCTCCCCCTCTAATCCCAAGTCACGGATCGTCTCCCCCACTTGCTTATTACGTAAAGCACGGATGAGACGGCTTCCGTATACCGTAGTAATCATCAACGACACAATAACCGCCATTGCAGTCCTAAACGAGATGTATTGAAACAATCCCGATCCCGGCAAATGCATATGTTCTTGTAGCCAATTGAATAGATAATATAACATCCGTATTTCTTATTGTTCGTTAAACGTTTCTATTAAAATTTCCTTATCGTCAAAATGGTGACGCACACCATGAACTTCTTGATATTTTTCATGTCCTTTTCCGGCGATCAATACAATATCGCCAGCTTGTGCTAAATGACATGCAGCCCGAATAGCCTCTTTGCGTTCGGCAATGGTAAAGACGTGTTTGCGATCTTTCGAATCCACCCCCGCTTCCATATCCCGAATAATGGCCATCGGGTCTTCTGTCCTTGGATTATCCGAAGTAATGATAACTTTATCGCTCAAACGTACCGCGACCTCTGCCATTTCGGGGCGCTTAGTCTTATCACGATCGCCACCACAACCTAATACGGTAATAATCTGTTGGCCGCCTTTCCGCAACTCCCGGATAGTGGAAAGAACATTCTCCACCGCATCGGGTGTATGCGCATAATCTACTATTCCTACGGTACCATTTGTCGAACGCACCACATCAAATCTACCTTCTGCTCCAGCAATATCGCTCATAGCCGTTAACACTTTCATCGTTTCTTGCTCCAACAAAATCGCTGCGCCATAAACCGCCAGCAGATTATATGCATTAAATCCGCCAACCAGTTTAACCCAAACTTCATGTCCATCTACCTGTAGCAGCATACCATCTAGATGGCTTTCGACAACCTTCGCCTTGAAGTCCGCCATGGTTTTTAACCCGTATGTCTTTTTATGTGCAAATGTATTTTGTAGCATCACTGTTCCATTACGGTCATCCACGTTGGTCAATGCAAAAGCAAATCTATCTAAGTCATCAAAAAACTTTTTCTTAGCCTTGATGTAATGGTCAAACGTGCCGTGAAAATCTAAGTGATCGTGTGTTATATTAGAGAAGACGCCCCCCGCAAAACGTAGTCCTGCGATACGTTGTTGCACGACAGCATGTGAACTCACCTCCATAAAGCAATAATCACATCCTTCATCCACCATTTCCCGAAGCAACATATTTAGTGCTATCGGATCTGGCGTTGTATGCGTGGCCGGGATAACCCGGTCTCCGATTTTATTTTCCACGGTTGACAGCAATCCGACATGATACCCCAAACTCTTAAACAAATTGAAAAGAAGCGTGGCAATCGTCGTCTTACCATTTGTTCCTGTAATACCGACAAGTTTTAGCCCTTTGGAAGGATCACCATAAAAATTAGATGCTAATAAACCCAATACATACGATGTATCTGCCACGACCACATAGGTTATCTCCTCACGCAATTGCACCGGCAACGTATCCAAGACCAGCACCTTGGCGCCGTTTTCAACCGCTTTATCAAGATACAAATGTCCATCGGTATGCACACCCCGAACGGCGACAAAAAGACTATCTGCAGAAACTTTCCGCGAATCGAAGCATACCGACAACACGTCAACTTCAAGAAGCCCCTCAAGCTGCTGTACTGGAATCGCATGTAATAATTCTCTTAGCTTCATATCTTTTAATTCAGCGCCAACGTTATGGGCGTACCTACTTTTAATTTTGTTCCAGCAACAAGCGATTGGCTGACAACTTTACCCCAACCAGAAACCTTCGTTTTGAACCCAGCATTTTCCATGGTGAAGATAGCATCCGATAAGCCCATGCCCAGCACATCCGGCACCACTCCTTCTTTCACCTGGGTCTCTACAAAAGGAGCAGCTTTGGCCGACGAATCCGTGGCCTGCGCTATCGTATTCCAATTCGACGGATTAAATCCCAACGCTTGGTAAACCGCACTTGATGCCTCTTTCGAACCTCTTAATGTCAGCGGCAATTTTGTTCCGGCTGTATTTACTTTTCTGCTTGCCAATGTTCCGTGCAAGGCTAAGTCATTCGCATAAATCATATCCGCCAACTCCTTAAATACCGGTCCGGCAATTGCTCCGCCATAATATCCCTTTCTTGGATTTCGGATCACGACAATCATAGAATATTTTGGATTCTCGGCTGGAAAATAACCTGCAAAGGATGATTGATAACGACGTTGCCCATATCCGCGAGCACCATCGTTCATCTGTGCCGTACCTGTCTTACCTGCCGATGAATATAACGGCGAACTCAAGCGCTTACCTGTCCCCTCTGTCATTACTCCTTCCAACATACCCTGCATTTTGCGGATAGCTTCTTTCGAGGCAATCTGCTTATTAAGCACCTTCGCATCAAAACGTTCTACGGTATTGCCGAGATGCCGAATCTCTTTCACAAACAAAGGCGCTAACAATTTCCCATCGTTGGCAACCGCGTTGTAAAGCGCCAACATCTGCAACGGTGTTAGTCGTAATTCATAACCATACGCCATTTGCACCAAGGATAACTTACTCCACGTTTTGCTATCCGGCATCTTTACCCATGGCGTTGCTTCACCAGGAATTTGTAACCCTAAAGGTTTGCCCAATCCAAAATGATGCAACTTTGATGTATATTTCGCCGGTTTGTCTCCATAATACGTGTTTATCAGTTTTGCCACACCTACGTTTGAAGACTCTTCAAAAGCCTCTTTCACCGTCAAAACCGATTTTTTTGGTGCATGCGAATCCCGTATGGTATGTGCTGGCACTTTATACGTACCGTTTCCTATATCCACCGTGCTTGATGTATCTACAAAACCATCATCCAACAACGCCAAATAACTCGCCAGCTTGAATGTTGACCCTGGGTCTGCCCCCTGCGCAATAGCATAATTGTATTTTTCCCGAAAAACTCCCTCTTTATCCCGTGTAAAATTCGCAATCGCCCTTACCTCTCCTGTTTTCACCTCCATAACAACTACGCAGCCATTGTCCGCATCACTAACTATTAACTGCTTTTCCAGCGCTCGCTGCGCCATATCCTGCATATTTACATCTAGCGTCGAAATGATATCCGAGCCATCGACCGGCGCAACTTCCACCTCCCGGTTGACAGGCACCCAAACCCCACCCGCAATACGCTGCATTAACTGTGATCCACTCTTTCCATCAATATACTTTCCGTAAGCCCCTTCCAAACCGACCAACACCGTATCACCCTTAATGTTCTTATAACCAATGGTCCGAGCTGCCAAATTTGTAAATGGTAAAATCCGCTTATTTTCACGCACCGTAACCAAACTAGTAGGATAGCGCTTCTTGCCCTCCCTAAACGCATAAAACAACGGAAAAGTCTTTATAATTTTCAAATCTTGATGGGAAACAGCTCGTTTAATCAAGACATAGCGCTGCTTTTTTGCACGGGCATTTTTCAACAACGTTAAATACTGTCGGGATGATTTATCCTTAAAGTGCGCCGACAAACGCGCAGCCAACGAATCGACTTTAGAATTAAAGACATCACTTTCCTCCAGTGGTATTGACATCGCATCAAAACGAAGCTCATATTCGGGAACAGAAGTAGCCAACAAACTACCATCATTGGAATAGATATTGCCGCGAGCTGCCTCAATTCCCCGCTCCTGAATCGTTAAACTATCCACCATCGCACGCCACTCTCCACCATCTACATATTGTAAATGCAAGAGCTTACCAAAGACCGTTAGCGCAAAAAGCACCATAAGGCCAAATGCCACGTACACGCGAATAAGTATAGTTTTTCTAATATTCATACAACTCCGTGCTGCTTGTTTACTTCTTTATTTCTTTCACTACCTCCAGCTTAATAGGAGGCTCCATGCGTTCTTTCAACCCGAGGGTATCGGCCCGCTTCGCAATTTCTGTTTGCGTTGTTAGCTTCATTAATTCGGCAGATAATGATTTGTAGTCCCAGCTCAATTCTTTTACCTCACGTCCCACTTGATCAATAGTCCGTACCGTTCTTTCTGCCAAATGTCGATTGGAGATATACAATAGCCCAAGTAGTGCTACAAATGCCGCAAAAGGCAAATTCCTAGCCACCAGATAGCTGGACAAGTATTTTGTAGAGAAGATAGACCGAAGAAAATGCTGTGTTTCCTCCACTTTTTCTTCAACCGAGTCATTCATTTTTTTCTGAACCTCTTCACTTAATTCTTTGTTTCTGACGGTGTTTTTGCTAGACATATCTCTCCAAAAAATTAAGCTTCCCGTTCAGCTATACGTAACTTCGCGCTACGCGCCCTATTATTTATCGCCAATTCATCCTCGTTTGCCGTCACCGCTTTACGGCTGATGACATGAAACGGTTTTATTTCATTTCCAAAGAAATCCTTCTCCACCTCTCCTTTAAACTTACCCTTCTGCATAAAATTCTTCACCAACCTATCTTCCAGCGAATGATAAGACATCACTACTAAACGCCCCGCCGGCTTCAACACCGCTACCGTCTGCTCTAAAAAGTCCTGCAACGCCTCTAACTCTCCATTTACTTCAATACGTAAGGCCTGAAAGACCTGTGCGTGATATTTATGTTCTTTCCCCTTTGGTACTTGGCGTTTAATCACTTCTTTCAACCTTCCAACGGTTTCGATCGACTCACCTAATCGCGCTGTCACGATCGTTTTTGCTAATGAACGCGCATTTTGTATTTCACCATACATCCCAAAAATGCGATGCAACTCCGCCTCTCCATATGTATTCAACACTTTTTTCGCATCTAAATCAGACACTTGATCCATCCGCATATCCAAATCTGCATCGTAACGAATGGAAAAACCACGTTCAGGCGAATCAAACTGATGCGAAGAAACACCCAAATCAGCCAGCACACCATCCACCTGCCGAATCCCCAATAATCGAAGGTTGTTTTTCAAAAATCTAAAATTATGATGCACTAATGTAAAACGCGGATCATCCAGCGTATTCTTCACAGCATCCGGATCTTGATCGAATGCGATCAATCTTCCGTTATCACCCAATCTTTTTAAGATCTCCCGTGAGTGACCACCACCCCCGAACGTCACATCAACATAGACACCATCAGGCTTAACAGCCAATGCATCCATACATTCTTGCAACATCACAGGCACATGATAAACAGCCGGGTTACTCGCCATCATACCCTCCTTCCATATCAAATCCACCCATCACTTGCGCTGCCAAATCTGAAAAATCATCTTCCGATATCGCATCCAACTGTTTTTCATACGTCGCCTTCGACCAAACCTCTATTTTTTCCAAATTACAAGCCAACACTAATTCACTTCCCACTTCCGCATATTCTAACAACCCTTTCGGCAATAAAACCCTTCCAGCCGAATCAAGCATTAACTCTGTCGCCCCACTCATAAACTTCCTCACAAAATCTCGATTCTTGGGTTGAAACTGATTAAGCCTCGACAATTGCTTCAAAATCTTATTCCATTCTGCACGGGTATAAATGACCAAATTTTTCTCGAAGCCACGATTCACCACAAGCCCATCCCGCTCCACATCAGGCAGTTGCCTTTTGAGCGCGGCAGGAACTACCATTCTACCTTTGGCGTCCAGCTTGCATTCGTATTCTCCGATTAAATAGTTCACAGTCTATACAGCTAATCAAAATTTTCAATGTAAAAGTATACACTTTCTCCCACTTTCCCCCACAATATAACACAAAAAAGTTTTCCACATAGCGAAAAAGCTACAAAGATAGAGGTGCTGTTCGTTCTTTTTTTAGAAAAAAGAACCTAAAAATCGTCGCTTCAGATATTTGACAGGGTTTGTAGTGCAAAGAAGGTTATTTCTACAAATGTCAAATATCTGGATGCGACATCAAAGTGTTAAGGAGAGGATTATGCAATTGTATGGACGGTTATTATATATGCCTTTACACGATTAACGTACGCCGTATTCAAAAAGTGGAGCAAAGTGGGAGAATGAAAAAAAGAACAAACAAATCTTTATTGTCCGTAAAATCCAATATTTTTGCGAACATGTACAGAAGCCATAATTGCGGTGAATTACGGATCACCGATATAGATAAAGAAGCCATACTAGCGGGTTGGGTGCAAAAATCGCGCGACAAGGGGTTTATGATTTGGGTAGATTTACGTGACCGTTACGGTATTACGCAGTTGATCTTCGATGAGGCACGTACCGATGAAGCCATTATGCAGCAGGCGAGATCATTGGGACGTGAGTTTGTCATACAAATAAAAGGTACCGTTATCGAGCGGGAATCTAAAAACGTTAATATTCCTACCGGAGAGATTGAAGTACTCGTAAATGAATTAACGATACTGAACGAGGCGCAGCTCCCTCCTTTCACGATAGAGGATGAAACCGACGGCGGTGAAGACTTACGTATGAAATATCGTTATCTGGACATCCGCCGTAACCCGGTAAAAAACAGCCTGCTTTTCCGTCATAAGGTGACACAAGAAGTTCGCAACTATCTATCGAACATGGACTTCTGCGAAGTGGAAACACCTTATTTAATTAAATCTACGCCAGAAGGCGCACGTGATTTTGTGGTTCCGTCTCGCATGAATCCCGGACAGTTTTACGCCTTACCGCAATCACCACAAACCTTTAAACAGCTATTAATGGTAGGCGGTTTAGACAAATATTTCCAAATTGTAAAATGTTTCCGTGATGAAGATTTACGGGCAGACCGTCAGCCCGAATTTACGCAGATTGACTGTGAAATGTCTTTCATTGAACAAGAAGATATCCTAAACGTTTTTGAGGGATTGACGCGTCATTTATTGAAAAAGATACACGATATCGATATTGCACAATTCCCCCGCATGACATATGACGAAGCCATGCGAAAATATGGAAATGATAAACCTGACATCCGCTTCGGCATGGTGTTTGGCGAGCTAAATGCCGTCACACAGCATAAAGATTTCGCCGTATTCAACAACGCAGAACTGGTCGTCGGTATCGCTGTACCGGAAGCTGCATCCTATACGCGGAAGCAAATTGATGCGTTAATTGATTGGGTGAAACGTCCACAGGTAGGTGCTTTGGGCATGGTATACTGCAAGTGTGAGCTCGATGGAACATTCAAATCTTCTGTCGATAAGTTTTATGATCAAACCGACCTTGCGCAGTGGGCGGACGCTACGGGTGCTAAAGCGGGAGACCTTATATTAGTTTTATCCGGACCATCGAACAAAACCCGCACACAGCTGAGTGCCCTACGTATGGAGTTAGCCAACCGTTTAGGACTACGCAAGCCAGACGAGTTTGCACCACTATGGGTGATGGATTTCCCGTTGTTGGAATGGGATGAAGAAACAGGACGCTACCATGCTATGCATCACCCGTTTACGTCGCCAAAAAAAGAAGACATGCACCTATTGGATACCGATCCTGAAAAAGTTCGCGCCAATGCATACGACTTAGTATTAAATGGTAATGAAATCGGTGGTGGCTCCATCCGTATCCATGATAAAGAAACACAATCCTTGATGTTCAAGCATCTTGGCTTCACACCAGAGCAAGCACAAGAGCAGTTCGGTTTTCTCCTGAATGCCTTCCAATACGGTGCGCCTCCACATGGCGGACTTGCCTTCGGCCTCGACCGACTAACAGCTATTCTAGGCGGGCAGGAAACGATCCGAGATTTCATTGCATTCCCCAAAAATAACGCGGGGCGTGATGTCATGATTGATGCGCCGGCGGCTATTGACAACGCACAACTGGACGAGCTGAATCTAGCACTGAATATAAAAGGATAATACAAAATAAAAGCTCCTGCTATCTAAAATAACGGGAGTTTTTTAATTAGTTTTACTTCATGGGAGAGCAGGTTGCAGACAAGTTTTTAAAAGATAGCGCGGTTAAATCCTTTGACCAACGTCATCGTGAGATCATCAATACCAATATAGAGAAGTATCGTCTCGCATTTGAGCGTAGTAGAAGCAAATTTTTCGATTTGGAAAATTCGAAAAAGAAAGCTCACCTCATCAAATGGAAAACCATCGAAAATCTCGAGCGCTACCTTTTAGATTTTGAAAGCAATTTTACAAAAAGAGGTGGGCAGGTTATCTGGGCTAATGATGCGGAAGAAGCTCGCAACGAGATTTTCAAAATTATGGAACGTCATCAGGCAAAATCGATTGTGAAATCCAAGTCTATGGCAATAGAGGAAATCGAGCTTCACCATTTTTTAAAGAAGCAAAACATCGAAATCTTCGAGTGTGATTTTGATACACCGTCAGATGCGTCAGCAGAACAAATGACTATCGAAGGGGGTGAATTATTACGGCAAAAGTACACGAAGGCGGATATCGGTATCTCGGGAGCAAATTTTATTATCGCTGATACCGGTAGTATCGCTATTACGGAGAATGATGGAAATGCAAGACTTACCACTTCCTTTTCAAAGGTGCATATCGCATTAGTCGGAATAGAAAAAATCATCCCCAGTATTGTTGATCTGGATCTGTTCTGGCCTCTGGTAGCTTCACATGGAACCGGCCAAAATCTTACCGTATATAATACGATTCTAGGTGGATCCCGACAAGAACAGGACACGGATGGCCCAGAAGAAATGTACGTTATCTTGCTCGACAATGGCCGGACCAATATATTAGAAAAAAACGACCAGCGCCAAGCGCTCTACTGCATTTGCGGTGAGGCTTGCTTAAATCTATGTCCGACTTACCAAAATATTGCCGGACAAACATATGACACAACCTATCAAATCCTTATTGATTCGCTTATTCCCCCCAATGTAAACAGCATATCGGAATTCAAGTATCCCGCCTACGCTTCAGCCCTTTGTGGAAAATCCTTCGATGCCTGCGCAGTTGGCATAGATTACCGACGGTTGGCATTACTAAATCGTCGGGATTCGGTGCAACAAGGTTTAATCCCACAAACAGAAAAACGGGTATGGAAAGTATTTACGTATGCTATACAACGTCGTGGTTTAATAGATTTCTTTAGCGGAAGAACAAAAAACTTCTTCCTGCGTCGTTTCTTGCGGAAAACCTGGAGCAAACACCTGGAATTACCGAAACTTGCGGAAAAGTCATTTTCTAAACAGTGGAAAGAGCGAAAGGATTAATAAGGATCCACATCAATAGCAATACGCACACCTCGGTGTTGTTTCTCCATATCAAATTGTGTGATTGATTGATGAATGAGCTCTTTCACCCGGGAGATACTAACGTTGTTACGTTCTATTTTCAAGGTAATCGTTTGAATAAAATGGTTTCGAACGCGAGAGATTAAAGGTGGTTCTGGCCCTAACACTCTATTGCCCAACTGTTCGCGGAGCAAATTAGCTAAACGAGTAGCCGCATCGCTGGCGTGCTGTCTATCTGTATGGCGAACATCCAATTTAATGATACGATAAAAAGGTGGGTACAGATAATTCTTACGCTCTTTTATTTCCGTCATGAACATACGTTCATAATCATGCTGAATAACTTGTTCCAACACCCGATGTTGGGGTGTATGGGTTTGAATAATCACTTTTCCTTTATTCTCCCGGCGCCCAGCGCGTCCGGCCACCTGTGAAAACAATGAAAAGGCACGTTCATATGCTCGAAAATCGGGAAAGTTAATCATCGCATCAGCATTGATAATGCCGATGAGACTCACACGCCCAAAATCGAGTCCTTTTGCCACCATCTGCGTGCCTACCAAAATATCGAATTCGTGTTCATCAAAGGCCGTGATAATTTCTTCAAACCCGTATTTTCCCTTGGTAGAATCTAAGTCTAGACGTCCTATTCGCGCTTGCGGCAGCAACAACTCCAACTCTTCTTCTACGCGTTCCGTTCCAAATCCTTTACTTTCAATATGCGGCATGCCACAGGCAGGACAAACCTGCACCGGTGGTTCCGTATGTCCACAATAATGACAATGCAGATGATTAGTTGATTTATGATATGTCAGACTGACATCACAGTTCACACATTTGACCACCCAGCCACAGGTATTACATTGCACAAAAGGTGTATGTCCTCGTCTATTCTGAAACAAAATAACCTGTTCCTTTCGCTCCAAAGCATCTGTTATCTCCTGTAGTAAAACACCACTGAAGTAAGCGAACATTTGTTCTTTACGTCCTTGCTCCGCCACATTTATAATCTGTATATCAGGCAATTGAGACTGCCCAAAGCGTTCCTTTAATTCTACTAACCCATATTTACCCGCTCTAGCGTTATAATAACTCTCTATCGATGGAGTAGCCGATCCCAGCAAAACTTTTGCCCGCTGCAGGTGTGCCAAATAGATAGCCGTATCGCGGGCATGGTAACGCGGAGAAGGCTCGTATTGCTTGTAGGAATTTTCATGCTCTTCATCAACTACGACCAATCCTAAATGTTGAAAAGGTAAAAATACAGCTGAACGGGCACCAACGACCACCCTATATTCACCTTTCATTACCTTATGCCACACCTCTGCCCGCTCATTGTCATTAAATTTTGAATGATAAACCCCCAATTTATCTCCAAAATGCAATTTCAATCGATCTGTAATCTGTGCCGTCAGCGCGATTTCTGGTAAAAGATATAGTGCATTTTTACCCTCCTTAATTGTCTGTTCGATGAGTCGTATATAAAGCTGCGTTTTCCCTGATGCGGTGACACCATGCAGCAGTACCACATCTTTCGTTTCAAAAAAAACTTTTATCTGATCGAATGCTTGCTGTTGTACCGTATTGAATACGAAATCTGCCGTTATCTCTACTTCTTCTCCTCCTAATCGCGAGACGATCTTCTCTTCCACCACAAACACCCCTTTTTCGATTAAGGATGCAATAATTGCGGAACTCACCCCCGAGACTTCCATAATATCTTGTCGGGTAATATCGGTTATGGTTTTTCGAAGCTGCATAAAACCTAAGACCGCATCCTGTTGCTTTGGTGCACGATTTAAGGAATCGAGCAAGCCACGTATACCATCCGCATCATCAAATTCCGGCGAAAACCTCAAATATGCCTTACGCTTTGGCACATACTTGTCTTTGATCTCTTCAGATATTAAAATGTACCCTTGATCAAAAAGCTTCTTTAATAGTGGAAAAACAGTACTCTGTCCTAATAGTTTAACAATATCATTTATGGTCAATTCTCCTGCCACATCCAATGCTTCCATGACCATGTACCCTTTGTCAGACAAAAGGGAACGATCCAAACCTACCTGTTCTGATGCCGTAATTTTTGTTTCACTCGCCATCTTTAATGCCGCCGGCAAAGCCGCTTGCATAACCTCTCCCAAATAGCACATATAGTAGCTGGAAATCCATTCCCAAAGTGCCAACTGATTGGTATCCACCACAGGATCTTCATCGATGACTTGAAGAATATACTTTGCCTCGTAACGTAGCGGTGCTTCGTTCGAAATTTTATGGATAATAGCGGCATAAATCTTATTGCGACCAAACTGTACAATAACACGCTTACCGATGGCTACCGTGGCATTCAGCTCTAACGGAACACGATAAGTATAGGTTTTGGCGATGTAAAGAGGTAAAATAACATCAACAAACAACGTTTCTCGATCATGATAAAATAGAGAAGCTCCTGACATGTTAAGACCGATTCCGGACAGCCGCTATAAACAACCCTATCCATCCGACCATAAAGCAAAGCCCACCAAGCGGTGTCACCGGACCTAACCACCCAAATCCTTCTAACCCAATTAACGACCGAATACTCAATAGATAAAGTGAGCCCGAAAATAATAGCATACCAACGGTAAAAGCAATAAACGAAACCCGTATAGAGGCATTCTTAGCCCGGGAAAAGGTCGACAAAAACAACAATGCAAAGGTATGATAAAAGTGATACTGGTTTGCGGTTTTCCATGTCCCTAAATGGTATTCGCTGATTTTCCCCTCCAATCCGTGTGCCCCGAATGCCCCTAATATTACAGCGGTCAATCCGAAAAGAGACGCTATCAATATAATTTGTTTGTTCATAAAAGAGATCGTATTCTAGTGATATTTCTTCCGTGGGTATAAATGTAATAAAATATAATACATCATGTATTTTAAATTTTACAAAACCCGTTTCTCCTTACGCCGGAATAGTTTTATACGGAGTTGTTCGTGAAATACAGTGCATTTTACGTAAGTTTGAATCTGTTAGAGGCTGTGTTAGATGAGAAATACGATTATCATTACCATTTTACTATTCGTCGCCATTATTGGCGCTTCCCTATATTATTTTGCAGATTTGGAAGGCGACAAAAAAGAAACACTCCGTCCGCTTACTTTCCTTCCCAAAGAAACCTTCTTAGTTACTACATTTCAAAATGATGCAACAACCGACAACATCTTCAAAGATTTTGAAATCTTCGGTGCTATGGTAGGCAGACAAGAATTTGAACAATGGCAAATATTAAAGACAAAGCTCCTACGACATTCCGTTATACAGCCTTATGTAAATGATGTCGATCTATATGTTTCTTTTCATCCCGAAAAGGAAACGATAACCAGCTTGTTTACAATTCCGCTATCAACACCTATCGACCGAGCGACAATCAACTCATTCCTAGAGAAGGCAGCATCCACATATACCCTAACACAAAAAGACACACTTGAAAATCGGATTTACAGCTTGGATAAAGGCGTCAAGGATTCTGTATTCCATATTGTCTATCACGAAGACATTTTCTTTGCATCTTTTTCGGAGAACGTACTCTATCAAGTGATGGACAAGCAAGTTCCTAAATTAGGTAAAGACGAAATCGATTACTTTATAGACAATAACAGCCGAAATTCACCGCTCAGCGTTTATTTTGTTCATGAGCAGATACCGCGTATCGCAGAACATCTTATGCGCAGAAAAACAGGTGACTTCCTCAGGTTGTTCGACCACCTCGGCGGGCAATCTGCGTGGAACTTAAGTTTTAAAAATGATGCCCTTATATTGAGTGGCGAAAGTGAAACGGTACATCGAAAAGAGAATTACATAGAACTATTTGAAAATCAACACAAAACCTCACAAACGCTCTATAATTATTTCCCCCAGAATACCGCTTCTTACCTTTCTTTTGCGATCAGTGATCCCGATAGCTTCCGAAAAGATTTGCTGACCTTGTTGGAACAACGTAAAGAACTTCCCGCATTAGTGGCACAGTTTGCAGAAATGAAAAAAAGCAAAGACATCTCTTTTGAAGAAGATATATGCCCTATCTTCGGAAGGGAATTTGCAGTAGTAGAGCAAAGTAATCAAGCACAGCTAGCCTTTATTTCCATTGCAGATTCTAGCAAATTCGATACTTTTATTTCGTCTATAGCTACACGTGTATCAGATTCTATTTACCGATTCGATCATTCGAATGTCCCATTTGCACTTTATGGCGATCCACTTAAACCTTTCCAACGTCCATACTTCCTGCGAGTGGAAAATATCCTCGTGTTAGCCAACTACCAGAGCCTGTTGACGGAGTACCAACGCGACTGGCGACGTGTGAATCTCTTAACCAACACACTGGGATTCAAAAATTCGGAGCGAATTCAGGGAAACGAAGCGAATATTACCTGCTTCGTTCGGACAAGCACATCATCATCGATGATCAGCAATCTGCTAAAAACAGCTTATCGCGAAAGTTTTCGTGATAAAAATAATTTCGGTTATCAGGATTTTTATTCCTGGTCTATACAGATTGCAGGTAATAACGGTCGTTTCCAATCCAGTATTTATGGCGTATATAAAAGTAAAAATGCACTGGGTGCAGTAGCGGACTGGGTCTATGAATTCAACAACCGACCGATTACGGCGCCGCAAGTTTTCGAACATTCAGATACCAGCCAATTTATCCTGATTCAGGAGCAGGACCATACCGTCCATGCGATTAATCCCTCGGGCAACAAAATTTGGTCTACCGTATTCCACGGACGTGTAGTAGGCGAAGCACAGCAGTTGGATGATCGGTCTATCGTGTTGGTCACAGATCGCAACAGACTTTATCGATTTGACCCGGATGGTAATTCGTTAACCGGTTTTTCATTGGGAATGGATAGCGAACCAACCTATACACCTACGATCAGTAGCATCGGCGGTCAACAGTTGATTTTCGTTCCTGCAGGCCGTAAGATGCTGGTCTATACTTTAGCGGGTAAAAAGGTGGAAAGCTGGAATGACAAAAATCTGGAAGGAAAAATATTATTTGATATCAAAGTGCTGGGTGATCAGGTCTTTGTAGGCACAGAAAATGGTCATTTTTATCAATTCGACGCACAAGGAAATCTCCTAAAAGAAGAGATTATTGCAGATAGTCAGTTTAAAAATCCGATAGCGATCATCCGGTTAGAACAAAATCGACATGCGGTATACGCCGTTGACACCGCTCAGATTTCGTTCACAATGGATTTTAAAGAAGAACCGCAAACATACAAACTCGAACAGGGAGGAAACCGTTCGTTTATCTCTTATTTCCCGAATGCAACAGGTATCGCTTATCGCATGGCGATTATCGATCAAAAGCATTTATTGACGAAAAATATACAAGACAGCAGTGTTTTATTCGATTTTACTTTTACCCAAGACCTTATCGATCGCCCACAGTATTTTGCAGCGGGTTCGAATAGCTCCCTATTAGGTATTGCATCCCGCAAAAACTACCTTGTTTATCTCTTTGATGAAAAGGGATCGATACAAGATGGTTTTCCCATTGAGGCACTACCAGACTTTTACTACGGTAAAATTGACTATAATAGCGCCACTTACTTACTCTGTACAAGACGAGATCGAAAATTATATGCGTTTAAGCATTAACTCTTTCTTTCGCGGACGATTTCTTAACATTTTTTAAGAAAGTGATAATCGCAAAAATTTCCACAACCCATAAAATAATAGTAGGTTTGCACACTTATAAGATTTATGCTGACAGGAGAAAATAATTTATACTTACTGGCCCAACCTAAGAATATCGTTATCACAACCCATCACAAACCGGATGGAGACGCACTCGGTTCCTCTTTAGGTTTATACCATTGGCTCAAAATGAAAGGCCATCAAGTAGAGGTCGTTTTATCGTCTGATTTCCCTGATTTCCTCAACTGGATGCCTGGACGTGAAGAGGTTATTATCTTTCCCGATGAGACCACACGAGCAGAACACCTTATCGCGCAAGCCGATATTATTTTTTGTCTGGATTACAGCGCATTGAGCCGCACCAATATTTTAGAGCCTATTCTTCGGATCGCAACCGATCAAAAATGGATGATAGATCACCACCTCGATCCCGAAGATTTTGCTTCCCTCCGTTATTGGGATGCTACGGCAGCTGCAACCGCGCAATTGGTCTATACTTTTATTACCGACATCTGTGAAGACGCAACGGCCTTAACACCAGAAATGGCGACTTGTCTGTATGCGGGAATCATGACTGATACCGGTTCATTTCGCTTCCGGTCTACTACCGCAGCGGTACACTTAATTATATCAAAACTTATCGAAGCGGGAGCTAGGAACTGGGAGATTCACGAACAGATTTACAATAGTTCTACCGAAAATCGATTAAAATTTTTGGGGTATTGTTTATTAAATTGTCTGGAAGTTATCCCCGAATACAACACAGCGGTATTTGCAGTTACAAAAGAGGATTTAGAGCGGTTCCAAGTGACCACGGGAGATACCGAAGGGCTCGTAAATTACGCCCTGTCTGTAAAAGGCATACGATTAGCAGCGTTATTTATTGACAGAACCGAATTAATTAAATTATCTTTGCGGTCGACTGGAGAAATTCCATGTAATGAAATTTGTAAAAAATACTTTAACGGAGGAGGACATTTAAACGCTTCTGGGGGTAGTTCTACAGAAACACTCAGCCAGACCGTAAACAAGTTCAAATCCATATTACCAGCATATAAAGAAATATTAACAACATAATTTAAGTGACTATATCAGAATGAAGAAATCAATTTTATTCCTTTCGGCTGCCGTGGGCTTACTAGCTACAACGAGTTGCCAAAATTTCAAGAAAGGTGATGGCGGTCTTGAATATAACATTGTAAAAGACGCAGGAGCAGAAAAAGCCCAAGCAGGCGATTTATTGTCGGTAGATATGATTGTAACATCAGATCGTAAAGATTCCTTGTTACAAAGCACCTATGACATCGGTTTACCACAAATCGTAAATATCGCGCCGGACTCTATCCCCGGCCTGTACGCAGGAGACTATAACTCCATGTTCAAAATGTTGGGAGAAGGCGATAGTGCTGTTTTCCGTTTGAACTTAGATACCATGGCTGCAAAAACAGGACAACCAAAACCGGAATTTGCAGATCACTATGCTACATTTAAAGTGAAAGTGAGAAAGCATTTTAGAAAGGGTGATTTAACAGATTCGGCATTGTATGCACAGATAGACGAATATTTCAAAGCAGAAATCGAGACATTGAAACAAGCCGAGGAAGGTAAACTAGCCAACTACATTTCAAAAAACAAATTGGAGCCTAAGAAAACGGATTCTGGCTTACAATATATCGTAAAAGAAGAAGGTTCTGGCAATAAGGCTGTTGTGGGTGACACCGTCGTTGTGAACTACACCGGATCATTAGTGAACGGAAAAATTTTCGATACGAATAACGCTGAAACGGCAAAAAAGGAGAATACGTTCAACCCTATGCGTCAATATGAGCCTATTCGTTTCCGAGTGGGCCATGATCCTGTTATCCAAGGTTGGACAGAAGGTCTACAATTGTTGAACAAAGGTTCAAAAGCAACTTTATTGGTTCCATCTAGCATTGGTTATGGCGAGCGCGGAGGTGGTACTATCCCACCGTATGCACCATTAGTGTTTGATGTGGAATTGGTTGATATCATACCTGGACCAACAGAAGCTCCAGCGGATTCAGCAGCCGTAAATTAATTTTTGAACTTATTAAAGAAAGCTCCAAGGGTTGAAACCCTTGGAGCTTTTTTCTACCCGCTTTTCTATATCATTTTTTTACTTTCGCCGTTTTCTCGTCTTGATTTTTTTACCGGCAGCGACTCCATTGTGATAGTGTATTTCCACCGGCACAACACCTGCTCGGATCATCCCTATCTTGGTAGCCGCTCCCTTGGAGAGGTCGATCATTCTTGACTGGGACGATGGCCCCCGATCGTTGATCCTCACAACTACCTGTTTGCCGTTATTGAGATTCTTTACCCTCACCTTGGTACCAAAAGGGAGTGTCCTATGCGCTGCCGTCATGGCATTTTGATTGAACCGTTCGCCACTGGCGGTGGTCCTGCCATGAAATTTACCACCATAGTAAGATGCATTGCCTCTCTCCCGTACTTCCCCACCCTTCATGCGCAACTTGGGTGAGCAGCCAATTAAAAGCAAAACAGCCATAAAACCGAGGTAAAAAATAGGTGGAATATGTATGCTTTTTTTATTCATTTCAAATTTCAGAACACTATATTTATTAGGTTCCGGCAACTAATGTAAGCTTTCTAGACAACACAAACAATACCGGGGATCTACAACCAAACTCTCCCCAAAAGCTGCCTCCCTTACAAGCTGCACTTTTTTTGCCTTCATGCGGTATTTTTGATATGAAAACCCTAAATTTAGCCGCTATGACACCGTCTATTCATCCATATATACTCACCGATACGCATACGCACATTTATTACCATGCTGGAGCGCCCCAATTGGACGAACAACTACAACGTTGTTTCGATAAAAACATTCAACGTTTATTTTTGCCAAATGTAGATGCTGAATCCGTTCCCTTAGTAATGGACACGGTGCGTGCCTATCCAAAAAACTGTTTTCCGATGTTAGGGCTTCATCCCTGCTCCGTAAAGGAGAACTATAAAGAAGAATTGCGCCAACTAGAACGTTTACTCTCCGAGCATACCATATACGCCATCGGAGAAATTGGACTAGACCTCTATTGGGATAAAAGTACGCTAGATTTTCAGCGGGAAGCTTTCCGTGTACAGGTGGGATGGGCAAAAGCCCTGGGTCTACCTATCGACATTCATTGTCGAGAAGCTTTTGACGAGTTGTTTATTTTATTAGAAGAGCTAAAAGACGATAAATTATTCGGTGTTTTTCACTGCTTCACCGGAACACTTGAGCAAGCCAAACACGCTATTGGCCTGGGCTTTGCGCTCGGTATCGGCGGTGTCGTTACATTTAAAAAAGCTGGACTGGATGCTGTTGTCAAAGAAATAGACTTGCAACATATTGTGTTGGAAACAGATGCCCCTTACTTAGCGCCTGCTCCCTATCGTGGAAAGGAAAACGAAAGCAGCTATCTTTATTATGTAGCCGAAAAAGTAGCGGATCTACATGAAATGACCGTTTCAGAAGTTGCAGAAATTACGACTGAAAACTCGAAGAGGATATTCCGAATCTAACACACTCATATGCAAAATATATTTATCATCTATACAGGAGGAACCATTGGCATGGTAAAAGATGCCGAAACGGGTACATTTGTTCCTTTCGATTTCGACTTAATTGCGCGAAATTTGCCCGATTTGGATAGAGTGGATTATAAATTAACGGTCCATTCATTTACCCCCATTATTGATTCCTCTAATATGAATCCGAGGATTTGGGTGGAAATGGCAGAAATTATCCGAAAGAACCACGATCACTATGATGGTTTCGTTATCTTACATGGCTCCGATACAATGTCGTTCTCTGCATCAATTTTGAGTTTTATGTTGGAGGGGCTTCAAAAACCCGTGATTCTATCGGGTTCTCAGCTTCCTATTGGAGAAATCAGGACAGATGCACGGGAGAATATGATGACAGCCTTAGAAATTGCATCTGCAAAGGAAAATGGTAAATCCATTGTCCAGGAGGTCTGTATTTTGTTTGATAACAAGTTGTTTCGAGGAAACCGCTCTTTTAAATATAATTCGGCAAAGTTTGAAGCGTTCCGTTCACCCAACTATCCGGTTTTAGCAGAGGCCGGTATACATATCAACTACAATCGCGAATCGTTGCTAGATAATACGGACAAGGCGTTCATTATGCACACCGAACTGGACAATCGAGTGGGTGTGCTCAAGTTATTTCCCGGCATTAGCCCAGCCTTTGTTCAATCTATTTTAGATGCTGACGTAAGGAGTATTGTTATGGAAACCTTTGGTTCAGGAAATACAATGACCGACGAGTGGTTTCTCGATATGTTGGAAGATACTGTAAAAAAAGGCAAAAACATTGTCGATATTTCCCAGTGTAAAGTGGGTTCTGTAGAGCTGGGCCGATATGAAACCTCTCAAGGGTTGAAAGCACTTGGGGTTCTTAATGGGTACGATATGACGTTTGAAGCTGCTGTAACGAAGTTAATGTATCTGCAAGGGCAATTATCCGACCAAGAAGCGGTTGCTTACTGGGTGGAAAAGAATATACGTGGTGAACTAACGGTAAATGACTAATCTTCCCACGATGGATCACTTGTAGTATATACACTACATTTATTTCTTTATCCCGATTATTACCGACACACTTCCTTGTTGCGTTGTTACATTTGTAGTTGTAAATTATTTTACTGCTGCTTTGCACTATGGAAATGAACACTTGGGAAATATTAAGTGGAGAACAGATACATACGCGCATTCTGAATAAAGAATGGCGTAATTTACCCTATAATATTATATTTGAATTGTATTTAGATCCGATAGGATTGGGCCATGATGATTATATCACCTTATTTCTAAACTGGCAAATAGAGCATATAGCGTACAATAGCCTATCGTATTATCTCGTGTTAGATAAAAACCTACTTCGACCGGAAACCGACATCGATATATTGATCGATAGTGAGCAGCCAGCCGCCATCAAAATTCATGACCTAGATCAAAGTTACATCTTCTATTTGATTAAGATGCTATTGAAAAGCAGCGAATTATCTGTTTCGAAATTAAGTAGACAATTTGTGCGTAACGTCGCTGAACAGCTGCTATTATCGGTAATGATCAATCGGATTACCAAAGAACCGGAAACGAAACTTAATCCCGTTAATCGTTATAGCCTCCTAGCTTTCGACTTTGTAGATCGAGTCAAAGCATGTTTTCAAAAACATAAATCTGTTCATTATTACGCTAAAAAACTAGGTGTTACCGAAAAAACACTAAGCAAAGCAACGCAAGCTACATTAAAGATTACACCTAAAGAATTAATTCAGAAAACACTTACAGAAAAGGCAATGACCCTATTAGAACATACCGATAAATCGGTGAAAGAAATCAGTTATGAACTCGGTATCAAGGAAACAAATAATTTCAGCACCTTCTTTAAGAAGATGACCAACATAACACCACTTGAATACAGGAACTTAAAGAGACAACTCCCAACCCTCCTAAAAAAAGGGAGCCAAGATTCACAATAAAGTAATCGATGAAGACACCTCCGAGACAGGACATTTGATTGTAGCTTAAATACTACAAAAAAAATACTTTGAGGCTTACAGACCTCGTATTACCTAAAAATATAGGAAATAGGCACAAATTCATATCTCTAGAAGCTAAAGTCCTGTTTATATTTGCGTTATATTAATTAAAATTATGAATAACTTTTTCAGATTTCTGATGTTTCCATTTGCAGGACTAATCTTTTTGGTTAGTAGTTGTGCAAAAATGGATGATTTGTATAAAGGAACAGAAAACCAAGAGTCAACCTTGTTTGAGGAAGATGTTGTCCTTCCCGAAGCCTTTAACTGGGAATCGTCTAAAGCCGTAGATGTACGCATAGCTGTAGATGATAACTATGGCGGCAGGTATTTTTACCGCGTGGAGTTATACGACGGAGACCCTAAGTCGGCGAGCAGTAACCTTTTGGGAGCAGGAGTGGCAAAGTCAGGACAAGATTATGTAGACAAGATTATGGTGCCTACTGCAGCGAAATATATTTATGTCAAAACAACTTCGCCTGTTGGTATTGCTGCTATTTCTATGATAGAGGTTGCCAATAAAAACACGGTTAGTGTAAATAAATCGGCTTCCGCAGGCAGAGCAAACAAAATGTTTGCTACCGTAGCAAGCAGCACGACGGGTGGATCAGGCAGTACGATGATGATGGCTGCTACAAGCACGCCTTCGGTGACGGTTCCGGCAGATGCGATTCCGTTGGATGACAATTCTCCATATGTAACTAATTTTTGGGGCCAGCCAGCTGCAACAACATTTGTTGTGAAGGCTGGAGTAACACTAACTCAGTCATTTTATCTTAATGCAGGACGTTCGGGAATGAAGGTATTTGTAGAGGGAACTTGGGAAGTCGGCACGCTACCGGTAGGTAACGATAACGGAATCTACGTGATGCCCGGAGGTGTGCTAAAAGCAAATACATTGGCGCAAAATGGCCAAGCTTTTTTTGAGAATCACGGAACGATGGAGATCGGAAACGATTTAGCAATAACTAATCCAGTGATGTCTAAAAATACCGGCCGCCTAGTGGTTGGCGGGACATTAGATATACCAAGCGGTGGCTCCTTTTATAACGAGGGATCGATACAAACTAAAAATTTAACACCAAACGCGAACACAACGTTCACCAATAACGGCGATTTAACCATCACAAATACGTTGACCATACCGGCTGGCGGTCAATTTCTGAACAACGGAACAGCCTCGGTAAATGTATTAACTGCAAGCACGAACACCGGACTTATTCGGAACGAGGGTTCATTAACCGTAAAAAGCGGTACCGTAACAAATGCTACGATAGAAGCCGCATGTCATACGACATTCGAAACATTAGCAACAAATGGTGCAAAAATTTATGTAACAGCAGGATCGCTATTAAGCATAACCAATCTGGATGCCGGTGGTACACACTTTAATTTGGCTTCGTCATCTATTTTGGATGTGGCTGCGCTTGCGAAATTCAACAGCAACGCTAGCACTATCCAAAGTTCCGGAAGCGAAGCAGCGGTTGCTCGGTTAAAAAAGGTAGAAAGTGTACAATCTGGACAGACAGGGGGAATAGCGTATTCGGGCAATGTGGAAATCGCAACTTCGGATTATACAACTAACGGGACAAACAATATCGTTTATACCGTTACCTCTCCGGCACGCATCGTCGATTACGATAAATCAACAGTAGTTATACCGGGTACCGAATGTAACGCTGGCGGAAACAACGATGCTGGTGCAGGCACCGATCCTGATGATCAGACTACGCCGGAAGTTTCTTTGGGAACCTATTCCTATGCTTTCGAAGATAACTGGCCTTCCTTTGGTGATTACGACATGAATGACTTTGTGGTCGATATGGATATTACCAAATTTCAAAACACGGAAAATAAAGTAACAAAGGTACAACTGAAGGCTAAGCTTCGCTCCGTAGGTGCAGCGAAGCGCTTGGCTGCTGCTATTCAATTGGACGGCGTAGCTTCTAATAACGTGAAGGGGGTTACTTATTCGAATAGCAGTATCGTTGGCACTAATTTCAACCTGAGCTCCAATGGAACAGAATCCGGCCAAACCTATGCTGTGGTTCCGATCACCAGTGATGCCCATCAGGCATTTGGTCAATCCGATGTTGCATTTATTTCGACAAAAGATGGACAAGTTGCACCAGTTGAGCTTACCATCACGGTAGAATTTAATACGCCATTAGCAAATTTCACGTACGAAAATCTAAACGTGTTTATCATTAATTTCATGCAAAATAAGGGTGGAAGAAACGAAGTGCACCTAGCTGGATATAAAGCAACGGATAAAATAAACAGTAGCCTGGTACAAGCGGAAGTTAATTCAGGACTGTTATCATCCATCGATCAGCCATTTAAATCCAAAAAAGGCTATCCTTGGGCCATATCGGTTCCGGTTTCTTTTGACTATCCCCTTGAGGCGAAAAACATAAAAGACGTTTTCCCCAACTTTAAAAGCTGGGCGACCAGTGGAGGTGAAGAACATCAAGATTGGTATATTAAATAATGCAATATTTGTCTAGACATTGTTAAATAGATATTTTGAAACACGTCACTAGCCATATTACAAGTGACGTGTTTCTTCGTCAACGGCATTTATACCTCCATAAACCAACATCATTACTCCTTCCCGAATGAACGGATGAAGGGACAGCGATTGTACGTCGTTGAATATATTAAACAAACACTGGTGATAAACCTGACGCTTCATCACCTTTAACGACAAACTATATACAGATGAAAAAAAAGAAAATTCTGGTTATAGACGATAAGGAAGCAATCGGCAAGCTCATTGCTCTATGCTTAGGCGCAGAGTATGAATTTCAGTATTTCAGCAATGCGCTGGCAGGTATAAACTGGCTCAATGCGGGAAATACTGTTGATTTAATTCTATCGGACTATACCATGCCGGAAATGAATGGCTATGACTTTTTGGTGATGTTGAAGCAAAACGAGTTTCTTAAAAATATACCTGTTGTTTTTTTGTCAGGCGAAGACAGCAGTTCCACCCGTATTAAAATATTGGAAAGTGGTGCGGAGGATTTCATCCTTAAACCATTCAATCCGTTAGAACTGAAAATAAGAATCAAAAAAGTATTGAAATAATGCTTTCCCCCGATATTTTCCTATATTTTGGTAAAGACCTAAAGATATTTGATCATTTTCGAACACATGTTGAATTGGTTTCCGGTCAGCCATTAAAGAGATTTGATTCTTTTGATGGGCTAGATGCTTTTCTGGAAAGTCGTCGGGATAATCACGCTTTTGTACTGTTTTACCAACAAAATAGTTCCTTTTTGATAAACTTAAAACAGCTCAAGCTGTTGACCGATCAATATCCAGATTTACAAATTTTTGTCGTCACCGAAAATTTTTCCAGAATAGAGAAAGACTCTTATTTAGAATCAGGGGTTACCAACACCATTAATCCCCGCGCACCTAAAGATGCTTTCCATTCTATTCAGAAATATATGTATTTGTTGTTAGAAACAAAACACGAAAATATAACTTTCCATGATTTTCAAGTAGATAGCCTTACACTACGAATTCCCTTGGGCAAGCGTTTATTCGACCTCGTATTGTCATCATTTTTGCTTTTATTGCTTTCTCCTCTATTTCTGGCAATTTATTTGGCTATTAAGCTCGAAAGCGCAGGGCCTGCGGTATACAAATCCAAGCGAGCCGGTGCAGGATATTATATCTTTGATTTTTATAAATTCAGATCAATGTATAGAGATGCTGATCGGCGTCTAAAGGAATATATGTCGTTAAACCAATATAGTACACCCGAAATCTCCGTTAATCGCGAAGAAACAGTCTCTGCCAATGCATTTGTTTCTTGGGAGGATCGTCATATTCCACTTACCGACGAGGAGCTGGGAGAATTATTGATTAGCGACGATATTGTCATAAAACAATCGGATATTGGTGTAAAAAACAAAAAGGCTGCATTTTTTAAGATTGAGAATGATCCACGAGTTACCAAAGTCGGAAAGATATTGCGAAAATATAGTTTGGATGAATTACCACAACTTTTCAATGTACTTAAAGGCGATATGTCCATTGTAGGGAATAGACCACTGCCTTTATACGAAGCGGAGGTGTTGACCAAAGACGAGAGTGTAGAGCGGTTTATGGGGCCAGCAGGAATTACGGGGCTGTGGCAGGTTGAAAAGCGAGGCGACAACGGTCGTCTCTCCGATGCGGAAAGGATAAACTTAGACATTGATTATGTACGTAATTATTCCATCTGGATGGATATTAAGATATTATATCGGACACTATCTGCCTTTATTCAAAAGGCAGATGTTTAATTTAGAGGTAGTAAATGAATAAATTTTTGATTGTCGTATTTTTTTTATTGTTTAATGTATTTCGTGGATTTGGCCAACTGACACCGGATATATTAGAAGCAATTGATTATACGAAAATAGCCCTGCCCCCATTGGAAGAGCTGTTTGAAAACGCAAAGAAAAGTCCAGGCGTGGAGATGTATGAGGCCAAGATGGAAGCACAAGAAAGCCAACTCGTGTCGGAAAAACGAAGTTGGCTAAAGTATTTCCGCGTCGGGGGTTGGTGGCAGTATGGGAATATGACTATGAACACAGCGTTCACGAATGAGTATACACCACTCTTCTACCAATCATCTGGTGTTACGCAAAACATGTGGTTTGGTAATGCAGGTATCAATGTGCCTTTGGACGACTTATTCGACCGTGGAAACCGTGTCAAACGCCAGAAAATGGAGCGACGCTTTACGGAGCTGGAAATGGAAAAATGGTTAGATGAGCAGAAGATGCGCATTGTCGATTCCTATGTCAGAGTTATAAACTCCATTTCCGTTCTGCAAAAGAAAATGGAGCATTTAACCATTGCTACCGCACGCATGGAAATGGTCGAAAATGAGTTCACTAACGGACATGCCTTGATTTCAGATCTAAACACCGCCAAAAAAATGGAAATGGAAGCCTATGAAACCTATAAATCGACAGAGAGCGCAATTACCAGTGAAATTTTAAACTTGGAAATCTTAAGTAGAACTAAAATTATAAGTAAATAAACGATGGGTATTTTTATCTACATCTTTAAAACGTTATATAGATTCAAATGGTGGTTACTCCTATTGCCTCTGCTTATTGTTTCTATCGTTATTTACATGACAAGGGAGATCGATCATCAATATGAAGTAGATATGACAATCTATACGGGTATCATCTCGACCAATGGCAATGATATTTCGCAGACCACACAGCAGGATTGGAATATTTTAAAAAATTCGCTAGTGAATGTCATTAATACCATTAAATCCAAAGAGACTTTACACGTGGTATCGTTACGTCTCTTTGCCAGAACGATGATCAATGGAAACTTGAATAAGGACAACATCTATATATCCAGTCGCCATTTTCGGAAGCTGACACGTATCGTTCCCAAATCGGTGCTTGCCCTGATTGACAAAACATCGGAAGAACAAACCGTCGAGAATCTCAAGAACTATATCCAAATGGACCGAGACAATTTCGTGTACGGCCTTCTTAACTGGAACCACCCTTATTTTAGCTATGGCGCATTAGAGAGTATCAAGATCACACCCCTGGATAACAGTGATATCCTGTATTTGACCTATGAAAATAACGATCCAGGCATTACCTATCAGACATTAGAAATACTGAGCGAGGTTTTCGCCGATGAGTATAGAACCTTACAATATGGGAATACCAATAACGTGATTAAATACTTTGAGCAAGAATTGGCTAGAACCGGGCGCGAACTATATTTGAAGGAAGATTCATTGACCCAATTCAACGTACAAAACCGTGTCATCCACTACGATAAGCAAACGGAAGCCATCACGATATTGGATAGGGATTATGAGGTACGGAAGCAAGATGCGCTTTCTGCACGTGACCGTGCTCAGGCAGCTGTCAATCAATTAGAACTGGGTATAGATGAGAATTTAAAAAGCATCAAGAATAATGCGGAGTTTCTGAACAAAATGCGTCAAATTTCCGATCTTAACTATTCCATTTCACAGATCGAATCCTACCGGCCAGACTCCACTTACATGGCAGAAAGTGACCCTACGCTTAATCGTCTTAAATCCAACCTGCAAAATCAAGAAAAGGATTTCCGTGTGTTTATCGAACAATATTCCCGTCAGAAATATACCCGGAATGGTTATCCGAATGCGAATTATGTAACACAATGGGTTGATGAACTTTTGAAGTTAGAACAGGCGAATGCGGAAATTGAGGTTATCAATGCCTTTAAGGATGAATTGGATGAGATGTATTCACACTACTCCCCAATTGGTTCCTTACTAAAACGGCAGGAACGAAGCATCAACTTTACCGAGCAAAATTATCTTTCGATCCTTAGGAGTTTGAATGAGGCACGACTACGGTTAAAAAGTATCGAAATGAACTCTGCCACGTTAAAAGTGATCAATCCGCCTGACTTTCCGCTCAATGCCAAGCCGACCAAGCGTAAGATGTTGGTTGCGGGTTCCTATTTTGGCACGATTGCATTTTTACTGGGCCTTTTGCTCGTGCTCGAGCTTCTGGACCGTACCCTGCGTGATAAATTCCGGACTGAACGTATTACGAATGGAACAGTCATCGGCGCTTTTCCGGCAAAAGGAAAAGGACGCTATCAACATGTTATTGAACAGGCAGCCTCACAAGCTATTGCAAATCAGGTTTTCGGTTATATAAGTACCACCAATGCCTATAATTTTATGAATATACTGCAGCTGGATCCTGATATTGATAGCCGTGCATTAATATATGCCGTGCGGGAGTACTGGCAAACCATAGGACTAAAAGTGGAGGTATTGGAAGAAGGGGTTGATTTCAATTCCCGATCGAGAGACTTTTTGATGACGGGCAAACTGATTGATCAGGTGGTTGAAAAAGCCAGCGACCTAGTTCTGGTGAAGCATACCAATATCGCTGACGTACCCATCCCCTCCATCTATCTAGAGCGGGCTTCCGTGAATATGTTAATTCTGAATGCACAATCAGCCTGGAAAGAAGAAGATCAGGAAATCTATAAAGATTTGGCACAACGCACGGGTGATGTTCCGCTGCTCCTATGCCTGATTAACGCGGATAGGCTTTCGATAGAAACTTTTACCGGCATGCTACCACCACACTCGTTATTTAGAAAAATTGAATATAAATTTTCTCAATTAGGCCTAACGGCCTCAAAGGCTTAGCATCCGATTTTTCATATGCTTAAACTTCGCCCGTTAAATAATATAGGAATATTAAACCACATGTGGTTGAAAACCATCGTTGTCGGTGCATGTTTATTGATTGCTTTTCTGGCTGTTTCAGGTGGATTAATGCCCGCTTTAGGTTTCGCCCTGCTCCCCCTTCTTTTCTGCTTTTTGCTTATCTGCATCAAATATCCCTATGTAAGTTTCCTTTTTCTATTTACGGTGTGTTTCTTTATCATGGGCGTGCAACGCTATACCCCACTCCCCATACCCAGCGGGCTGGTAGTCGACATGATCATATTATTTAATTTTCTAGTTATCACCATCAATCATATTTACCGCAACTATCATCCTCATTTCAAATTACCTTTTTTTTTCCTGATAACAGTTTCCTGGACCGTATACTGTGTCGTCAGCGTCTTTAACCCTACCGGAACCTTGGAAAACTGGCTAGTTACCATTAGAAGTATTGCACTCCATATCAGTTTATTCCAATTTTTAAGCTATTATATTTTCAAAAGTGTTGGCAGGGTTAACCACTTTTTGTTGTTCTGGGCAACCTTATGTTTTTTGGCCGCGCTAAAGGCTATCGGCCAAAAAATCATCGGTTTTGATACCAGCGAAATGATTTGGCTATATACTGTTGGTGAATCAACCCATGTTATTTATAGCGGTATACGCTATTTTTCTTTTTTTACCGATGCCGCTAATTTCGGCTGTCATATGGGGCTGGCGACAGTCGTATTTTCGATTCTGGCGCTAAACGAGAAATCTCGATCGTTAAAAACATATTACATCATAGTTGCTATTTTGACCCTGTATGGTATGTTTATTTCGGGCACACGATCGGCGATGGCCATCCCTTTTGTCGGATTTGCGTTCTATATTATTTCACTCCGACGTTGGCAATTCATCTTAGCGGGCGCGGTGACGTTCATCACTATATTTGGATTTCTTGCCTTTACCACCATCGGCAATAGCAATGCCGATATTCGGCGGATGCGCACTGCGTTTCAATTTAGTAAAGATGCATCCTACAACATACGACAAGAAAATCAGGCGAAGATGCGGGAATTCATGGGCGATTATCCGATTGGTCTTGGGATTGGCGCAGCCAAACATACCGTAGACGGAGATCTCCTATATGACCTGCCAACAGACACATCTTTTGTTTTTATCTGGGTAGAAACGGGGATCATTGGCTTGATAATCTATTTATTTTTGTGGCTTAGCTGCTTGGTTATAAGTTTGTATTATATATGGAAGCGGCTAAAAGACCCTATGATTCGGGCTTTGGCCAGTGCGGCCTCTGCTGGTATCGCGGGTATGATGGCCGCTGGCTATGGAAATGAAGTCTTACACCAATTTCCGACCGGACAAACGGTCTATATTTTAATGGCTATAGTGATGCTTTCTCCTTATTTAGAGAATCGTAAAAACAATGAGTACACCATACGTTGATATATCTTTCATTACGGTTAATTACAATGGCATACAGCATACGGCCGACCTGTTGAAATCTATTTTCACGAAGAACTTCTCGTTTTCTTATGAAGTGATCGTGATCGACAACGGTTCGAACAGCAATGAATTTGAAGCGTTACGGATCAAATATCCCGAAATACAGGGAAAATATCACACAAAAAATCTTGGCTTTGCCGGGGGCAACAATTTGGGAATAGACCTCGCTCACGGAGAATACCTCTACTTTTTAAACAATGATACGCTATTGCCCGAGGAGGCCGATGATCAGCTAGCAGCTATGTTTGACTTTTGTCGGCATCATCCCCAAGTTGGCGGACTGTCGCCTAAGATCATGTACAACAGTCCTTCGGATCTTATCCAATTTGCCGGAAGCACGCCGCTGAGTATGATTACCCTACGCAATAAGCAAATTGGCTATAAGGAACAGGATCGCGGCCAATATAATACCCTTCAGGAAATTCCCTATATGCATGGGGCTGCAATGTTTGTACCGCGCCGTGTTATCGAACATGTCGGGTCGATGCCCGAATTATATTTTTTATATTATGAAGAGTTAGACTGGTCTTGTCAGATTTCAACGTCGTATAAACTTTATTATTATCCCGATGCGTATATATATCATAAGGAAAGTGTCAGCACAGGAATAGATTCACCACTAAAGACCTTCTACCTCACACGTAATCGTTTATTGTTTGCATTTAGAAACCGGAGGGGCACAACACGTGTGCTGTCCATATTTTATCTTATGACTATAGCCAGTCCGTTAAAAATGCTTAAATTTATAGTTCAAGGGAAATGGCAACAAGTAGTTTCCGTTTGGTCTGGATTTTTGTCAGGTATTTCGTTAATACGAGCCAATAGTTAGCGTTATGTCTTTTTTTATATTATTACTGGAAGAAGTATTATTTGCGGTGTTTATGATATGGGTATTATACTTACTTATCTTTTCGATTGGCAGTAAAATACCTAAATATACCTTTTATCCAACCTCTCTCCAAAAGCATCGCTATTTGGTTGTTTTTCCGGCGTATAGAGAAGATAATGTTATTTTGGAGAGTATATCGACTTTTAAGAAACAAGATTATCCATCATCGATGTACGAGATCGTCGTCGTTTCTGATCAGATGGATGATGCTACCAATACAGCTTTACTGGATATGGACGTAACAGTCTTATTTCCGGATTATATCAATCGCTCCAAAGCCGAAGCAATGAAGTTAGCGGCAGCCTACAGCATGGATAAAACGTTTGACGCGATGGTTATCCTTGATGCCGACAATTGGGTGCATGCCGATTTTTTAACAAAAATAGACAGGGCATTTTCAACCGGTTTAAAATCTATCCAAGCGCACCGTATTGCTAAAAATAGTAATACCACTATGGCGTACTTAGACGGTATCAGTGAGGAAATTAATAATTCTATTTTTAGGTTAGGGCAAGTAAACATAGGATTACCTTCTGCACTTATCGGTTCGGGAATGGTGTTTGACATAAACTGGTTTAACAGCAAAATTCATAAAGTCCATTCTATGGGAGAAGATAAGGAACTGGAATATCATCTGTTGGAAGACCGGATATTTACAGCTTATCTTCCAGATGTGTATGTGTTGGACGAAAAAGTTCAACACAAAAACGATTTTTTAAATCAGCGACAACGCTGGAATGCCGCACAGGTAGAAAGATTTACCTATACATTTCAACGGTTCATTTCTGTTTTACAATCTAAAAATTGGCCTTTGTTTGTAAAACTAATTCAATGGTCTATCCCCCCTCGGATTGTCTTATTAGGGGCAATACCAATTACAGCCATCCTTTTGCTATTTATTTTTCCCGCACTGGCCTATAAATGGATAGGGCTTTATGTTGCTTATCTAATTGCATTACTGATAGCCTTGCCAAATCGTTTCTATAACAAAAGATCCTTGATGGCACTTTTCAGGCTACCTGCTATATTTATCACCATTTTGCGAAGCCTCATAAAAAGCAGAACGGCAAAAAACACCTTCATTCATACCCCCCATGGAGAAAAGACAGAAAACAATCGTCGTTGAAGCACAGCGAATATTCCGTAAAAACAAACATGGGATGGACTACGTAGCGTTGGAAGTCATCCGGTCGTTGCAGACATTGGACCAACATAACACCTATGTGATTGCGGTAGGGCCGGGAGAAGATCGTTGTTTGGCGGAAACCCATAATTTTAAGATTGTGGTGCTCCCCAGCAGCAATTATCTGATATGGGAACAAGTTCTTCTACCTCGGTTAGTGCGGCAAACAAAAGCGGATTTATTACATTGCACCTCCAACACGGCTCCAATGTACTGTCCTGTTCCATTGGTATTGACTTTACATGATATCATCTTCATGGAAAAAAGCATGGGGGGCAATACGTCACTTTATCAACGATTAGGCCGTATTTATAGGCGCTTTGTTGTTCCGGTCATTCTTAAATCGGTCGATAGGGTTATCACGGTTTCCTATTTTGAAAAAGAAAATATACAGCAGCATTATGCTCAATTGAAGGATAAGCTGACGACCGTATACAACGGTGTAAGCCCTAATTTTATGCTGATCGAACAGTTTGAGACGGATTGCCTTAAAAATATTGACAAAGGCAACTATTGGTTGCTCCTCGGGAATACAGACCCCAAGAAAAACATCGAAAACACACTGAAAGGCTACGCCTGCTACCTGCAAAAGAGTCTGGAAAAGAAAAAGCTGCTCCTTGTCGATTTAACCCATCAACACGTCGACAGACTTTTAAACGACTTGGACTTAGGCAGCATCCGCGAGTTTATGATCGTTAAAGAATACATACCACACCATATCTTAGCCGAGATTTATAACAAAGCATTCGGATTTCTCTATCCATCTATTCGAGAGAGCTTTGGGCTACCGATAATAGAAGCTATGGCATGCGGAACACCTGTCGTGACCTCCAATCTTTCGGCGATGCCGGAGATCGGAGCCGATCAGGCTATCTATGTGGATCCGCTGAATCCGGTGGCTATCGCGGAAGGAATGTTGTCTTTAGAAAGAGACGCCGATTTATATCAGGAGAAGGTAACCGGTGGCTTAAAACGGAGTAAACATTTTACATGGCACGCCACGGCAACACAGACATTAGCAATTTATGAAGATCTTTTAGCGCAAAAAAATGGGAATTAGGTCATATATGTACGACAATAAGAGCGCCAAGCATTTTTTACATTGGCTCATTATGCATCCGGTGCGCACGCGCCCACGCTGGTATATCCGATTTTTCCAATTTCTCTATATAAAGCGCGGCAGACATTCGGTAATTTATCATAGTGCCCGCCGGGATATCGTACCCTTTCGTCGTTGTGTAATCGGGGCACGATCTGTCATCGAATCTTTTTCCGTGCTAAACAATGCGGTTGGCGATATGCTTATTGGAGATGATACGCGTGTAGGAATCGGGAGTACGATAATCGCACCCGTTGTCATGGGGAATAAGGTTAATATTGCGCAACATGTGCTCATTTCCGGGATAAACCACAACTATGAAGATATCCATCTTCCAATTGCCAACCAGGGAATACGCACCTCCCAAGTTGATATTGCAGATAATGTGTGGATTGGTGCAAACGCCGTTATTCTTTCAGGAATAAGCATCGGAACACATGCCGTTGTCGGAGCGGGATCGGTCGTCACGAAAGATGTTGAGCCCTATACGGTAGTAGCCGGAAATCCGGCCCGCCCCATAAAAATATGGGATTTTGAACAACAGCAATGGAAAAAATATGAAGCAGCCGAAAGTTAGTGTAATTATGCCGGTATATAATACCGAAAAATATGTGAAGGAGGCTATCCAAAGTATTCTTGACCAGACATTGATGGACTTCGAGTTAATCGTCATAAATGATGGTTCTACCGACAACAGTCTTCATCTTGTTAAAACTATTCCTGATTCGCGCATAAGAGTGCTTTCACAAGAGAACGCTGGTCAGGGTACCGCGCGCAATCACGGTTTACAGTATGCCCGTGGCGAATATATTTATTTTATGGATAGTGATGATATTCTGGATCGCGAAGCTTTACGGGAGTGCTTCCAGATATGTGAAGAGCAACACGTAGATTTTGTCTTTTTTGATGCTATCAATTTTGGTGAAAATTATCAAAATATATTAACGTATGAACGTAAGCATTATCTGGACGAAGGCATAAAAGCGGGAATAGCATGGTTTACAGAACAGCTTGAAAAAAATTGTTATCGAGTTCCTGTATGGCTTAATTTTATCCGCTTTTCGTTTCTGGAGAAGAACGGACTTTACTTTGAGACAATACGTCATGAAGATGATATTTTTACGACGCTTTTATATTGTAAAGCAAAGAAAGTAGCTTTTTTATCCAAGCCTTTTTTTCACCGTCGGCTCCGTCCTAATTCGGTTATCACTTCTACATACACGTTAAAAGATGCGCAAGCATATTTCACAGTTGCGGGTATTTTAATGAGTGCGGCCGGTAAGATGGAAGTGATAAAAGTACGGGCGATCAAAACTTTTGTAGGCCAAATGCTAAATGCAGCAATCTGGCGGGGATACGTTCTCCCCTGGCGAGATAAGCTTGCCATACTTCAATCCATTCCCCGCCAGTACATTTACGTTATCCAAATACGATCTTTACTAAAGCTATTTTTTAAGAGAAAGTAAATCCGTTTTATGTATTACCCTAAAATAAGCATCCTTGTTCCCGTCTACGGCGTTGCACCATTTATTGAAAAATGTGCCCGGTCTCTATTTGAACAGTCCTACCAAAACATTGAATATATTTTTGTAAATGATTGTACGCCGGACGACAGTATGGAAATAGTAGAGCAGACTTTAACACATTATCCTGCCAGAATACCGGCTTATCATCGAATTGACCACTCCAAAAATGTGGGTCTCGCTTCGGCGCGAAATACATTATTAGCGCACGCGACGGGTGATTATTTTATCTTTATTGATAGCGATGATTGGGTTGATTTGCAGATGGTGGAGAAATTCGTTGAAAACATTCAACAAAACAACCCCGATATTGCTATTTGCCAATATTATAAAGTTTTCACAGATCATAAAGAACTTTTTGTGGAGTCATTTTCAACTGATAAAATGCAAAGGTTACGGGATATTATTTCGCTAAAACAAAGTGCTTACCTAGTGAAAATTATGATTCATCAAAAATTTCAGCACCTTTTCCATTTTCCGCCAATCAATGTTGGCGAAGATTATATCTTTTGTGTCAAATTATTCTCTGTTATAGAGAACTTGAGCGTCATAGACCTCCCCTTGTATTATTATGTTCAATACAACAACAATAGTTACAGCAAATTATCGCTACAAAATATTGAAGACAGACTGGCCGCCATCGCGGAAGTGGAGCGATATAGCCACGAGAAGGATTTTTATAAGGATGTAGTTAACGAGATCAATGAGAGAAAATTCATTGTCAAAAAAGATTTTCTCCTTCATCCTGCTTACCAAGATTATCAACGCTGGGCAGACACTTATCCGGAAAGCAATACATCATGGCGTCATCTTCATTTCCGCCTAGATTATCGCCTGATATTCTGGCTTGCCGAAAAACATTGCTTTTGGTTAATCGACAAAATACTGGCGTGCAAGCGTATGCTAAAACCGTTCAAGCCTACCGGTTAAACATGAAACGAAAATCGTTTTTTAGTGTCCGGTATGTAAATCTCCAATTCGCGGGATTATCCCCTTTTTGCACCTCGTCCAGCAGCATGATGACCGGTACGTGCATTATTTTTAAACGATGATGCGCACAAAACACATTAATCAGTCTCTCTGAAAGATATCCAAATATCCGAGCTTGCATCGGGTAAGGTGATAGCAACACTCTCTTTTCCATTTCTTCCAGAATCCCAAATATCCACGCGGAATATGCGTCAAAATATTTCCATGATGTGATAAACATATTATAATTGGCCATGCTATTCGATTGCGCTGTAACCTTCCGAAAGGCCGGTAGATAATCCGGGTATTTTTCCGCTATGACCGCTTTTAGTATTTCCCAATCATCTTTTATATGTTCGATACAGTACATCGTTTCGATAGTATAGGGATGATTTCGCTTTTTCGTAAGAATGATATCATAGGATGCTAAATATCGAGCCAGATCGGGCAATTGAAACGGCTGGCTAATAAAAGCAGCTGTTGTCGTAAAGCTTCGGTCCGGCGAAAAAGCTTTCCATTTCCGGTCAAAGTCAAAATACCGGCGATAGTGATTTAGACCTATAATATCCACATTCTTTAGGTTTTTCCAAGCCCAGTAGTGAGCCGTTAGTTCACAGTAATTAGGGTTCTTGGAAGAAATATGGATGCCCTGATCATCGTGGGCAATATCCAGTCGCTGGGTGCTCAGCGCACTTCCCACTTGTATAGGCAATAAATCGGGGTGTTGCGGTAGCGGTGTTTCCTTATGCGCACACACCAATATTTTAATAGTTGGGGCCTCCATGGTCATTTAATTTATTTTTTCGATTGTATCCGGTTTAGTATACGAAGTGTAACTGCGCGAAACCCCGGGCATAGAAAGTAGTATCCCAGAAAGTTAACAGTCATAAATAAGCTTACCGTCAATAACGCAAACAAAATCCACTGCCAGAATGTGCCGGGCAGATCCATATCCACAAGATGTATCAATTCATAGCAGACAATAGCTGCCAGTCCAATAACCGCGTAATACTTTAAAATCGTCACCCAATAGTTTCCGACCGAACGCTTAAATCCATTCCGGTATAGTAAAAGGGGCTTCCACAGCACCACAATAAGAAATAGGCTTACGGTGGAGCCTAGCAATATGCCGTTTAGCCCCCAATAGTACCCTCCTATTAACGAAATCCCTAAACTGATGAAACTTTCTGCAATAGGCGCCCAGATATCCTGGAAAAGACCGTACCCGTATAGGAATTGGTCGATGGTTCCCCGTGTTTGGAGCATCAGCATATTCATGAGGATAATGATCAATGTGGATGTTGGCAGAATATAAGAAGCTCCTAACCAAATGCTCACAAATGGGTTCATTAATATAGCCACGGAAAATACAATCGTGCCGGCTAAGAAATAGCGCATGGCATTGAGCTCGTGGAACATCCTAATAATGTGCTTGGTATTGCCCTCGGCGACCAGCTGCCCGATCCCCGCTCCTGTACTTCCCAATACCGTAGAAAGGAGCTGCGACAGTTTATCGATGATGATACTATAATTGCCGTAAATGGTCACCATCTGTAGTGATAAAAAGCCATAAATAAGTAGGGGTTTGATCTGTATTTGTACCAACGTACCGATCTTATGGACAAACAGACGTTTCGCTTGCTGCAATATCAACGGATATTTTGCCCGGAGCACTTTACCCTTCCTGATATCTGTCTGTAACCAGGGATAAACTTGCCTTATTTTTCTATTTAAACATACGCTATAGCATATGCCCGCCACAAGTTCTATCGCGATCCACAGATAGTAATTTTGCGTGTAGTATGCGATCGCAATCTGCAGGAGTGTTTTTAGGATCGCGGTGGTTTGAAAATACGTGATGACGACGTAGTTTTTTTGATCTGCTCCTAAAAGCGTCTGCTTGTAGTTCGCAAAATACCCGATCACCACATTCGTTAAATAGACAACGTAAATACTGTAGAGCAGTAACAGCGGAAATTCGAGATCCGGAAAAATAAACGGAAGTAAAATACCGACGATGATACCGCCAACAACAATACAGTACCCTACTATTCTGTAAAAATAGCCAAAAACAGCAATGACCTCCTTAATAGCTTCTTCGTCTTTCCGGATTATATGTTGGTATAAGGCAACGCTGACGGCCGCGCCAATCCCCAGTTCAGCCAGATTTAAAAAATCAAGCAAATTTACCAAGGTACCATTCAAACCGACAAAATCTGCCCCAAAAGATTCAATAAAAATTTTCCGGGAGAAAAAAGATAAAAATAAGGTCAGAAGGAAAAAAAAGGTATTGACCCGGGCATTCAGGAAACTTAGGTAAAAGCGGCTGCCGTTAGCTTTCATGTCTATGATAACAGATAATGTGCTCTTTGGATCGCCAATTCAACAATAGGAGCCATGTCATAATATTTATATTCTGCCAAACGCCCGCCAAAAATATACTTTTTCTCTTGATCCGCCAAATGCTCATATTTTTCATATATCGCATTGTTTTCATCATCGTTTATCGGATAATAAGGTTCCATTCCTGCTTTCCACTCGGTGGCATATTCTTTGGAGATGACCGTCCGCCGACATTGTTCTATCTCTTCACCAAACATTTCAAAATGTTTGTGCTCAATAATACGCGTATAGGGAATTTCTGCTTCGGTATAATTCACCACCGCATTCCCTTGCCAGTTCGTGGTGTCGATAATTTCGTGCTCAAAGTTTATCGTTCGGTAGGCGAGTTTACCAAATTTATAAGCATAAAATTCATCGATCGCCCCCGTAAATAAAATTTTCTCCCCCATGGCCTCATATTCTTTTCGAACTTTTAGAAAATCTACGTCGCATCGCACTTCAACACCCGCTAGCAAGCCGTTAATCAGCTTGTTATAACCACCGATGGGAATGCCTTGGTATTTGTCATTAAAGTAATTATTATCATATACAAAGCGTAATGGCAGACGTTTGATGATAAACGCAGGGATTTCGGTACATGGCCGCCCCCATTGTTTTTCGGTATATCCTTTTATGAGTTTCTCGTATATATCTTTGCCAACCAAGGCTAGCGCCTGTTCTTCCAGATTACGGGGATTTTCTATTCCCTCAGCGGCCATTTTACGCATGGCATCTGCCTTTTGCTCTTCGATTTTCACCTTTGCTTCGTCGGGGGTTTTCACCCCCCACATCTGGTAGAACGTATTCATGTTAAAAGGCAGGTTAAAATACTGACCTTTATAGTTGGCGATCGGTGAATTGGTATAACGGTTGAATTCGACGATCGCATTTACAAAATCCCACACTTCTTTATTGGAGGTATGGAATATATGAGCGCCATACTTGTGAACGTTGATCCCTTCAATTTCTTCGCAGTAAATATTTCCACCCGTATAAGGTCTTCTATCCAGCACCAGACATCTCTTACCAGCTTGTTTCATGATATAGGCAAACGTCGCACCGTACAAGCCGGCGCCTACAATGATATAGTCATACCTTTTCATTTTTTATCGCTATTTTATCTCAAAGCAAATATGCCGACATTCGTTTGATTTCTTATGCTTCAAGATATGACAAATTAAAATAATTTTCAAATTACCCATCATTCATCACGAAAACGCACCTCTTTTTTGGGCAAAAATATACCCTAAACAGAAAGGGTATTCTAACTAAAAAACACCCTTTAAAGCTATTTAAATACAGTTTTACAGCTCATTATTTCGAAAAAAGAAAACTCCTTTTCACCACAAAATAAACTTAATGCACCACAAAAAAGTCTTTATTCCCCACAAAATGAACTCTCTCCACCACAAGATAAACTTAATGTACCACAAAAAAGTCTTGATTCCCCACAAAATAAACTCTCTCCACCAAAAAATAAACTTAATGTACCACAAAAAGGTCTTGATTCCCCACAAAATAAACTCTATTCACCATAAAATCATTCTTACGCCAGAAATAAAATTCAAACGCACTAATGGATTATCTTTATTCCCCAACAAATTATTCTTATTCAGAAAACAGGATCGAGACAAGTTATCCATAAAATAACACTCGTATGCTACGGGTTTAATTATACTAGTGGTGCAAAAACAAAAAAAATAAATATTTTTGTATATGATTAACCTATCGTCCATATGCAGTTGAAGGTTCTGTTTTTAGTATTTCATGGTTTTAGTGAATATAATGGAATAAGTAAAAAGATTCATGGACAGGTGAAGGGTCTTCGGGAATGTGGAGCCGATGTCCGGTTATGTTATTATGAGGTCCAAAAGGATAAACGTCGAGTTTGGGTGGTAGATAACAACGTAATAGCCGATTTTGGTTACGGGATTCGTGCCAAAGCACGCAAGCGTTTTGATTATCAAGCTTTGACCGACTATATTTTAGCAAATAACTTTTCTTTCGTATATATGCGGTCAGATCATAATGCCAATCCGTTTACGATTCGCATGGTACGTAGGCTTCGCGAAGGAAAGTGTAAGGTATTGATGGAGATTCCGACTTATCCGTATGATCAGGAATATCATACTTTGCGCATGCGTTTGGATCTTTTTGTAGACCGGCTTTTCCGTCGCCAGCTGGCAAAGAATCTAGATGCCATCGTGACATTTACACGAAACAAGGAGATCTTTGGACAACGCACTATACAAATATCCAACGGAATAGATTTTGACACATTGCCTTTACGCAAGCCTCTTCCGGGAAAGTCCGAAGAAATACATTTACTAGGAGTAGCAGAAGTTCATTATTGGCATGGCTACGACAGGCTTATCAAAGGACTTGAATATTACTACCGTACCCATCCGAGTACCAAAGTATATTTTCATATCGTCGGTCATTTGGGTGGTCCTCGCGAAGAAACAGAAATATATGGAGCGATAAAGAAAGGTAATCTAGCCCATTATGTAATCTTGCATGGAGCAATTTGGGGAAACGACTTAGACAATATATTTGATCAATGTGATTTCGCCGTAGGAAGCCTTGGTCGTCATCGCAGTGGAATTACCCATATTAAAACGTTAAAGAACAGAGAATATGCGGCCCGTGGCATCCCTTTTATCTATTCGGAAATTGATGATGATTTTGAAGGGAAACCGTATATCTTAAAGACCAGGGCAGACGAATCTCCCATAGAAATACAGAAGATATTAGACTTTTTAAATAATCATATTTTTTTGCCCGAATCGATCCGAAAAAGTATATATAATCTTTCGTGGGGTCAACAGATGGAAGAAGTATTATCAAATTATCAATAGCCTGACCTCATGCTCGTAATCACATTTTGGGTATGTCTATTCATCGTCTTGTACACCTATATAGGATACGGTATCTTGATTTATATGTTAGCCAAACTCGCTCCCTATAAATCAGTAGATAACATAGATTTACAAGAAGAGAACCTCCCCGCCATAACGTTATTCATCACAGCTTACAACGAAGCGGATATCATCGACGAAAAGATGGCCAATTGCCTTTCATTAGCATATCCTTCAGGCCGTTTACGTATTTTGTGGGTTATTGATGGCAGTACGGATCATAGCGACACATTGTTACGTCGTTATCCCGAGGCACAAGTTATTCATTCGCCAGAGCGTCGAGGCAAAACTGCGGCAATTAATCATGGAATGCAGTATGTAACCACACCATTTGTGATTTTTACGGACGCGAATTGTATGCTCAACGAGGACGCTCTTAACCAAATCATGCGGCAGTTTCAGGATTCCAGTATAGGTTGTGTGGCGGGAGAAAAAAGAATTGCTTTTGAAGATGAAGACACCATTTCATCCAAGGGGGAAGGTGTTTACTGGAAATATGAATCTTTTTTAAAAAAAATGGACTTCCAATATTATTCTACTGTTGGTGCAGCAGGAGAATTGTTTGCTATCCGGACATCCTTGTTTAAAAAGATGCCGGAAGACACCTTACTGGATGATTTTATGCTTTCCATGCGAATAGCGCAAAAAGGTTATCGGATTGCGTATACACCAAATGCCTACGCTGTTGAACGAGGTTCGTTCGACATGCATGAAGAAGGTAAGCGCAAAAAAAGAATAGCTGCCGGTGGATGGCAATCCATGCGAAGACTTTTACCTTTGCTAAATATTTTTAAATATGGTCGGTTGAGCTTCCAATATGTATCCCATCGTGTGCTCCGATGGAGTCTAGCCCCTCTTGCCCTATTCACGCTGTGGCCACTATCGCTCCTTCTCGGAGCCATGGATACATCACAAAACTATGTGTTCTTCGTCATTTTTGGACTGCAGAGTATATGCTATTTTTGTGCCTACATAGGTATGTTAAAAAAGTCTGATTCGAAAGTATCCAGCTTTTTTTACATTCCCTATTATTTTATATTTATGAATGTAAACGCTTTAAAAGGCATTACCTATTTATTAACCAACCAACAGAAAGGTTCATGGGAAAAAACCAAACGTCGGTAACTTTTATGTAAAACATATGCAAAAAGGAATATTGCGCGATATACAGTTTGTGGAGAAAATTTTGCAGATGACCTGCGATACACTGATTGTACTCGACAACAATAATATCTGTCTAGATGCCCTTGTAAAAACCGACAATCCAGTATTAAATCCTCGACTACAACTTATTGGTAAGGACTTTTTAAGTTTGTTTCCTTACGAAACAGCGAAAATCATCGGCCAGGAATTGGAATTTTGTCGATTAACAGGACAAGAATCAAACAATAACTATGATTTACCAACGAGTGAGCAGATGTATTATTTCAAATTTATCATACAGAAGTTTGATGATGGTCGTCTCCTTTGTCAATATCGTGATATTACGCGCCGGAGTAATATGAAACGTAGGTTGAAGGCTGCACTCACAACATTATTAGAGGTCGAGAAGGAGGCCCGCATTGGCCATTGGACGTACAATACTGCAACGCAACAAATGATGTATTCCGGCTTTTTAAATGTTAATCGGAAAGATGTACTGGATCCGGTGTTTTTACGTCTTGAAGAGTTCTTAGAAATTGTCCATCCCGACGACAAAAGAAAGGTCTATAATTTCTTTTTCATCGATAAGCATGAACGACAGGTGGTCGAATATAGAATTTCTGTCCCAGGCGAAAAGATAAAGTATGTCGTCAGCACAAAATACAGCAGACATTTAGAAAATGATGAATGGCTTATCAGCGGATTTTCACAAAATGTAACGGATTTGATCCAAAATAGAATTGAGCTTGAAATGATACTTTCTGTTGTATTTAATGCCCCATACAGCATTCATGCCAATCACCTTGATGGAACCTTAGTGTTCGCCAATAAAGAATGCCGATTCCAAAACCATATCCCTAATAGTCAACGTATTTTTACATTACCCATATCCGACGTGCTGAAAAACTTTTCCTCGCAAGAACAATGGGAAGAAATCATACATGAATTGAAGGAAAGAAAAGGTTTTTATAAATATCGATGTGACTACGCCTATCCAGAGAGAAATATCTTTTCCTCAGAGTGCCGTTCTTTTCTAGTTAAGAATGGAGCGGGCGATGAAATCGTATGGACAATTCGTCGAGATATTTCTGACCAATTGCGGTATGAAGAGCAATTGATGAAAGCCAAAGAGGCCGCCGAAGAATCGGAACAGCTTAAATCGGCTTTCATTTCCAATATGAGCCATGAAATCCGCACTCCTTTGAATGCTATTGTAGGATTTAGCACGATAATCGCAAACACCGAAGATGCCGAACTCCGGCAAGAATACGGCCAGATTGTTAGTTCGAATAGCGATCAGCTTCTCCGTTTGGTACAAGATGTTTTAGAAATGTCTCATTTAGAATCGGGAAAATTGCAATTTCATACGGAGTCTATATCGTTACATGGTATTTTGAGAGAGCTAGAGAAAAGCTTCAATCAACCCATCGCAAGACCTAATCTTTATTTCCATCTACTCGAAGATGATAAACCGGTTTGTCTAGATCGTGGGCGTCTATTACAAGTATTGACCAATCTCATTTCTAATGCCATTAAATTTACCCCCGACACAGGAGAAATCCATGTGGGATATACCATTTCTTCAGAATCATTAATATTATCGGTCACAGACACGGGTATCGGCATATCTCCAGATAAATTAGAAGATATTTTCACCAGATTCTGGAAGGCTAACAGTGTTGCCCAAGGCACGGGTCTGGGACTGGCAATAAGTAAGAGTATCATAGAACAGATGAATGGTCGTATCGTTGTGCAATCAGAAGAAGGCAAGGGTTCAATATTCAAAGTTTATATACCTTTAAGTGATGTGAAATAACCTTTTTTAGGATTTGATTTGATTATTTATTGTGAAGAATTTTCAGGTACGTAAAATTTTCTTCGGAGGACTACTAACCCTCTTAGGATTGATAACTTCATGCTCTTTTTTAGCATATTATATCTCACCCACGGACTTCCTCCTTTTTCAATGGATAGGGTTGATACTTCCGTTTTTATTAATTTTCCATATTATTTTATTTTTTGTCGGTTTGATTTTTCATAAATCATATGCGATTTTGTCGGTTGTCGTCCTTTTGGCAAATAGTCATTATTTTTCTGCTAAGTTTCGTTGGAATTATTCAAATACCCAAAAAGACACGCCAGCTCTAAGACTCATGACATATAATGTCCGGCAGTTAAAGATGGATTACAATCTGCCCTCTGCAGAATTTATTTCCACGTTTATCCAAGAAGAAAATATCGATATCATCTGTCTGCAAGAAATCCCTGAAACATACGAGACACAGGATTTGAAGAAGTTATTTGCTACGATGCCTTATTGTGTTTTGACCGATGTCAAGGACGGCAACCTACAATTAGCGATATTAAGTAAATATCCATTAAATTATGTGAAGACCATATCCTTTGATGAACGTCCGAATAGTGGATTGGTCGCTAATGTGACCCTCGGCAGAGATACACTACAGCTATTCAATTATCACTTACAGACCACAGGATGGAATCATCTGAACAATGATAACGGTAAATCAACAACTTTAAATGCTTTCGATATCATGTCGGACAATATGATTTATCGAGGCCTGCAGGCAGAAAAGGCATATCGGGAAATTCAGGACTCAACATATCCTGTTATCGTTTGTGGCGATTTTAATACACCTATCGTTTCTTATACGTATCAAACAATAAAAGGTAAACTACGGGATGCTTTTTCAGAAGCAGGTCGAGGATATTCCTACAGTTATATTAATTTCCGAAAACTGTTCCGAATAGATCACGTATTTTACGATGACAAGACACTGCGTGCAACTGCGTACAATATAGGAGAAATTGATTATAGTGATCACGCACCTATACTCGTTGATTTCAAATTCTTAAAACAAATGTAACAATAAACATGTTTTTCCATTTACTACCATTTCTATTAACAAATAGCTGGTTACAAAAAATTATATTTACACATTCTGCCTTGCGGAAGGTATGAAAAGTTCGATATGGAAGTCATTTTTTCAAATTACAGCATACTTATCGTTGACGATAATGAGATAAATGTGATGCTCTTACAGGTCATATTGGAAGAAGAGCGTTTTCACATTTACGCCGCGGCCAGTGCCGAGGAAGCTTTAGCTATTTTGGATAAAAATAGGATCGATCTCATATTGATGGACGTTATGATGCCCGAGGTTAGTGGATTTGAGTTGACAGAAAAACTGAAATCCACCGAGAAACTTCGGGATATTCCGATTTTGTTTATCACCGCATTAAATTCTCCAAATGATATTATTAAAGGGTTTGATTTAGGTGCCTGCGATTACGTGACGAAACCATTTAACCAGCTAGAACTTGTACGGCGCATTAAACATCAGATATCATTAATACATTCTCGGAATATCATTATAGAACAAAAGGATCGTCTTAAAGAGACGATGGAGAGTAGGGACCTGCTATATTCGATTGTCGCTCATGATCTCCGATCCCCCATTTCGTCACTTAAAATGATCCTGAATATACTGTCGTCAAAAGCGGAAGAAAATCAGCTCCCAGCAGAACTCGTGGACATGCTATATTCGGGAAGTGACATTGCGGAACAGCTGTTTTGTCTGTTAGATAATTTACTGAAGTGGACAAAGTCAAATATGGGCATACAGACCTCCATGTCCCAAGCATTTATGTTTGACGAAACGATAACTGGAGTTATCGAGGTATTGTTGCCGACAGCTAAATTAAAAGATGTAGCTATACACCTACAATTACAACATAATATCGAAATTCTTTTTGATGTCGATGTCATGAAAAGTATATTGCGTAACTTAATTATTAATGCTATAAAATTCAGCCATCAATCTGGAAATATTTTGATAAATCTCTATGCAGATGATAAATGGGCAGTATTCGAGGTAACGGATCATGGAGTCGGTATGTCGATAGAGACACAAGATAGGTTGCGGGCAAAAATTTATGGAACGTACTCCCTCGGTACGGCACGGGAAGGGGGAACTGGTTTGGGGCTGTGGATCGTACAACATTTTGTGACCATTAACCATGGAGAATTTTATTTTAGGTCAAAAGAAGGCGAAGGATCGTGTTTCGGTTTTAAAATACCTAGGATATCGTCTGATGAACAAATAGTATACTAAAAATGGATATTACACGTAAACGCATACTCGTCTCTGGGGGAGCAGGATTCATAGGTTCACATCTTTGTGAAAAGCTTTTGAAAGAAGGAAATGAGGTGCTTTGTCTTGATAATTTTTTCACCGGAGACAAGTCAAATGTAGTCCATCTGCTGAATGATCCTTATTTCGAGTTAATCAGACACGATGTTACCGAACCTTTTTTAGCCGAGGTAGACCAGATCTATAACCTTGCTTGCCCGGCAAGTCCGGTACACTATCAATATAATGCTATTAAAACGATCAAAACTTCGGTGATGGGAGCGATTCATATGCTGGGGTTAGCTAAGCGTGTGCATGCTCGTATCTTACAGGCTTCTACAAGTGAGATATACGGTAATCCAACAATTCACCCTCAGGAAGAGAGTTATTGGGGCAATGTAAATCCTATTGGCATTCGTTCTTGTTATGATGAAGGTAAACGATGTGCGGAAACGCTTTTTATGGACTATCATCGTCAGCATCGGGTCGATATTAAGATTGTGCGCATATTCAATACATATGGTCCAAGAATGCACCCGCAGGACGGACGTGTCGTCTCCAATTTTATTGTACAAGCCCTTCGAGGAGAGGATATTACCATCTACGGAGATGGAACGCAGACCCGTAGTTTCCAATATGTAGATGATCTAATCGACGGTATGGTCAAAATGATGGCGTCGGAAAACTTTATTGGCCCTGTAAACATCGGCAATCCGCATGAGTTTACCATGCTGCAGCTTGCAGAAAAAGTAATTGAACTCACGGATTCCAAATCCAAAATTAAATTTATGCCGCTCCCGATGGATGATCCAAAGCAGCGCCAACCAAACATTGAATTAGCCAAGCAGGAACTTGGGTGGACACCAAAGGTACAGCTGGAAGAGGGGCTTCGAAATACCATAGATTATTTTACAAAAGTTATTTAAGGCATTTTATGAAAATTAATGTCCAGATCAAAAAATCACACGGGCACAACTTCTTTATTTCGTCTCTCGAATATACGCTTTATTCGTCCTATTTTATAAAAATCGTATAGAGCGATAATCAATAGAATGGCGCAAGTAAGATAGAACGTTCCATTTTCCAGATATAAATAGCCAACTCCACCAAACAATCCTCCGGCCACATAGGCAACCATAATAGTAAGAAGCAGATGAAATTTGTCGACCAATGCCTTATTATGTCTGTTTTCACGTTTACTAAACATAGAAACTAGAATAGCCAAATCGGTCGTGAGTCCCGTAAGATGAGTCGTTTTCACCACAGAATTTGATATACTTGCCGTAAGCCCATTTTGTAATCCCATAGCAAATAACAAGGCACCGACAAGAATCTCTGTTTCCTTCAAGGAGTTTTCGTAAAAGATATCTAGGTAAATCCCAACAAATAGAATACTCAAAAACTCTAAAATAACGGGAATTGCATGTGAAATATATTGACTCCAACGTCCTTTACCTTGAATAATCACAAAATTCGACAAAAAACTTCCGATAAAAAACAGCAATACCCACAATAGTACGACAGCGCCTTGATACCAGTTCCCTTTGCTTATCTCTTGAGCCAGCACGGCATAATACCCTGTTATATTAGATGTAAAAGCAAAAAAGACAGTCACAGAAGCAACATTTACCATCCCTGCCGAAAAAGCAGTCAACGCGCCTAATTTCACATTATCAGATTGTGTCCTATGATTACTATACTTTCTTAGCATATTGGTTTGATTGCTCCTTTCTTTCCAAAACGATTTCGATAATACCTTTGACTTGTAGATCGAAGTTTAAATGCAAAACCAGCCGATCTCTACTGATTTGCTGAATTTGAAAACTTTCGATCTGCTTACCCGCTTTACGAAGTTCCAAGACGTGTCCTCGTCCTTTAATAAACCATTCAATCTCACTGTCCTGTTCAGATGTTTCTGATTGTAGTGTCCCGTCCTCGTAAAATTTCCAAATACCGAGATGTAGATCTTCCACATTACGTAAAATTTCCTTCTTTAATCCCACTTGTAACTGCAAGTCGGAGCTTGCACTGATATTATCCTTTTCCAAGCGCCATTCCTTTTCCACCCACTCCCCTTGGATAAGGCGTTCGGGGCTTTCAAAATGCATAACAATCAAGGATGCGCCAATCAGTAAAAGAGCTACCAACAAGTAATTAAGGTTTACTAACACATCTCTATTCATAACTGAGTCTCCATTTTTTTCGAAAGAAAAATCCATCCAACGTATCCTGTCCTTTTAGTTTCCCTTCGCCCATAGAAACTGTTATGACTTCGGGCATATCGGACAGCTGTACGTTATTAAACATATCGACAATGTCAAAACTGTTCTTCGTATGCTTAAATTCAAATGCATCTGGCAACACAATTCGGGCGAATTGACGTCCTTTTAGATAGTTACTTACATAGCGTTTATTTTTTGAAATCATAAAATCAGCGTACATCTCCACTACCTTATTTTTAAAACGTGATTTTATCATCTCACATGCCTTCAGAAAATCTTCATCCTGTAGCTCTGCAAGATGATCGTCCAAAGTAAATCCCAATAACATACTAATGGATTCACCAAGATTATATCCACCGGTCAACACCAGCTCTACTTGTTCGTTTTTACTGCTTTCTAAATACTCCAAAGCGATTCGTAGCGAGTTAACGGTAAAATCTGTTGGGATAAGCACACGTTGTATCATTGACTTCTTATTGTTTTGATACAAAAGTAAGTCTGTGGCATAGCAACGGCATGAAACCCTAATTAGAATTTCATTAAACTTTCAATACAAAAATTAAAATGAGATTAAAAGAGGACTGCCATATTAAAAAGGCATTAAATAGGGCTATAAGTGGGTAACTCTATGCGTACTGTTGTTCCTTTTCCCAGAGTCGACGCAACGGACAACTCGCCATCATGCATCTTGATGATATTCCGTGCTAAAGGCAACCCGATACCGTATCCTGAAAAATTTTGTGTATTGGAGGCTCTAAAATAAGGATCATAAATATAAGAGAGTTCTTTTTCGGGAATGCCGATACCTTCATCTCTAATTAGTATGAGAACACCATTTTCAAACGCCCCAAGCGCTACGTAAGCCGTATGGTCCGGAGAATACTTGCAGGCATTAGAAACGACATTAGAAATGGCTAACTGAAGCAGAGGCGCTAGCCCATTTACTTTGAGTTTCATACTATCATCGGGAAGCATACTAAAATCGGTTTTAATATGAAACCGTTCATTGATGGCTTTGACGGTCATCTCCGCATCCATTATAATCTGGTCGATACGAACAGGTTTAAAATTAAGTTTATTGTTTTTTTCATATCCTGTTCTGGCAAGCAACAATAATGCATTCGTTTTTCTCTCCAAGTTTCCCGCAGCATCGACTATCTTTTGCATCGCTTGTTTATATTCTTCCACCGTTCGCTCTTTAGAAAGTGCGAGGTCTGCAATACCGATAATTGATGTTAGCGGTGTATTGAGTTCATGTGATGCATTGCCGATAAAATTTTTCTGCGTTTCAAAAGATGTTTCAACACGATTGAGCATTCTGTTAAATGTATTCGCTAATTTATGCAAAACGCCTTTATGTTTCTCTTCGCTTAACCGCAAATATAAATTTTCAGAACCGATTTTTTTCACCTCATCAATAAGTCCGTGGATAGGCTTAATAAAGGAGCGCTTCACCAATAGCGAAACCACAATGACAAATAATACCCCTAAAACGAGAGCAATCAGCAACAAGTTTTGTAAATAGTGCAAATGATGCGTATAAAAATAGTTCTCTGCTGATACCCCGACAATATAGTTTTTGCCTTGTTGCCGATAAAATTTTGTCGAATAAAAAGTGTTCCCTTCCTTAAAATTAGCTTCCCCCTGTTTATCTACCTTTTCCCATAAGTAAGCATTAAACCCACTGTTATTTGTAATATTCGCTTTTTCGTCAAATTCAACGATAAACGCTCGTTGATTATTTAGTTCTTCCACATAGGTCAGCGACCAATCTGCCCGATTTTCTTTTCCGTTCCACATTTGTTCCGCAGCGAGGTTTCGGCGTAAATCCAAACGTTTGTAAAAATCAGAAAAGGCAAAATTGGTAATCGAGTACATGATAAATGCCACAAAAGAAACGGTATAAATCACTAAGATAGTAATCAGCGCATATAACGTTTTGTTGTAACTTCTCATCTAATCTTCTATTTTTAATACATACCCCATGCCGATAACCGTATGGATAGCTTTTACTGGGGTTGCTTTCTCTATTTTTTTACGCAAATAATTAACGTATACATCCACCACATTAGATCCGATATCAAAGTTGATTCCCCATATTTTGTCCAGCAGTTCACTTCGTTGGAAAACTTTTTGTGGCGATTGGATAAAAAGTAAAAGTAACCGATATTCAGTAGCTGTTAAGTTAAGCTCTTGTCCGTTGACAAACGCCACCTTTTTATAATCATCGATTTCGATTAATTTGTAAATATATCGGTGTTTCTCTGTAGCCTGCGATTGTTTCGCTATTTCGAGGTTTCGACGTATTAATGTCCGTACTCGAGCCTTGAGTTCAATTAACTTAAACGGTTTAGATAAGTAATCGTCCGCTCCGCTATCCAAACCCAATACAACATTTTCAGGACCGCCGAGAGCAGTTACCATCAAAATGGGCAAGTTGATGTATCCTAGATTACGAAAATTTTTGCAGATGTCTAATCCGTTTGTTTCTGGGAGCAAAACATCCAGAATAACCAGATCTATCTTATTTGTCTGCAATAGACGAAGTGCACGCTCATAATTCGTGGCGTGCAAAACAGAAGCTCCGTCCTCTTCCAACCCTTGAATGATGACATCGGCGACGTTTTTCTCGTCTTCAATTAACAATATTTGTTTTCCTTTCATGATACCCCTAACTGTTTAGCAAATCGACACGCTGCTAAATTAAAAATTTTGTGGACTTCACTTTTAAACTTTCACAAAAAAAGGCGCCTTTGCGCCTTTTTCCTATAAATTCTTCATGATGGAATGCCCCATTCGGTCTCTTTTTGTTTTGAGGTAGGACTCATTATATGGATTGGGTTCAATTTCTATCGGCACATTATCGACAATTTCCAGACCATAACCTACAAGTCCGGCACGTTTGGTGGGATTGTTAGACATTAAACGCATTTTGGAAACCCCCATATGACGCAAAATCTGTGCACCTACCCCATAATCACGTAAATCGGCTTTAAACCCCAGTTGAAGATTAGCATCAACTGTATCTACTCCCTCCTCTTGTAACCGGTATGCATGGAGTTTATTTACCAAACCTATTCCACGCCCTTCCTGATTCATGTAAACAACAATACCTTTACCTTCTTTCTGAATCATTTCCATGGCTTTATGAAGCTGTGGCCCACAATCACATCTACACGACCCAAAAATATCACCCGTCATACAAGAGCTGTGTACCCGTACTAAAATTGGCTCGTTTTCTTTCCACTCTCCTTTGAACAAAGCGAGGTGTTGCTCGCCTGTATTTTTTTGCGTGAATGCTTTTAACTTAAAGTCGCCCCATTGCGTAGGCATTTGAACCGTCTCCTCTTCCTGGATAAGGGAATCATGTTTCAGCCGGTACTCTATTAAATCCTGAATACTAACAATTTTAAGGTCAAACCGCTCGGCTACAGGGATTAAATCCGGAAGACGCGCCATTTCTCCGTCTTCTTTTAAGATTTCTACTAATACACCGGCAGGTTCAAATCCAGCTAAACGCGCCAGATCAATAGCAGCTTCGGTATGACCTGTACGTCGTAATACGCCACCATCTTTGGCAATTAACGGAAAGATATGTCCCGGACGACCCAATTCCTCGGGTTTAATATCGGGGTTTATCAATGCTTGAATGGTTTTTGATCGATCAGACGCTGATATACCCGTTGTGCATCCGTATCCCTGCAAGTCGACGGAAACTGTAAAATTGGTTTCATAAACCGCCGTATTTTGCCCCACCATCAAGCCCAGATCCAACTCCTCACAACGTTCTTGCGTCAGCGGAACACATACGAGCCCTCTACCATGCGTTGCCATGAAGTTTATTATTTCGGGTGTAGCGTTCCGGGCAGCTGTAACAAAATCTCCCTCATTTTCCCGATCTTCATCATCCACCACAATGACAACTTTCCCCGCCTTAATATCTTCTATAGCCTCCGCTATTGTATTTAATTTTATCTCCATCTTCGTATGCGCTTAATCTATGCAAAGGTAGATTTCATATGTAAATAATTTGTCTTTTAAAGGTCATATGGAATATCCTGTCAAAATCCCTGTGTTATATTTTCTTTCTATTAAATTTAGAAATGACCCATTTCCAAGCCCGTTCCGCTTTCTGCTTATATTGATCCGCATCAAATAAAGCCGAATCGGTTGTTGACTTATAGGTTAAAAATGCCGCCAACGGTGTAAGCACAATAATCGCCATCCACATTCCAATAAGAGGATCCATACTCCCGTCTTTTGCTGCTTTTTCTGCCATCGTGGATATAATGTGATATATCAAAAAGAAAATGATAGCTACCACAACAGGCAAACCAAGTCCTCCTTTGCGGATAATTGCACCTAGCGGTGCACCTATAGCAAAAAGCAATAGACAGGACACCGCTAACGTAAACTTTCTATGAAATTCAATGTGGTAACGAATGTCTCTATCGGCAAAAGCTCGAAACTCAATATCTTTCATTTCCAACACACTATTCATCTGCTGCGCTTGGCTCAACGCGTTGCTGATGATACCACGACGCTGGTCTTCTGGCACGTAATCCGTCACGAAATCGCGAAATTCTTTCACCGTTGCTTGTTGCACAGTGTCGGCTCGATAATAAGGAGAAAAATAAGAGACGTAACTTTGTGTTTCCGATAATATCTGCCGAGAAATACTATCCAATTGCAAGCGATTCGAATCGGTGTATAATTTAAGCTGCTTTAAGTTGAGCATGGAATGATGAGACTTAAATAAACTTTCATCCGTCCTTTTCATCTGAAAGGCTTCCATATCAAACTTCTGTTCTGTTTCGGCAAAACGGAAACGTGTAAATTGCTGTCGTGGATCGTATCGTTTAGCATTCTTAACGCGTGATTCTTCGTATCGGACACCATCTCTCAGTCGCAATATCATATAGTTATTGTCGGCAGAATTATGCATAAAACCTTCTTTTGCCAACAGCACATTATTAGCTGCATTACCGGTTCGATGGTCATAAATCATCAAATCATACAATATTGTCCCGTCCTCACTTTTATTCTTGGCACGAATAGAATAACCGGGGATAGATTTATTAAAGATTCCGGGTTTAATCAGAAAATCAGCTTTCTTATTGCGCACATCCCACAATAACGAACCCATTTTCAAGTTGACCACGGGTAGTATATAATCGGAAAACAGGAAAGAGCCTCCTGCAAATAGCGTAACCAGCACAATAAGTGGTGTCATGGCTTTTCGCAAGGAAAATCCAGCAGCTTTGATGGCAACCAATTCATAACTTTCTCCAAGATTACCAAAAGTCATAATAGAGGACAGCAACATAGAAAGCGGCAATGCCATAGACAACTGGACAGCACACTGATAACCGATAAGTTCCATCAATACATACCACTCAAAACCTTTCCCGATGAGATCATCGATATACTTAAATAAAAAAAGCATTAATAGCACAAACATCACGATACAAAAACATACCATGAACGGCCTAATAAATGCTTGTAAAATTAATAAGTGTATCTTCTTCATATCACCTCTTATCGATCATCGCAATACGGCTACAAAGATACTATTTTTTTCGGTAGTAATCTTAACTTATGCGCCTATAACACTCTGCAGATAGCCGACAGAATTGTTCCATATCTGCTTCCTATCTTCCAAATTATCAGGCTTTACAAAATCGGTGATGGCAAGTGCTACGTCATTGGTTAATTCATCCTGTATAATCTCTATTTCAAAATAATAAGGCTCGTCCTCCAGCCATTTAAAACGTACACTTTTATTCTCCTTTACCGAGACTAATTTGGCCCGATTCATCTCGTCGTCCCATATGAACTCATAGATACCCTCTTTGTAATTGACGTCATCAGCAAACCATTGCGCCAATGCATTCGGCTCATGGATAAAAGGAAACAAAATTCGTGGTGATGAATTTATAATATACTCTAAGTGAATTTCTACTTTCTTTTCCATATAGTTTGTTTTGGTTAATTAAAAAACCAAGCTATTTTGTCTGTCGGTAAGTATACAATTTTATTTTGTGATTCAAAACAGAATAACAGAATTAATTTTTTACATCGATTGTTTACGAAAACAAAAAAAATATTTTTTGCCTTTGGAAATGGCGACTTATTGCTATATTTGCATCACGAAAAACGGCGGGGTAGCTCAGATGGTTAGAGCGCAGGATTCATAACCCTGAGGTCGGCAGTTCGATCCTGCTCCCCGCTACTTGAAAATGAGAGGGTTACATGTAAAAATGTAACCCTCTTTGTTTTTGGTACGGAACTAAATTATCAATGCTTTTTTTGCAGACGAAATGCAACATACGGCAGTTATTATATTTTCCATATCTTTGTTAACATGAATGCAGCACACTACATAGGAAAAAACTGCCTCATGGTCATTTTTTTGATCATGGCTATTTCGCTAAAGGCTGTTTCTTCTACGAAATCTACTATAGATTATACGCATAATGATCCTGCCGAACAAAGTCTTATTACGTTTGCCAAGAAACTATTGGGTGTCAAATATAAATATGGCGCAGCGAGTCCATCTCAAGGGTTCGACTGTTCCGGCTTTGTCCATTATGTATTTAAACAGTTTGGTATAACATTGCCCAGAAGCTCTTCTGCTATCGGACAAACCGGTGACAACATTTCGTTAGCGGAGGCCAAAGCCGGTGATATCATCCTATTTACCGGTACCAACCCAGCAAAGAGAATAATAGGTCATGTCGGTATTGTTTTGTCAAATAACAAGGGGAAAGAATTACGTTTTATCCATGCAAGCTCCGGTAAAGCGTACGCGGTCACCGAAACGTCGTTGGAAGGCAGCTACAAAAAGCGGTTCATGAAGGTGATCCGAGTTATATAACGCAACTTACCTTTTAGAAAATAGAGAACGTCCTAGCTTTTTTCGTGTTATTATTGTCAAGTAAGGGTAGATCCCCTGTACAGTAATCAGCGCATTACGGAAGATCATCATGCTAAACGGATACAATTCCAAAAAATATATCCCGAACTGTTAAGGCTGGCATAATACCACTTAATATAATCTTAAACATACCGCTACGATTTGTTAATTTTAAAAAGTGACTTTTGTGAAAACAAAAATTTATCAGCTAAAAATATGAATTTAAAACTCACTACACTCATTGCCGGGCTTTTTATTTCAAACTTCGTCTACGGACAAGAGATTGCCAAAGGAATAGTTTATGAGGACACAAACCTGAACGGTAAAAGGGATGCAAAAGAAAAAGGAGTAGCACAAGTTGCCGTCAGCAACGGGATAGATGTTGTCCTTACCGATGCATCAGGGCGCTACAGCATTCCAGCGCGGGATAATAGTATTTTTTTTGTTATCAAACCCAACGGCTATCAGTTCCCAGTGGACGAAAATAACAAGCCAAAATTTTATTATATCCACAAATCGGCGGGGTCACCGAACCTAAAGTATGAAGGCAGTAAACCAACCGGAAAACTACCTAAATCTGTCGATTTTGCTTTAAAAAAAGATGTCAACGAGCAAAAGAATTTTAGTGCTTTAGTCTTTGGTGATCCACAGGCATACAATTTGGATGAGATTGATTATTTTGACAGGGGTATTATACAGGATATTGTGGATAAAGAGAAGTTCTCTTTTGGTCTGAGTTTAGGGGATTTAGTGGGTGACGATCTGGTTTTACACGCTCCTTATATAGAAACGGTAGGTAAGCTTGGTCTTCCTTGGTTTAACGTAATGGGAAACCACGACATGAATTATGATGTTCAGGAGGATATATTGTCTGATGAAACATATGAAAGCAATTTCGGTCCCAATAATTTCTCTTTTAATTACGGAGATGCACATTTTATCATCCTTGATAACATTTTATATCCTAATCCCCGCACAGGAAAAGGCTATTTGGGTGGTTTCCGAAAAGATCAACTAGACTTTGTAGAAAACAATTTAAAGTTCGTCCCGAAAGATAAATTGATTGTACTAGCCTTCCACATCCCCCTCTTTCACGAAAATTCCAATGTTTTCCGAGATGAAGACAGACAGCGTTTATTCGATTTGTTGGCAGAATATCCTAATACGCTTTCGCTATCTGCGCATACGCATCTCCAAAGACATAATTTTTACACCAAAGATGATGGCTGGAAACAGGAGAAGCCGCACCACGAATATAATGTAGGTACTACTTCAGGTGATTGGTATTCGGGGTTAAAAAATAAACAGGGTGTACCTGCATCGACGATGCGTGATGGAACCCCAAAAGGTTACGCCATCTTGAACATCAGTGGCAATACCTATACAGTTGACTACAAAGTAGCAGGCGAGCCCGACGATTACCAGTTAAGCATTACGTTCCCAACAGAATTGCAACAAAGGAACGTTAGACGTCATACCCTGTATGCAAACTTTTTTATCGGCTCCGCTAATGATGTGGTAGAATATAGTCTCGATGGTAAAAGCTGGATCAAAATGCAACACACCGAAATAGAAGATCCTCGTTATCAATTCAACGTATTGAAGTTTGATAACGCAGCAACCTTAATGGATGGACGCAGACCATCGGCAGCGGCACCATCTACCCACATCTGGGAAACTAAACTACCTGGAAAATTGGAAATGGGCCAACACACTATACAGGTAAGAGCTACCGATATGTTCGGAAAAACACACTTACAAACGAAGGAACTAAAAATAGTTCAATAAATAGCTTAAAAAAAGAGTGCTATGAAAAAACATAGCACTCCTTTTCATATTCCTTGTAAGTTTACCACAAATGATACCGCACACCAAACATCAAATAGTTCGGTTGTGTTTCCTCCCATTCAAGATTGTACTTCAATTTATATCCGGTGTACAACGATAAGTTCGCTGCTGAAAAGTAATAACTCACGCCGACTTGCCCATTCATGATCGTAAAGTTCTCCCTTCTTTCAGGCAAGACTTGTTCTTGGTCTGCCATCAACTCATTGTAACGGTAAAAGTCTTGACTTAATCCTCCACCAACAAATACATTAAAGTTACTTTGGCTTTTATCAAACAATGATAACAGATAATCAGCACCTACGGCGACATACCCATTTCGACCGTACACCTGCGCCTGTATGGCGGAGTGCTTGGCGAAATCGTACTTTCCTTGGATACCAAACGCTCCTTGATAGTCCGGAGATTCTAATTGTACATCACCGTTGAACCCGAATGCCCAAGCATGATCTTGTGCTTTTCCATGCGACATGATTACCGATAAAAGTAGCAATAGAAAGATTTTCTTCATTTGTTTAATTCGTTATTTGTAATTATTAGCTAGTCACGTCATGAATTACGAGACCTATACCGCTTATATAACTTGATTAAAATCATCAATAACACGGCCAATCCTAATAAACCTAACACACCATAAATCCAATCAATGGCCGATCTAAAAATAACTAAAAAAACGATAGCAAAAAGAATAATAGTAGATACTTCGTTCCACAAGCGTAACTGCGAGGATGTCCATACCGATTCGCCTTTTGCTAGCTGTTTCATAATCTGCTGACTTTTAAAGTGGTAAAACACCAAAAGTCCCACAAAAGCGAGCTTCACATGCATCCAGCCCTGACTTAACAAACCCGGCGACAGATAAAGCATAGTTAACGCCGTAGCCACGGTGATATACATCGCCGGTGTAGCGATTACCCACCAAAGTCTCCGTTCCATAACCACGAATTGCCCATGCAACACCTGATATTCTATATCCGATTTTTGCTTTGCTTCAGTATGATAGATGAACAAACGAGGCATGTAGAACAACCCTGCCATCCAGCAGACCATAAAGATAATATGCAACGCTTTTGCGTATAGGTATATCATTTTATTTAATTAGCAGTCAGCAACTATATTGTTAACTAACTTCCACTTTTTACTTGTCACTTTATAATCTTGTTATCATTTCACTCATCATGCTAATAGCGAAATCTCTTCACCACGTTGATCGCATGTTTCACGTTATCAAACGGAATATCCGGCATAATACCATGTCCCAGATTAAAGATAAATCCATTCTCGCCACGCATCCGTTCAAACAATTGCAGAATTTTGTCTTCGATAACGCTCTTATCCGCATACAATACAAACGGATCTAAATTACCTTGTACGGCAACGCCCGCCGGAAGTATCTGCTTCACATTTTTTAAGTCAGCATTCCAATCGATAGATATTACATCCGGATTTGCATCTGCCATCATCGGCGCAAATACCGACGATCCCTTACAGAAAGAAATCACGGGAACAGTGCGCTTGATATTGGCTAGGATATATTTATTATAATAGTGTGAAAAATCACGATAATCGTTCCATGACAACGCTAACGCCCAACTATCGAACAATTGTACAGCGTTGACCCCAGCATCGATTTGCATATTCAGATAGTTTATCGTTACATCGGCAATTTTTTGTAGAAGCTGATGTGCTAAAGCCGGTTCGTTATTAAGCAATAATTTTGTTCGTTTAAAGTCTTTAGAAGAACCTCCTTCCACAAGATAACTCAAGATAGTGAATGGCGCACCCGCAAAGCCGATTAAGGGGATACGTCCCGCCAAGCGTTCCTGTATTACGCGAATTGCATCTGCCACATACCGTAGTTTATCCACACAATCGGTTTCCAGTCTGTCCACGTCTGCCTGCGTACGTATGGGATTACTGAATCGAGGACCTACACCTTGTTCAAACGACAACTCTCCTCCCATGGCTTCTCCCGTTACCAAAATATCCGAAAATAGGATGGCCGCATCAATATCCAAAAGGTCTACGGGCAGCATGGTAACGTCTGCCGCAATTTCCGGTGTTTTACACATCTCTAAAAAACTGTACTTATTCTTTATTTCCCAATATTCGGGCATAAAGCGTCCAGCTTGACGCATCATCCAAACAGGAGGTCTCTCCGTAGACAGCGATAACGCAGCTCTAATCAATAAATCGTTCTGTAAAGTTTTGTTCACTAGGTCTGTTTATTTAGTTCATTTTCTATTTTTTCAATAATCGCTTTTTGGCGTTCCGTAAGCTTAAGCTTATTGGCAAGCTCGATATAGACGGGTACGCGGTCGTAATTACGTTTGCGCAAACTGATGTTTGCTAAATTGATCAATACAAATCCTTTCTCGGCATCCCGTTTCCACGGCAAACGGGATGCTAATTGAAAATGATATTCGGCATCGTCGACCCGTTCCTCTTTAAGGGCTATATTTCCCATCATAAATTCATAGTAATTCCGACGCCTCTTCCGTAGTTTGTCGGGATCCTTAATTTCCGATAACAACGCCTTTGTTTTCTCATAATCTTGTTTGTGAAACGCCTGAGTAGCTAAGAAAACGGTACCTTCGCGGTAATGACTCCATATAAAATATCCGATCAGCCCTAAAATATAAACCGCCATATTATAGTGCTTCTCGTAAACTGCATAAAGAAGAAATGTCACCGCTATACCGATGACAATCATTCTCACTCGTGTATTCATCTATGTGTTATGTTGGTGTATCCGTGAATTTATACCCTACCCCACGAATCGAATGAAAATACACAGGATGTTTTTGGTCTGGCTCAAAATACTTGCGGAATGTCAAAATAAAATTATCTATTGTACGCGTCGATGGATAAACATCATAATTCCACACAGTTTCCAATATTTGCTCCCGGGAAACGGCTTCATTTTTTCGTTCAATCAACAGTTTCAACAGCATCGTTTCCTTTTTTGTCAACGAGGTAACCGTACCGTCCGCATGATGGAGTTCATACGAGTTAAAGTAAATTGTTTTATCACCGATAGTATATGAATTAAACTCCTTTAAATCGTCTGATTTAAGTCCTCTGCGAATCAGATTACCAACACGAAGAATAAGCTCTTCTAGATTAAAAGGCTTCACCAAATAATCATCCGCCCCTTTTTTCAAACCGGTGATACGATCTTCACTGCTGTTTTTAGCGGTCAGAAACATGATAGGTACTTCGGTATTCTGCAGCCGAATGGTTTCGGCAACCTGAAAGCCGTCGATTTCCGGAATCATCACGTCCAGAATAATTAGATTAAAGCGTTCTTCCTTGAAAATCTTCAACGCTTTCTTTCCGTCTGTAGCCGTCGTTACCCGATACCCCTCTAATTCTAAATTTAATTTAATCGCTTCCAACAAGTGCTCCTCGTCTTCCACCAATAGTATACGTTGCTTAGTTTGCATAATTTTCAAATGTTACTTCAAAAATACTCCCCGATGGAGTGTTATCTTTTACCTTAATAGAGGCGTTGTGTTTTTGCAATACTGTCTTCACTATATACAACCCTAAACCCGTGCCTTTAGTTTTACGCGTCGACTCATTGCCTATCCGGTAAAACTTATTAAATATATTCTTTTTTTCTTCTTCGGCAACACCCGGTCCGTGGTCTGCAACCGAAAAGACAATCCGTTCGTCTTCTCTTTCCTTAAGCTGCACTTCCACGGTGGCACACGGAGGAGAATATTTAATTGCATTTTCAATTAAATTGGTAACCACATTCGTGATGGCGAACTTATCGGCGTGGATAATGAGTCCTTTATCTAAATCGGGCTTTATAATCTGTGAGCTACACGCATTTTTTTGTAACCTATCCACCACATTATCTACTACTTCTGTAAAATTGAAGTTTTCTTTTGGAAAATTAAAACTTCTGTTTTCCAATTTGGTGGTTAACAATACATTTTCGACGAGATCGTCCAATCGCTCAATATCCTTCAAGGAGTTAGAAAGAAAAACTTTCTGCTGCTCCCGTTCTAAGTCACGCTTTAGAATGGTTTGAATGTATAATTTCACCGAAGCTAAAGGTGACTTTAATTCATGGGTTACGGACAACAGAAAATTCTGTTGTTGTTGTTGTTGTTTATGCTCTCGGCTAAATAGCTTTTTTAAGCGCATAGCTCCCCAAATAAAAATCAACAGAAAGAAAAGCCCTTCACCGATGATCATCCCTTTGCGTTCCGGTTCGTAATTAACCAACAGGTATCCCCACCAAAGCAATTGGGTAATGGCATAAAACACCAGAAAATAAAACAGGACGAGCGCTCGCTTCATACAAGTAAATTAATGTCATGCAAAAATAACCATTTGTTAATCTGAAAGGAAATAGTAGGTGCATTATGACAATAGGTTAAGAAAGGTGTTATCTTTGCGCTATGTTTTTTCACAAAAGAGATATTTTCTTCGATTTAGACCACACGATTTGGGATTTTGACAAAAACGCACAGGAAACCTTACATGAACTTTATGCCAAATACCGTTTTGATAAATTGACCGGAAAGGCAGAGTCTGATCTTTTTATTGAAACATACACCGTCAATAATCACCGGCTATGGGGGCTATACCACCATGGAAAAATTGACAAACCCACACTACGCCGACTTCGGTTTGCCGATACATTTACCCAGTTAGGTATTGATCCGGAACTATTTCCGAAGGCCTTTGAAGAGGAATATTTACATATTTGCCCAACCAAAACGAATCTCTTTCCAAATGCTATCGAAACATTGACATATTTGCAAAGCAAGTATAGATTACATTTAATATCGAATGGTTTCAAAGAAGCTTGTGAACAGAAGTTGGAGCACAGCAAATTAAAATCTTATTTTAAAACAATTGTAATTTCGGAATTAATCGGCGTAAATAAACCTGATCCAAGAATTTTCGAACATGCCCTACAGAACGGGAAAGCAGAGCGAAAAACATCTATCATGATCGGAGACAACCTCGATGCCGATGTTCGCGGTGCTCAAAACGCAGGGATAGACGCGATCTTCTTTAATGCAGTAGGTCTTGAACAACCACAAGATGTCCATCACATGGTTCGGGACCTGGGAGAATTACAACAGGTCTTTTAAAAATGTAGAGACGCAATTAATCTAGCTCGCGGAAATAATTGCATCTCTACAATATAAATCACAATACCTTTACGGTAATATTTTTCAGCCACACGTCATCACCATGATCTTGAAACCCGATAACACCCGATTTAGATGGTCCGCCGACGTTATTCAATAGTTCAAAAGCCAATGGCCATTTTTCTTGACTGAACTTACTCGCCTGCAATAAAGTCGTCCAATCTGATGTCCATAACGTGTATTCAACTACTTTTTCTCCATTTTGATAATGCGTTACTGTTCCGTTATTTACAATAATCTTCGCTTTATTCCATTCTCCTGCTGGATTGCCATTTTGAGGCTTAGCCGGAATCATATCGTAAAGAGAACCCGATTTGCGATTTCCGTCAACACCCTGCTTTGCGTCGGGATGATTGTCGTTATCCAATAATTGATACTCGGGGCTTGATATATATATAGCTTGATCTTTTACTTCTTTTGCCAAGAAAAATACACCTGAATTCCCTGCATGGGAAATTTTCCATTCAAATTCCAGTTCAAAATTTTTAAAATCGTAGGCAAAAATAATATCTCCACCATCTTCTTTGGTACGGTCTGCACCTTTACTGGAAAATTTTAAAGCACCATCTTCAATACCCCATTTTCCGGGAACTTTTTCCTTGTTGTACCCTCGCCAACCTTCGAGCGATGCGCCATTAAATAGCACATAAGCTCCATCAGCATTTTTTTGAAACTTGGTAATATCAACTTTCGGGAGGTTATTTAGCACATACTGTGGAACATTATTACCCGCAGCACCATCTTGTGCCTGACAAATAGTGGCGGATAATAAAACGACCGCGCCTATCATATACATAAATCTTTTCTTCATGTTAAAACACATCTTTTAGTTTAGTTATTCGCTAAAGGTAGAAAAATATCTGATTTTTTAAAAGCCTCCTTCCATGCCTTCATCCATACCGTTGTCTCCCGCTCCGCGGTCCTCTTTTTTCTTGGTCAAATCTTGAATGCCAAAACGGTATGTGAACGACAACGAGAACATTCTACGCATCCAACGGTTTTCCATTTGGATGAACTGCGTCGGTAGGTTGTTTTCCATACGGAACCTTTGGCTGTTGAACACATCGCGCACATTAAACATTACACTCCCTTTTCCCGCCAGCACATCCTGCCGTACAGCAACATCCAAACCCGCCATTGATTTCATCCGACCTTGAATCCATTTTCGGGGAGCGCGATAAAACCCACGCGCCTGCAAGGTGGTGGATTTCGTAAACTTCACATTGGTATTGATGTTTCCATTCCAACTGAAGTTCTCTACATCACCCGTATTAAACTCCGCATAAGGCATTGTTTTATCATAAAACAAGTTAACATTCGCCGTTGCGTCCCACCAGCGTAGAAAATTCACTTTTGATATCAACTCCAGTCCCATCGCATCTTGTTTCGAAACGTTTTCCCAACGACTATAGGTGACATTACTTCGATCGCCGACAATATCCGCTATTTCTTCGGGATCTCTTAAAAACGGACTCATCATATCGCTTGAACGACGATAGTATGCCGAACTAATAAAATTCCATTTGTCATAGAACTTCGCAAAGCTCAATTCAAAGGAATGTATATCCTCGGGCAACAAGTTTGGGTTACCTTGCCGATAATTGATTTCATCATTTATATTAACGAAAGGATTCACTTGCCATCCACGTGGCCGTTGCACACGACGTGTGTAGGAAAGTTGGACCTTGTCATCCGAATTTCCCACTTCATAGGATAAAAAGGCACTCGGATACAAACGAAAGAAATCCTGATTCCCATCATTTGTTTTTTCATCCTCAGGGGCATTTGGGTCTAAATTGTAATATGTCGATTGTAAATAAGTTTGCTCACCTCGTAATCCCACTTGTACGCCTAATTTTTCTGTTAATTTGCGTTGATAATTTACATAGAGTGCATGTACACTATTCGTCAGATCAAAATCATTGCTAACGCCGTAGTCTGGCATAAATTGATTCGTCACGGTATCCAATATTTCCGACCACTGGGAATCTTCACTGTTACGCACAATGGTACGATAACCGGCCTCGAATTTATGGTCTTGCGCAAATGGCAAAACATAATCCAATTGAAAATTCCAATTCTTTCCGGCTTCACTCGTCACATTCTGACGCTCGAAAGGAGCACGTCCGTTGGCATAGGTTTGATAAAAATCATTCGTTCCGTCTTCCGTATCATTGCCATAGGTGATGTTGGCGGTAATTTCCTCTCCTTCTCTTTTAAGCTCTTGCTTAAAGTCAAAGGTTATATCCACTCCTAAATCCTCTTCGTATTGTTGGGAAACCCGAGAAGCACTCTCTCCTAAATCCGGAATGTTAAAATAACGATAATCAATGTCCGAACGCCTATCATTATCTCGGACGCTTACATTCGCTCCTAAGCTAAACGTGGTTTTTGGTGCAGCGTACCAATCGGTACCAAACCGGAAAGTGTGGTTCTTACCTTTCCGGTTATTGTCGGTTGTGCTAATCGTACGTTCACTATTTTCTCGTATAATACCATCAATAAGTTCCGTATTATCATTGAATCCATTGCCCGGACGAACCCTGTTCGCATAGTTATATCCGCCAAAGAAATTAAAATTACGATCTCTGTAGTTCAAGTCCACTCCCCCACTGTAGTTATCATAAGAACCGCCCGATGCAGTTACACTCCCATTCAGCCCGGTTCTCACATTCTTTTTTAATATAATATTGATGATACCAGATTGACCTTCTGCATCATATTTAGCAGATGGGTTGGTGATAAGTTCGACTTTTTCTATACTATTGGCGGGTAGAGATTGTAGCAAGGCGTTAATATCGGAACCGGCCATCGCGGACTCTCTTCCATCAATCAAAATCTTTACACTGCTAGAACCCCGGAGAGAAACATTCCCGTCGGCATCGACATCAAGCGTGGGTACATTCTGCAACAAATCACTGGCAGATCCCCCCACACTTACCAAACTCTGCGAAACATCAAATACTTTTTTATCAATTCCCAAACGCATCTCGGGCACTCGTCCTTCTACGACCACTTCTTCAATCAAGGTTCCGTCATCCATCATGGATACTTGTGCGAGTTTTATTGGCTGTTGGTTTGTCACGCGTACATTTTCAATAAGAACGTTTTCTTTCCCAACATAAGTGATCCGAATTGCATATGTTCCGAAATCAACATCAGAAAACACGAGTTTCCCTTGGACGTCACTCTGTGCTCCTTGGATATAACTTTGGTTAGATTGTTGGAGAAGGGAAGCACTCGCACCTATAATAGGATCGTTTGTTTCTTCATCAATAACAATGGTCTCTATCGTACCTTGTTGTGCAAAAAGAAATAGGGGGCAAAAAATAATAAAAAAAATCAGCTTTAAGTCTCTAGTAGATATCATGTGAAAAATTGTCCTTTTCACAAAAAAACAAAATAAAAGCTGCTATCGTTCTATCGTAACTGCATTATTACGATGTCATAAGTTACTCTACGGAAACGGTCAACCCTTCGGATTTAAGGATTTTTCGATATACTTCCATTTCTGTCAAAGAGCCTTCCAGTACGGCACATTTCCCTTCTGTATGCACCTTCCAGGCAATTTGTTCGGCTTGAGCTTCCGAATATTGCAAATGCTTCATGAGGCAATAAATGACATGATCAAATGTATTGATTTCGTCATTCCACAGAATCAAACGGTTTGAAGATTGGACAGTTGCTAATATCTCTTCCAGCGTAAACGCTTCTTGCTCTGTTTGTACACCCATGCTGCAAAAATAACTAATATTTTAAAAAATATGTAGATTTACACACTAATCATGAGGAAAGGAAGTAAGATGTTTCAATCGAAAATTGCCGGCATAGGATATTACGTGCCAAAAAATGTATATACAAACGATGACCTTACCCGGTTTATGGATACCAGTGATGAATGGATCCAGGAGCGGACAGGCATTAAGGAGCGGCGTTATGCGCACCGCATTGGAGAAACGACGACCACGATGGGGATCGAAGCAGCTAAGATTGCTATCGAACGTGCTAATACGACGGTTGAAGATATTGATTTTATCATATTCGCAACGCTATCCCCCGACTATTATTTCCCGGGCTGTGGTGTGTTGTTACAACGTGAAATGGGCATGAAAGAAGTTGGTGCACTGGATATCCGAAACCAGTGCTCAGGTTTTGTCTACGCGCTCTCTATTGCGGATCAATTCATCAAAACCGGCATGTATAAAAACATCTTGGTTGTGGGTTCTGAAAAACATTCTTTTGCGTTGGACTACTCCACCCGAGGACGAGCTGTTTCGGTTATTTTTGGAGATGGTGCCGGAGCCGTCGTCGTACAACCCACGAGTGAGCCAGGAAAAGGTATCCTCAGCACCCATTTACACTCGGACGGAGCTGAGGCTGAAAAACTCGCCATGTATTATCCCGGAAGCTCCGGTGGAATATGGCTGGATCAACAGCCGGACTGGCCAGAGCAAGAACTCGGCGGCATGCTCCTGACAAAGGAAATGTTGGACGATGGCACTACGTTTCCCTATATGGATGGGCAAGCAGTGTTCAAAAAAGCTGTCGTCAAGTTTCCAGAAGTTATACAAGAAGCATTGGCAAAAAACAACCTCCAATCGACCGATATTGATTTACTCATACCTCATCAAGCCAACCTACGGATTGCTCAATTTGTGCAGAAAACATTGGGATTGGGTGATGATCAAGTTTTTAACAATATTCAAAAATACGGCAATACGACTGCTGCCTCTGTTCCTATTGCTTTATGCGAAGCATGGGAAGAAGGAAAAGTTAAAGAGGGCGATCTTATTTGCTTAGCTGCCTTTGGCGCTGGATTTACTTGGGGATCGGCATTGATTCGATGGTAACTGAAAAAGGAGCTGATTAATCAGCTCCTTTTTCAGTTATAACGTTCTTCTTCTTTTTCTTGAAACCGGAATCGAAGATAACATCCCATATGGCAGAACTAACGCCGAACCCTCGCTCTGGGTCGGCATAGTGATGCAGCATGTGGTGATCCTTTATTTTCTTAAACAAACCTGATTTAAAATTAGCATGGTGCATCGCGTAGTGACATTCGTCATAAATAAGATAACCTAACAGAAATCCAGCAAAAAAAGCTGCTAACATAAATTCCGGCAAGAATAGACTAAAAATAAAATAGATGATAGCTGCTAATGGAATACTGGCAGAAAGAGGCATGACTAATCGTAAACGGTCTTTCGGATAGTCATGATGTACTCCATGAAAAATAAAGTGGATACGCTTGCCCCAATTAGAAGTCGGCTCATAATGAAATATCCAGCGGTGCAATACATATTCAGCCAATGTCCAAAACGCCAAACCCGCGAAAAAATACAAAGCAACATCTCCTGCAGACATTCCACCTTGTGTATGCGCCTTATAGATAAAATAACCTATCACCGGGATCCAAAATATCAGCGGAACACTGTAATGTATTTTCGTCAGGGATTCTAAAAAATTATTTTTGAACATCCGAACGGATTCGGTGCCGTTAGAAACATATAACTTCTTTGCCATAGCACGTAATTTTTGATAAATTCAGCAAAACAAAGTTACCATGTATTGCCGTCTTATCAAAGGTTTACTTTTTGAACATTTTCACATTTTTGTCAAAAACCTATCACTTACACTACCCGGACCAACAATCCCTTTAAATATTCCCCTTCTGGAAATGACGCACGAACAGGGTGATCTTCCGGTTGGCTAAATTGTCTGATAAACTGGATTTCCTTTCCAGCATCTAAAGCTGCCCAGGCGACAACTTGCTTAAAGGTATCGATATCCATCGCTCCGGAGCATGAAAATGTAGCCAATAATCCACCGCTTTCTATTAAAAGCAGGGCACGCCTATTCAAATCTTTATACGCTCTAGCCGCCTTGTCTAATGCAGAACGAGATGGAGCGTACTTCGGAGGATCAAGAATAATGACGTCAAATTTCTCTCCTTCCTCCCCTAATTGACGAAGGTATTTATTGACGTCTGCTTGTACGGTGGAGTGCACCGCAGCATCTAGTTTATTGAATACTAAATTCTTTTGCAGCGTTTCTATCGCTAAAGCGGAACTATCTACCGAAACAACAGCGGAAGCTCCCGATTTCAAAGCATTCAACGTAAAGCCTCCGGTGTAACAAAAACAATCCAGCACCCGTTTCCCTTTGACATACTGTGCCGTTAGCGAACGATTATCCCGTTGATCGCAATAAAAACCAGATTTTTGTCCTTCAATAATATTAATTTGATAACGAATACCGTTTTCTATGACATCGACAAAGTCGGATGGCTTTTCACCATACAACAACCCGTTCGCATCTGGTAGCCCTTCATGTTGGCGGGCGTTTAAATCACTTCGCTCGTATATCCCTTTGGGTTGTAAAAGCTGTACTAGTTCATCCACGATGATGGTCTTCACTGCTTCTATACCAGAAGAATGTATTTGTACCGATAAGAAATCCCCATATTTATCCACAATAAGCCCCGGTAAAAAATCAGCTTCCGCAAATACCAACCGAACCGTATCGTTCTGATCTGTCAACAAATGGGTCCTTAACGCTACAGCGCGCTGTATTCGATGACGCCACCACCTATCATCTATTGGATGCTCTTGATTCCATTCCAACAGGCGAACGGCGACTCTGGAATGTACATTGTAAACACCATAAGCAACAAACTCTTTATCAACATTAAAAACCTTAACAATAGTGCCATTTGCAGGTGTTCCATCAACTGTCTTTATGGCTCCCGAGAAAATCCACGGATGTAATTGCCACGCTGCTTTCTCTTTCCCTTTATGCAGGATTACTTTGTTCATCAAATTCTATTTATTTTCCAACAAGTAATTTTTGAAAAGCGCGTAGTCAGCAGACAATTCCGTTGCTAATTTTGGCTTTCCAGCTAATTCTTCTGCTCCTTTCGGCAATTCGATTTTTGCAAATACTTCTTCGGAAATGGCATCTGGAAATTTACATGGATGGGCGGTTGACAAAAATACCGAAGCATATGTTCCCGGCTTATCCTGACGGTATTGATTCGATGCGAGATAAGCAATAGCAGTATGCGGACAAGCGATATATTGATATTTCTGATAGAGTTCCTCCATAGCGTTTACCGTCTGCTCATCATCATACGTGTAAGAAGAAATCATGCTACGGAGTTCTTCTAGGCTGTTGTGGAACATATCTTGAATGCGCACCCAATTGCTCGGATTGCCCACATCCATAGCGTTTGCTAAAGTCTGCACAGATGGTTTCGGATCATAGCTGCCGGATTGCAAAAAACGCGGCACGGTGTCATTAACATTGGTTCCCGCAACAAAATGCTTCACAGGTAGTCCCATTTTATAAGCTAATAAGCCCGCACCGATATTGCCAAAATTGCCACTAGGCACGGTAAATACCACTTCTGAAATGCCTTGCGACTTCAATTGGGCATAAGCCCAAAAATAATAGAATGTTTGAGGTATCAATCGAGCGATATTAATAGAGTTAGCAGAGGTTAACCGTAATACTTTATTAAGATCGGTATCATTAAATGCTGTTTTCACAAGTGCCTGACAATCGTCAAACGTACCATCAACTTCTAATGCCCGTATATTTTTCCCATTCGTTGTCAATTGTTCTTCCTGCACTTTGGAAACTTTTCCTTTCGGATAAAGTATAGTTACACGTGTACCTTCGACGCCCAAAAAACCAGATGCTACTGCTCCACCCGTATCTCCCGAAGTAGCGACCAAAACATCTAACAATTGATCACCCTGCTTCGAAAAATAACCCATTACACGACTCATAAATCGTGCACCAAAATCCTTGAATGCATAAGATGGTCCGTGAAACAATTCCAGTACACCCGTTTCAGCATCCAAAAACCGAACAGGTGCATCAAAATTAATCGCGTCGGCAATAATAGCCTTCAAATCAGCATTCGGAATATCATCACCAATTAAAGCATTCGCCACTTCAAAAGCTATCTCCTGCAAAGAATACTGTTGAATCCGGCCAATAAAGGCGGAATCTAACGATGGAATGATTTCGGGCATATATAAGCCTTTATCTGACGGTAAGGAATTGAAAACGGCTTCTTGAAAGGAAACCCGAAGATCTTTATTATTTGTACTATATAATTTCATCTATTTATTTTTTTCACTCTTCAACTTATATTACTTTCGGCCCGTCAATATTTACAGGTGATACATATTTAAAACTGTCAATTTCACAATCCGTTAAATGTTGTTGGATGCGATTGGCCGCATTTTCCGCCGTTTCCTTTCCACGGGAAATCGCGACTACCGAAGGACCAGATCCCGAAATACCAAAACTAAGCGCACCTGCATCGAGTGCAATTTGCTTCATTGTGTAAAACTCTGGAATCAAAATGGCACGGGTAGGTTCGATAAGCACATCGTGCATACTGCGACTGATTAACCCGTAGTCGCTTTCATAAAGACCTGCGATTAATCCCGCAATATTGCCCCATTGTGTCACGGCATCTCGTAAAAAAACTTTTTCCTTTATAAGTTGTCGTGCATCACGCGTCGGCACATCGACCTTTGGAAACACAATTCCGGCATATAGCTCTTCCGGAACAGGCAATTTGATCACATCCAAAGGGTGTTGTCCACGAATTAGTGTAATACCTCCCATCAAGGCCGGAGCTACATTATCAGCATGTCCATGACCGCAGGCAAGACGCTCTCCCTCCACACAGAAAGGCAGAAGCTCTTGTTTAGTCAACGGATTTCCCAAGAGGCTATTGATAGCAAATAATCCCGCTACTGTACTGGCAGAGCTCGACCCTAAACCACTCCCAATAGGCATGTGCTTAATAAGCTCAATCTCCACACCAACTTCTTTTGAAACTCCTAGGTGCTCCAATAACATTTGAACACAAGCACTTACGGTATTTTTATCGGCATCTAGCGGCAGCCTACCGTCATCTCCAGCAATGGAGCGAATGCGTACACCCGGGGTTGCTACACGATGCATAATAACTTCATCTCCCGGATAGTCTACCGCAAACCCTAATATGTCAAACCCACATATCATATTCGCTACGGTGGCCGGTGCAAACACCCGTACAACCTCCACAATGCTGTCGAAATCTATTTTTTTAACTGTTTTATTCTGATTCATAGTGTCATTAACTAATTATGCTCCCACATTGACCAAATCAGCGAATACACCTGCAGCAGTCACTTCCGCTCCGGCGCCAGGACCTTTTACGACCAACGGACGTTCTTTATAACGCTCTGTGGTGAACGAGATAATATTGTCACTTCCTGACAAAGCATAAAAGGGATGATTTTCGTCTACCATCTCCAGTGCGATAGATACTTTACCATCTTCCAACTTACCAATGTATCGGATTACTTTCTTTTGGCTTTCTGCTTCTTCTTTTAATCCATTGAAATACTGATCGGCTTTCAACAATTCTGCATAGAAATCATCGACAGATGTAGCTTCCAAACAAGCTGGAGGAAGAATAGCTCCTAAATTAACGTCAGAAGGTTCAATCACATGTCCTGCATCTCTCGCCAAAATCAGCATCTTCCGCATGAAGTCGATACCTCCTAAATCATCCCGTGGATCAGGCTCCGTATACCCTAATTCTTGTGCCTTCTTCACGATTTCATAAAACGATACATCCCCCGTAAAATTATTGAATATATAAGAAATCGTTCCGGAAAGAATAGCTTCTATACGTACAATGCGGTCTCCACTCAACATCAAGTCTTTCAACACCCGAACAATAGGCAAGCCCGCTCCTACATTTGTTTCATAGAAAAAGTCCACCCCATATTTACGAGCAGTATCATGGAGTGATTTGTATTGCTTATAGTCGCCAGAATTAGCTATTTTGTTGCAGGTAACAACCGAAATATTCGATTTGAATACATCTAAATAATAAGTAGATGGAAGTGGACTAGCTGTATTATCGATAAAAACACAGTTCGGTAAATTCATGGCTTTCATGCGTTCCACAAAACCAGACAAATCTGCAACTTCTCCCTCATCTTCCAATATTGTACGCCAATCTGACAAATCTATACCTTCTGGATTAAATAACATTTTTCTAGAATTGGAAATACCGGCAATTTTAATTTCCAGGTCGTTATTCTCTACCAAAAAGTCATATTGTTCATGGATCTGTTTAAATAATGTAGCACCGATATTACCCGTACCCACATTAAATACGTACAGGGTCTTCTTTAGCTCCGCGAAGAATGCATCATGCACGGTATTCAACGCTTTCGCCATGTTTTCTTTCTCAATAATAACGGATATATTGAGTTCCGAAGAACCTTGTGCAATAGCACGTACGTTGATACCATTTCTGCCCAATGCATGGAATAATCGACCGGACATACCCGGTGTACGTTTCATATTCTCCCCCACGATGGCCAATACCGAAAGATCATTTTCTACAGTAGGTAAAACCAGTTTATTCGCTTCTAATTCCAGCTCGAATTCCGCTTTAATAAGCTGCACAGCTTTCGCTGCATCACTTGGATGAACAGCAAAAGTGATACTATGTTCAGAAGACGATTGCGTGATTAGCACGACATTGATCTGCTCTCTCGCTAACAAGGTAAAAAGACGACCACTGAATCCTGATTTGCCAATCATACCACTTCCCGAGACATTGATAACAGAAATATCGGCAATAGATGAAATTCCTTTAATCGGATAAGCGGATTTCCCGCTTTCAAACTGAATAACCGTACCTGGAAACTCTGGTTCAAAAGTGTTTCTGATCACAATCGGAATTTTTTTCAAAAAAGCCGGAATCATCGTCGGCGGATAAATTACCTTCGCTCCAAAATAAGAAAGCTCCATGGCTTCGTTGTACGACAGGGTTGGCTGCGAAAACGCTTTCTTTACAATACGCGGATCTGCTGTTAGCATTCCGTTGACGTCCGTCCAAATCTCGATAGCAGAAGCCTGCAATACCGATCCAAAAACTGCAGCCGTATAATCGGATCCTCCTCTTCCCAATGTAGTGATGCGGCCATTCTCGTTAGAACCAATAAAACCAGTAACGAATAACAGCTTGTCTGAATGGGTATGTGCAAGCGACTGAATGAGTTGATTTGTCACCTCCTCGTTAATATGCGCATGCCCAAAATTGGAATCCGTCTTTATATAATGAGAAGCGTCAACATACATGGCTTGCTCTACATATTGTTCCATGATTTTGGAGATCATATAGTTCGACAATCGCTCTCCAAAAGATACGATCAGATCTTTACTTTGTAAGCTTAGTTCCCGAAGTGCACTAATACCTTGCAAAATATCCTCTAGTTCATTGAGCATCAGCTTCAATTTAGTAAAAACCGGATTTTGATATTTTACCGCAATGAGTTTCTTCACCACCTCGAAATGACGCTCTTCCAATAATTTCAAATCTTCGTCAAAAGGGATACGCTCTGCCGCATTTTCTGCCATTTTCGTCAGTAAGTTCGTTACGCCAGCCATTGCCGACAACACGACCAAAGGTTTTTGTCCTTCATCGTAAGCGCTTTTGACAATACCTAATACCGCCTTTACACTCTCTACGCTGCCAACTGATGTCCCTCCAAACTTTAATACTTTCATTTCAGTTTATTTATTAATTTAAAATAATGTATACTATTAACTAAAAAAGCCTTCCCATTTGGAGGAAGGCTCTATATGTTATGTACACTTTCTTATACAATAGAATTACTTCCTCCGATGAATAGCGCCGGTGGTAATAATAATCGTTGTTATAATAAGGTGTAAACTTTCCATATTTTTGAAAAACGGTATAAATATAGGAGTTTTAATTTGAATCCATCAAATATTTTTTCATTTCCATTAAAATTTCAATAATGAATCTTTCGAAAAAGTAGTTCTTTTACTACACGCAAGAAAAAGAAGTTTGATTGAAAAACAATAAAAAATATGTTAAAATTCGTTAAAACACCTTAAAATAATCACAAATATGCTTGGAAGCCTAGACATTATGTAGTAGATTTGCTTCAGTTCTGTAGAAAATATAAGACAGAACAAAAAAAAACGTATCATAAATCAAGTGAAATAGGCGAACATAATGAATACAAAAAAACTGATAGCAGGTATGCTTTTCGTAGGCTTATGTGCGGTGTCTCAGGCACAAACAGCAAAATCAACTTCTTCCGATCCTGATAACCTAGCCAAAGAATACTTTTCACAGATAATGGGTGTTGCCTCTAATGCAATGGCCAATACGAAGCTATATCAATTCGTATATGAATGGTTAGGTACACCCTATCGTTTGGGCGGAGATTCTAAGAAGGGAATTGATTGTTCTAAATTTTCACTTGCTGTATATGAAAATGTATTTAACACGACCATAGGCTACAATAGCCGTAACCAATATGCAAACGTAAAACCTATTCGTAAAAACGATCTGCAACCGGGCGATCTTGTATTTTTCAAGATCCGCAGCAGACAGATTACGCATGTAGGCATCTATCTTGGAGATGACAAGTTTGCACATGCTGCATCTAGCAGAGGGGTCATGATCAGCAACCTTAACGAAGCCTATTGGAAACGATATTATTATAACGGAGGCAGACCGTCGGAAATAAATGAAGCGATGTTAGCGGATGCCGGATCCGATGATGAAGATAAAAATTTACACTAATTTTTCTGGAGACATGATTAGAAAAGGTTCGGATATATAGATATCCGAACCTTTTTTGTATTTTTATAGGCAGTAATCAACGTATATACTATGTCTAATAAACGAACCCTTATTCTGGATAAAGAACAGATTCATCAAAAATCTATCCGCATTGCATACCAGATTCTTGAAGATAATTTCGAAGAAAAATCATTGGTATTGGTGGGCGTTGCAGACCGGGGTTACGTTTTTGCGAAGCGACTTCAACAGCTTTTACAAGAAATCGCTCCAGAAAAAACAACCGAACTCATCAAAGTTACTGTTTCGAAAACGAAAAGAAACTTAGAAGCCACTACAGACGTACCGGTTGAGACAGCAAAAAACAAAGTAATTATATTGATTGATGATGTGCTTAATAGCGGCCGAACCTTAGCATATGGATTGGGTTTATTCCTCAATGTTCCCCTTAAGAAAATGCGGACAGCAGTATTAATTGATAGGTCTCATCATCAATTCCCCCTGTTCAGCGATTATTATGGGCTTAAGCTCTCGACAATATTAAAGGAACATGTGGAGGTTGAACTGGAAGAATTCGACCAAACAGAAGATGCTGCTTGGTTGTCGTAAAATAATTTTACGATTTTTTAATTCTTAGCTTCTGCCCTATTTTAAGCTGGGTACTACGCAAGTTGTTGTCGGCTTTTATCTGAGAAACAGTAACGCCTTTAAATCGAGCTGCTATATGGGACAACGTGTCTCCCTTTCTGACAGTATACGTCGTATATGTCGCCGAATGTTTGGCAGTAGTTCTCGAAGCTGTGATCAACCTTTCCCCTTTGCTAGATGGACGTTTGGTTATAGAAGAAGCATCATCCTTACTAGCCAGCATGCTGGATGAAGCCTCCAACTGATTATTTAACGCAACATATAACAAGCTATCATTCAAATGTTCAGTATCCGGCAGAACCAAACGCTTTGGACTTTCTGTACTGGCGTTTACAACTGAACGCTTATACGCAGGGTTGAATTTCTTAATCATTTCCAACGGTAAATCGACCGCTTGGGCAATTTGCTGCAAGTCGATCGGCTTTTCAACCATAACAGGCTTTGCTTCCCAAACGAAGTCCGTAGGAGATACCAATATACCGTATTCATCTGCGTGCTCTAATGTGTATGTCATCGCGATGAATTTAGGGATATAATCTTGTGTTTCTTTCGGTAAATAAGGAGAAAGTTGCCAAAAATTCGGATTTTGTAATCCCGATCGTTGAATAGCACGTCGTACACATCCCCTTCCACAATTATAAGAAGCCAATGCCAATAGCCAATCGTTAAACTCATCGTAAGCATCCTTGAAATAGCGACTTGCTGCATAGCAGGCTGCGTAGGGATCTTTGCGTTCATCTACATAACTATCCATCGTCAAATCATATATTTTCGCCGTGGGGTACATAAATTGCCATAATCCCACTGCGCCAGAACGCGATACTAAATGCGGATCTAACGAAGATTCAATAACGGATATATATTTTATTTCATCAGGCAACTGGCTTTCGGAAAAAATCTTTTCATATATCGGAAAATAGTATTGTGCTAATCCTTGCAACTTACTCATATAAGGATTGTAATTGCGTGAGCTGTATTTATCGATATAAGATTTTATTTTTTCGTTTAGAGCTAATGGAATAGTTTGTTGTATTTTACGCATACGATTAAAGACCAATGAGTCTTCAGCTGTATGTAATGGATCACAATAAGACAATGTTTTGAGCGAATCCAATCCAGAAATAATGATATTTCGTTGGCTAGATACTGCTTCTATCAAATGCAATGGAACAGGCTCCATATCGATATGGGCTATGTCTTGAGCGTGTAAAGAGAATTGTAATCCCAATACACAAAAAGGCATTAACCACAAACGGTTTTTAATCATACGGTATTCTCGGTGTTTTTATGTAAACGTAAATTTTCCCCAAGTAGTATATTCACGTCAAAAAACTAAAAGAGTTTCGTAGAGGATTACTCTGCGAAACTCTTATTTCTTCCTTTTACCCTCTAATTTAGTTCTGGGGGTTATTGTTATTATTTGTGTTGTTGTTTTGGTTTTCACTAGGCTCTTCCCGTTGACCGTCCTTAAACTCCTTCACGCCACGACCTAGCCCACGCATTAATTCTGGAATTTTTTTGCCACCAAAAAGTAACAAAACCAAAACCACTATGATAATAATCTCTTGCGTCCCGATAAATAATAATCCCGATGTATACATAGTTTTAACATTCTTAGCGTTGCTTTCATTATCAACGCATTACAAATATATAATTAAAATCCTGAATTTCCTGTAACTATTTTGCTAACCACGAAACTGGGTTCATTGCAGTCTGCCCCTGGAAGACACCAAAGTTCACAATCGAATACCCCGCATCCGGATCCTCACCTGCCGTTCCAACTTGTTGTCCTCTTCCTACTTTCTGCCCACGCCTTACAGACACACTCTTCAGATTGGAATACGAGGTGAAATATTCCCCGTGCTTTATCACCACAAAACTTCCAATTACCTGCACTACATCTCCTTCGAAGACTGCTTTCACCGGCGCGTTATCAGTCGTCCGAATGGCCACATCAGAGTTATCGATACGCACATTCCGTTCTACCGTTTCGAAACCAAAGTTCCGCACAACATTTCCTTGTGACACTGGCCAAGGTAGTCGTCCGCGATTAGATTTGAAATCTGCAGATAGTTTTGCTGCTTCCGGTGTAGAGCGAAGAACTTCACTATCTGATTTCCGCGGTGTCGATTTCTCCACTTCTTCTACGGTTTTACCTGTCCGTTTGGCCTCTGCCTCTGCAGCCTTTCTCCGTGCTTCTTCTGCTAGTTTACGCTGTGCTTCGATTTCCCGACGGATCGCCGCTTGAATCATCGCATCAATACGTTTTTTCTCTTGCTGTTTCTGGCTGAGCTGTCCTCTATAGGTAGATTCTTCTTTTTGCAATTGGCTAAGTTCTTTTGCATGTGCAGATCGGTCCTTAGCAATAATCGCTTTCTCTGCTTCCTGTTCTTTCAAAAGTTTATTTTGCATTTCACGATCTCTCTCCAATTGTGCAATTTTCAACTCAATCTCCTTTTTAGTAGCCTCAATTTCAGCAGCTTTTATCTTACGTGCGTCATTAAACTGTTGTAAATATTTCACGCGTTTAAAAGCTTGGTTAAAATCTTTCGAAGCAAAAATAAACATGAGTTTATTATACCCGTTTTTATTACGGAAAGCAAAGAGAATCATTTTCTCATAATCCTTCCGCATCTTTTCCAACTCGGCTTTTAACTCATTAACAGCCTTCGTATTCTTTTGGATATTGTTATTAATAATCCGTAATTCTGAACTTATCGTCTTGATTTTATCTTCCCGTAGATTTAATTGCCGACTTAACGCATTCACCTCTTTTTGAGAAAGTAACTTTTCTTGTGTTTTGGCACGCACAATTTTCATTAACTCCGCAATCTCTGCATCTATCTTCTCTCGTTGCTTCTTTAATTCAGCGCTACTTTGAGCAGAAACCAGTCCTACCCCGACACTGCAAATAAACAAGAAACTAAATAGTATTTTTTTTATATCCATGAACCGTTTTTCTCTTTTTTTCGGCAAAAATAAGCCTACAAAAATAAAGATTATTTTGCGCTTTTATGATGATCGTCCCTAATTTATTACTTTATATCGACTAGGAACAGAAAAAGGCATTTCGATATGTTCATTAAAAGAGACACGATTATATCCTAATCGTGCTTTCAGCGAAACGTCTTCTCCTACGATATTTAACGCGATATCTTGCGGAAAATTATAGCCGTCCGTTTTTACATAGTCTCCATAAAAAGCCTCAAGATTGTTTCCTCCTCCTACTTCTTGTAAGATGAAATGGAAAGGTCTATTTTCCTTATTGATACGGTATTGATAGGATAATTGTTCTTTAATCCCGACAACAATAAGCTCATCCACAGCACTGGCTACCTGCACATCGGTCGCACGCAACAAGTTCGAAGACACATTCGCCATTAACAAATCTTGGAGCGTCGTAAATGTAATACCGCGGTCCGTATAATTGTATATATAAGAAAAAGGTTTCGCGATATACTCCCCCGGCAATTTATTAAGTATTTTAACACTGTCAGGCGTTATGAAGATACGAGCCACCTCGATACCTAATGTGGCCGTGACGGACATCCAGATAGCCTTATCTCTTTCTATCCGTACATTCAACATAATGTCCTGTGTATTTTTACCCATCTCGATTTTTGTTTTTGCTCGTCCGGAGAATGTATAAAAATCCAAATTATTCATTTCGAAAGTCTTGATACTCGCTGCATTCGCCGCACTAATTTCTGCTGGCGTATCATGCGATGGCATAGCTATTTTTCGCTTTGTTTTACAAGAAGTAAACACTAACGTCCCGACTATTACCAACAAAATTATTCTACTCCACATAACTTTTTGTTGCTATTTTCGACTTCAATTTTTCTACATCGATATCACTCCCATCACTCACTGCCAAAGCTCTTTCCCATTGCTTCAATGCATCTTTACTGTTTCCTGATTTAAATAAGATATCGCCATAATGCTCATACAGCACTGCCGATGGAGACGATCCGCGAACTGCTTTTTCTATCCATTTTAACGCTTCTTTATAATTCTCTTGCTGGAAAAGTACCCATGCATATGTATCCTGAAAAGTAGCAGATGCTGGTTCCAGTTCGTTGGATTGTCGAGAAAGCTTTTCGGCCAAATCGAGCTTCTCTTTGCGTTCAGCCAGATAATACGCATAGTTATTCATAGCCGTAGCATTTGTACTGTCTAATTTTATAGCCTCTTCATAAGCTACATCCGAAACATCCGCCAACTCTAATTTATGATATAAATCGCCAAGGCCTGCGTAGATGAGCGATTGTAAATATGTATTATCTTCTCCGCTATTATCCAACGCAGCTTCCATCAATTTACGAGCATTCTCGCCATCATCTTTCACCATATACGCCAACCCCGTAAAATACAACAACATCGGATTATTTGGATTGGCATCTAATGCTTCTAAACCGTGATCAACAGCTTGATCCACCTCATTAAGTGCCATTTCCACGTTCATCAACATACGCCATGCATCGACGTGTGCACGATTAATGCCTACAGCCGTTAGAAACAAAGACCGAGCTTCCTGCAAATTCCCTCTACGCCAAAGCACATCACCTTTCGCTACATGACTATCGGCAATTCGCGGATGCTTCAACACCAATATATTTGCCAACCCCTGAATCTGTTCCAGCGTAAATCCCGATTTGCCACGCAACAATGTAAACATGACACGATGCTTATCCATGTAGTTGACATCCATCGATTCGAAAGCTTTTCGTAACGACTCCAACGCTTGCTTACCTCTTTTGCCTGCGGTATAGGCATCTGCAAGATCTAGATATAATAATGGATCGTTCGTATTTTTTAATCCTTTCTCTAAGATCTGTATGGCTTGCCTTGTCGCATTTTTATCCATGTAGATGAATCCCAACGTACTGTACACCTGGCGGAGCCCCGAATTGTCCTGCATTCGAACCAATAATATTTTTTCCGCTTCCTGTTTTCTGTCCAGATCGACCAGCATTTCTGCTTTCATGACATCCAAGGTATCGGAATCTCCAAATTTTGCCACCGCATCATCATACACCTGTAAAGCCTCTTCTGATTTTTTGGATGCGTGAAGTAATAACATTTTCTCCCGATAAAGTGACTCGTTGTCAGGGAGCGCTTCAATAGCGCGGTCAACTACCGGAACTGCAGCTGCCAGATCTCCTTTGCTTTTATGGAGTTCGACCAGATAGTTGGCATATAACATATTTTTAGGCTCTATCTCCCATGCTTTCTCTACGATAGGTATAGCCATATCAAAATTACGGGCCTGTCCGTATAAAAGCGCTTTCGCATAATACACTTCTGCAGCATCGGGATATTTGGCGATAATATCATCCAGTTTCTCTATCGCTCCTACAAAATCCCCCGTACGTAATCTTCCTTCTACATCAACTAACAATTGCTTATAAGGCTTATCGCCTTCCTGCTCTTGCGCATAAATATTTTCTATGCAAAACAATCCGAAGATGGTAAGTAATCCTATACAAGCTATTTTTTTCAACATATTCATCCCTTTTCTTTCTTATTTTATTCGTGGGAACAAAGCCCACCTTATAAAGATGACAAAAAAAAGTAAAAGTTTAGTGTTTGTATCTTAAAATAGGTTAAATTTTGAATTTTCATACTTTTTCGTTCGCTGTCATTTTTACACACTAACTATTCTTTAGATTTTTTCTTTACAAAATATTTTATTTAGATTTGGCCAAGTAACTAATTTAAATCTGATGTACAGATCGCCTTTTACCGATGAAAAAGACCTGTTAAACAAGGTGCAGAACGGAGATAGATTGGCTTTTGAAATCATTTATCATCGTTATAAAGGCTTGCTTTATGTACATGCTTCTAGACACTTACGAAATCAAGAAGAGGCAAAAGATATCGTACACGATATCTTTTCAAATTTATGGCAGAACAGAACAACATTATACATACAAGATAGCTTGACGGCTTATCTCTATCAGGCTGTACGGAACGGCGTCATCAACCAACAACTCAAAAGTCAACGAGCAGACGAATACATCAACTCTTTACAGGGATTTATTGAACATGTCCAAATGGACACTGACCATCGCGTCAGAGAAAAAATGCTTATGGAGCTTATTGAACAAGAGATAGCTTCTTTACCTCCCAAAATGCGATCCGTATTTGAACTTAGCCGAAAAGAAGGCCTCTCTCACAAAGAAATCGCCGAACAGCTCCATATCAGTGAGCAAAGTGTCCGTAGCCATGTAAAAGGTGCGCTCAAAATCCTGCGTTTACGACTTGGCCTCCTTTTCATACTCCTCTACTTTACGGGATTTTAAAAATAATTCATTTTTTTTACCCCCATACACTCGTTTCGATTGTCTCTTCTTGTATATAAGCCGAAAACAGGGAGAAACAATTGAAAGAACAACAACATGCTAAAGATATTCTGCGTCGTTATGTAAATGATCAATGTACCGAAGAAGAGCGGATATGGGTTGAAGAGTGGTATAGAAAACATTACGATACGGAATTCAAAATTGATTCGAAGTTGGCTGAAGAGCATCTTGCGGATGTGTGGCAGTTACTTGATAGTGAAGTGCAGCGTAAAAAGATATGGACTTTGCGTAAAATAGCAGTAGCTGCAGCGTCGGTAATCCTTCTCGTTGGTATCGGCTTTCTTGTAAATAAATCGACAAAGTCTTCTACACATCACATCGCGCATTCATCCCAAGAAGCTCCAATACAGGTTGGTCGTGATCAAGCGTTGCTTACTCTTGCAGACGGTCGCACCATCCATCTGGATAGTATAGCTGTAGGCGATCATCTCTCCGAAAATGGCATTACCATCACTAAAATGGATGACGGCACATTGACATATGCTATAAAAGAGGTTCTTGGCCACACAACCGAGCAGATATACAATACCATTTCCACTCCTCGCGGAGGACAATATAAGGTTGTCCTACCGGACAATTCCATCGTGTGGCTCAATGCCGCTTCCTCTCTTCGGTTTCCGATTGCCTTTACAGGGAATACACGTGAAGTAGAGCTCGTTGGCGAGGGGTATTTTGAGGTCGCCCATCATAAACAAAAACCTTTTATCGTTACATCCACAGATCAGCAAACCATCGTCAAAGGAACCAAATTTAATATTACGTCCTATCCAGATGATGTCAAAAAAACGACTACGTTGCTAGAGGGATCGGTGTTGGTGAAAAAAACATCCGATATGGGACATGATGATCTATTGCTTCAACCTAATGAACAAGTAGTATTACAGCATAACCGCTTTACTAAATCACATGTTAACGCTGCTGATGCTATCTCTTGGAAAAACGGGAAGTTTGTGTTTAACGATACACCTTTAAAGAATATCATGCAACAACTTGCACGTTGGTATGATGTGGAGATTGTTTATTTGGAATCTACAGAAGGAATTACTTTCACTGGCTCCATATCTCGATTCGATGACATACAAGATGTATTACGTAAGATATCACTCACCGAAAGCGTACAATTTCAAACAAAAGAAAGGAGGATTATGGTACGACGCTAACGCCAATCTGTGGAGTATCCCAAAATGAAAACCGGATTCCGATTGCAGCGGAACCCGGCGAAAATCATTAGGGAGTCGCAGATCAAATCTTATAATAAGGACATAAAATATATTGCTAACCCTAAAATTCAATTCAAATATATGAATTTTTACAACCATGTTATTGTATGGAGGGGATTTATACACACAATAACATTTAGAAGAATGATGATGAGAATACAGCTCGTATTACTATCTCTTTTTTTAATCATACAAATACATGCCAACGACCTAAAGGCACAAAGATTGACATTGAATGCCAACCAAATGTCGTTGGAAAATGTACTAAAAGAGGTAACAAAACAGACCGCTTATGATTTTCTGTACAATCCGGATTTGCTAATAAAACATGCTGTACCGGTAACGCTAAGCCAGATAAACAAACCGTTGGAAGACGTGCTCGAGTACATTTTCAAAGGACAACCACGTCTCACTTATACCGTGGATCAGAAAACGGTTATTATTCGACCAAAAAAAGAAACAGCGACACCTATCAGCACAACAAACACAGCCACATTGCAAGCGGTTATTCGCGGCCGTGTGATCAACGAACAAGGTGAACCAATGTCAGATGTGACTGTGCAATTCCAAGGGACGACAAGGGGAACCAAGACAAATGAACAGGGATTGTACGACATCGAAATTATCGGAAATAACACGACCTTAGTCTTCAGTTATATAGGTTATACCACAGAAGAAGTTTCCATTGCCGGGAAACAGGAAATAAATGTGGTATTGAAAATACAGGACGCCAACCTAGATGAAGTTGTCGTGGTTGGATATGGCACACAGAAAAGAAGCGACGTAACAGGTGCCATTGTATCCATCAGACCACAAGAACTCGAAAATATGCCCTACTCCAATGTGGTGCAATCGTTACAAGGCAAGCTTCCGGGGGTGAACATCACCAACACCGGAACCAGTGCCGAAGGAGATACCCGGGTACGGGTACGCGCACAGAATTCGATCAACGCCGATGCCGGACCATTGATCGTATTGGACGGTATCCAGTTCGAAGGATTCCTTTCGGAAATCAGTCCGAACGATATCGAATCGATCGAAGTACTAAAGGACGCTTCTTCTGCCGCGATCTATGGGGCACGTGGAGCTAATGGTGTCATGTTGATCACCACTAAGCGGGGCCTTGCAGGTAAAACCCGTATCGCGCTGGAATCCATGTTCAGCACCAGCAACATCATCAACCGGCCGGATATGATGGATGCTACACAGTTTTATAATTTCAAACAACAGCGCATGGGGTTCGTCAGTTCGTTTGAGGAACAGCAATACCAAAACGGCGTGAATACCGATTGGCTGGACTATGCGACACAGACCGGCTTTAAACAGGATCACAACCTATCCATTTCGGGTGGAGCGGAAAAAACAAAGTTTTTTATCGCCGGAAATGCTTCCCGAACCGATGGTGTCGCCCGTAATGACGTATACAATCGTTATGCATTGCGGATCAATATGGATACCGAGATCACCCCGTGGCTAACGTTCGGTACAGCATCTACCATAGGCTATTACGATCGTCCCGGTGAGGGAGCCAATATCAGCAACGCCAGCCGGATGAATCCGCTGACAGCACCCTATGACGAGGACGGAAACTTGAATTTCCAACCCAATCCGGACGACTTGAACATTGTAAGTCCATTGGAAGGATTAAACATCCAAAAAGAAGATGTAGCCAGACGGATATTGACCAACAACTACATTCAGGTCGATTTCCCCTTTGTCGAAGGGCTTTCGTTCAAGACGTTGACGGGCTACAATTACCGAACTAGGCTAATCGAACAATACAGTTCTGCCTCCAACACGCTACGAGGCAGCCAGGTGGGTGGCTCTGCAACGGTAAACAATCAAAACCGAGAAGAATGGTCCATTGAAAACATCCTAAGTTATACGCGGGATTTCGGGCCGCATAATATCTTCCTAACTGGGGTCTATACCGCCCGGGCGTACGAAACGAAGTTTCACGACAATTCCGGTGTAGGGTTTCCGGGCGATCACATGTCGTACTACCAATTCAGGTTGGCCACCACCCTGACCCCATCGGATCAATATACCAAAGAATCTTCCTTATCACAAATGTTTCGTGCGAACTACAGCTACGACAGCAGGTATCTGTTTACCTTCACGGTGCGCCGCGATGGCTTTTCCGCTTTTGGCGCGAACAACAAATACAGCGTCTTTCCTTCTGCAGCTGTTGGGTGGAATATGGAACGGGAATCTTTTATGCAATCCCTCACTTGGCTAAATCGCTCGAAGCTGCGGCTTTCGCTGGGCGAAAGCGGCAACCAGGCCATCAGTGCCTATTCGTCAATGCCGACCATGGCCAACCAATATTACCTGGATAACGCTGGCGACCCATTGATCGGCTTCTATCCTAACCAGCTGGCCGATCCCACCCTTAGTTGGGAAACCACGCGCCAGCTCAATATCGGATGGGATTTCGCCCTACTCAAAAATCGGTTATCCGGAACTGTGGACGCCTATTTTTCCAATACCCGGTCCTTGTTACTGAACAAACAAATCCCTCAAATCAACGGCGTGACTACCATCCGGCAGAACATTGGTCAGACAAAGAGTAACGGTATTGAGGTGGCGTTATCTTCAATCAATGTACAAAGCGATAACTTCTCTTGGCAAACCAATGCCAACTTTACCTACGCCAAAAACGAAATTGTAGACGTCGGATTGTTTGATGAAGCAGGGAATCCGTTGGATAACGTGGCCAGCAGTTGGTTTATCGGCAAGCCAATAGGTGTCATTTATACCTATGGGTTTGACGGGATATGGCAGGAAACCGACGATATACTCAACTCGCATATGCCCACGGCAAGACCGGGCGATGTTCGGGTAAAGGACTACAACAACGACGGTGCCATCACGGTGGATGACCGGCATATAATCGGCCAGAACTTCCCGAAATACACGATTGGCTTCACCAACACGTTCGCTTACAGGGATCTCTCGCTAAGCTTCTTCATCTATGCATCTCAGGGGGCTACTCGTTATACCGAACATATGAATACCTACTTCAATGGATCAACAACCATCCGTCAACGGGAATGGTGGACACCGGAAAATAAAATCAACACTTACCCCGCGAATCGGGACGATTCCAACCCCTATGGCCTCAATTATTTCGGGAAGACGAACGACGCTTCGTTTATTCGCTTGAGCGATATTTCGCTGGCGTATAAACTGCCCCTATCGATTACCAATAAAATACATGTAGATCGTCTAGAACTTTTTACCAACGTGAAAAATGTACTAACGTTAACCCGTTACATAGGGATGGATCCCGAATACGAATCTGACTTCGGCATTCCGCAAATACGAACATTTCTTTTCGGTGCGCGAATCGGATTTTAATCATTTCAATTACACCCAATCATGAAAACATACGCATACAAGCTATTCATACTACTGACACTGACCGTATTACTGGTCGGATGCAGCGACAGCTTTCTTGACGAAGTTGCAAAAGACGAGACTTACGCAGATAACCTCTATACCGACCTGAACGGCTTTAAACTGGCCAAAAACGCACTGCTCCATTTCCCAAGGCAGGAACGCATGGAGCCCATTCAATCCGCCGAGTTAGGTGTAATATGGAAAATCGGCACGGACATCGGCTGGGCAAATACAGAACTTTCGTGGACGAGAGGCCTCAATCAATATACGACAGCCGACCTAAACGGAATGATGCAATTTTTAAATGGTGACACCGAAGGAAGACCAGGAATATTCCTCATCCTGTACAGATGTATCAGTTCCGCCAATTTACTGATTGCCCGTTCGGACAACCCCGAGGTCGATTGGCAAGGGGGAAATGAAGTGGAAAACGAGGCAAATAAGAATGAAATGGTCGCCCATGCCAGGCTCATCCGTGCGTGGGCCTATCGTCATCTGGTCATGACGTTCGGACCCGTTCCGATCAATACGACCGAAATCACCGGAGAGAATTACCGGGACGATTGGCAACGGGATCCGGTAGAAAGCATCCAAGCCTTAATTGAAGAGGATCTGCTTTTTGCAGAACAATGGTTGCCAGATAATTCCAACGATGTCGCTCGGTTGTCAAAGGCGATTGCGCAGCATTATCTCGCTGAATTGTATCTTTGGCAAAATAAACCCGAACAGGCAGAAGCCAAGGCTAGGGCAGTAGTTGATAACCCAAACTACCGATTGATTACCGAGCGCTACGGCGTCCGCAGAAACGAGCCAGGATGCGCGTTTATGGATCAATTCTATGACGGCAACATCCTACCCAGCCAGGGCAATACCGAAGCTCTTTGGGTATTTCCAAATTCCGATGTCGACAATATCCTGGGGGCGTACGGCAATACGATGCGTCGCACGTGGGTCTCGGCATACAACAACCGAAACATCGAGTATTCGCCTGAGTATGGCGGAAGGGGTATCGGGCGTGCCGCAATTACGGCTTGGGTATTTTCTATATATGAGTCGTCGGACGATCGGTTTAGCGAACATGCTATTCGGAAAAGCTATGTGGATCGGGATGGAAATACCATCATGTGCCACATGTCTGCATCTCAAATGACAACCAATAACCACATTTGGGCTAGTACCCGAAAATGGGATTGGACGTACGATAATCCTTCGCGGTATGGAGAGAGCTATTCCTATGCTGACCAGACCTATCTGCGATTGGCGGACACCTACCTGTTACTTGCCGAAGCACTACATATGCAAGGAAATAATAGTGAGAGTAATGGTGCCGCATTTTTCATCAACCAAGTGCGCCAACGCGCCAATGCAACGCCTGTTTCCACGGGCGACGTTACATTGGATTATATCCTTGACGAAAGAGCCCGCGAGCTTGTGACGGAAGAACCGCGTCGGGAAACACTCATGCGTACCGGTAAATTGATCGAGCGGACACGATTGTACAACCCGATTGCATCTGGTCAGCGCGACGGTGGTACAGGCATTCAATCGTTCCATACGCTCTTGCCGTTCCCACAGCGAATCATTGACGCCAATACCGGGCATCCACTTAAACAGAATCCTGGGTATAACTAATAGAAACCTAAACGATGAAACCGAGATGTAAATAAGCATTGACAAACCAGGCAGTAATTATATACTCGAGCTCTCATCAGCCATAAGAAAAAAATAAATAGATGAAAACGATACTATATCTAACATTTTTTTTGACCGCCTTTACCACATGTAAAGTCGAAAAATTTGAATCAGACAACCGTATTTCCGGCTACCCTGAAGCAGCTATTGAAACACTACGTGAGACTCCATACCCCATGGGAGCAGCCATCACAATGGGCGCGCTGCGCGATAACGAAACCTACCGTCAAACGGTAATTAAAGAAATGAGCAGCATCACAGCCGAAAATGCCATGAAAATGAATTTCATCAGCACAGGCCGTGGGGAATACTTCTGGGACGATGCCGACTATTTGGTTGATTTTGCAGTACAAAACGACATCCGGATACATGGCCACACGTTACTGTGGTACCGACATACACCAGATTGGGTCAGCGGATTTTCGGGAACCAAAGAAGAATGGATAGCGATTATGCGTGAATATATTCAGACCGTAGTGGGTCGCTACCGAGGGAAAATCGCCTCCTGGGATGTCCTCAATGAAATCATCCTGGATGACGGTTCCTTACGCCCTTCGGTTTGGTTGACCAATATTGGACAGGAGTACATTGGCTTAGCTTACCAGTTTGCACACGAAGCTGATCCCGACGCACTGCTTTTCTACAATGATTATGGGCATGAATACAGCCACAACCGTCGGTTAGCAACCAAACAATTGGCAGACAGCTTGGTGGATGCCGGTGTTCCTATCCATGGCATCGGCCTGCAAATGCATACCAACACCAACCGGTCGATCAACGATCTGCGGTATGCCATCATGTCCGCGGCCACAACCAAACTGTTGATACATGTGTCAGAGCTCGATGTTGCAGTAAACCCGGATCAAAATCCTAACGCGACATTTACAGAGGCTTTAGCGATCCGGCAACAGGAGGCTTATCGGGCGGTAGCCCAGGCCATGTTGGATTTGCCGGAAGAACAGCAGTTCGGCATTACTTTTTGGGGAGTATCTGATGCCAATTCGTTCATGCGGGATAATCCGGATTGGCCATTGGTTTTCGACAGCAACTATCAACGGAAAACAGCCTATCGAGGACTTTTGCAAGGAATTTACCGAAAAGGCGATAAAATGGTACCCGTATCTCTTGACCAAGCATCACTGAATTTGTTTTCGGATGCCCAAGTGGAAATAGCCATTTCGGGGGGGATGTCACCGTATGTTGTAAGCGAAAATTCCAACCCGGCGGCAGCAACGGCTGTTATTAAAGGAACTAAACTTGTCATAACGGGTACAACAGAAGGAACAACAAACATTGCCGTCACAGGAGAAGACGGAAGCAGTGCCCAGCTACTGGTAACAGTAAAGAGGAAGCCAAATCTGATTACTTTTGAACAATTGAAAGCTAACTTGTCATCACAAGAATCTATTATTTTACCTGATGACATTAAAATCAAAGGCGTCGTTATCTCGGATAATAAAAACAGAAATATTGACAATAAAACTATTGTATTACAAGAAGATAACAATAAAGGGGGGCTTTTTATAGAGATGACAGGAGAAGCCGATTTGAATATAGGAGATGAAGTAGAAGTGATTGTATCACAACGTACGCTGGCGAAGGTATATGATGAGTTTACATTAAAGGATATTCCGACGGATCATATTCAAAAACTGGGCGACAAAATCATTATACCTAATGAAACAACTATCGACCAGATACTTGCCAACAAAAAAGATTGGACAGGTACATTGGTAAAATTAGGTAGCGGCAGTTTTTTGGGAGGAAATGGGAAGTATACCGGAATATTGGAATATACCAATGCAAGTGGTGCCGTTAAATCTATGATACGACAAAACGCGACTTTTGCAGGTAATGATTATCCGGAACAGGTTGACAACCTCATTGGTATCATACGAAGTGAAGGAGGTGATATCAGATTGGATATTCGGAATACCGACGACGTCATGGGGAAAGTAAGGCCGCACACCTTTATTTTAGATAATTTTGAAAGTGGGGTGAAGGATATCAAATTTAGAGGAGGACCGGATGCTGCCGTTGTAGAAGTGGTGAACAACCCCTTGAAATCGGGCTTAAATACCAGTGATAAAGTGCTCATGGTAACAAAGAGCTTTGCAAGCCAGCAATTAAATATTTATATTAGAAGAGCGAGCAATCCAACCGTGGATATATCCGATGAGGTATGGGGGAAGAATTTCAACCGTGTCAGGTTTATGTATTACAACCCGATTACCTCCGGAAGGTTTGTTAGCTGGAAGTATAATGGACAAGATCCGACACTCAATATTACGCCTCAACCGGAATTTGGTGTTTGGTCTTACGTAGATATAGCCGTGACACCAAATCAGATGGATGCCCTTACGTCAATACATTTACGTTTAAATGACGGAGGAAATAGCGATAATGATGTCGTCTATATAGATAATATTGAATTTTATAACGCAGAGCTTATGGAAGAATGGATGGGGCAATAAGAATAACTAAATTAAATATGAAAAAACTATTTGTGCCGGCAATAGCCTTAGGACTATTATCAATTATGATTTTATGTTCCTTTACCTGGAAACCGCTTACTCCCGAAACAATCGGCATGGTATCTTATACCTATCGGAAGAGTTTACAGAAAGATATGGCTGCAACTCTTGATACGATCAAGTCCCTAGGTGTTGTGGATATGGAGTTTTCTAACCTATTCGGTAAAACTGCCGGGGAAATACGTAAGCTACTTGACGAAAGAGGAATGTATTGTTCGTCTTTCGGGGTCAGCTATGATGATTTGACCAATAAAACAAGAGAGGTAGGCGAGAATGCCCGGATATTAGGTGCGAAATACGTACGAGTCGCTTGGATATCCCACAACGCGCCATTTTCTATTGAAGATGCTCAAAAAGCGGTGAAAGATTTCAATACAGCGGGGAAAATATTGAAGGATGAGTTTGATATTACGTTCTGTTACCATAACCACGGATACGAGTTTCATCCGTATGAAAACGGGACCCTTTTTGATTATATCATGAAAAACACAAACCCTGAATATGTTAGCTTCGAACTGGATATATTTTGGGCATTCTTTCCGGGAGCAGATCCGATACAACTGTTAGAGAACTACGGAAAAAGATTCAAGTTAATGCATCTGAAGGATCTAAAAAAAGGGGTTACTGGAAATTTATCGGGGGGAACGGATGTGAAAAATGGCGTAGCATTGGGAACCGGGCAGTTGGATCTACCTGCTATCTTGAAGGCAGCAGAACAATCTGCTATTGAACATTATTATATTGAAGATGAAAGTCCGATTTATTACAAACAGGTACCTCAGTCTATTGCTTATTTAAACGACATTCTTCAGAAATAACAGGATTTTTTCTGTGTAACAAGGATAAAAACTGTAAAGTGTTTGCAAAAAACGCTTTACAGTTCCTTCGGGATCGAATCACGTTTTCGTAATATAAAATCCCCGACACAAAAATGTATCGGGGATTTCCTTATTTTAAACACTAAAATTACGCGCCTAACTGTACACGTTTAAACGCTGTAACAGTCAATCCTTTCGATACAGAATCTAAGAATTGAGCAATATTTTTAGAAGAATCTTTCACAAATTCCTGGTTCAACAATGTTGTGTCTTTGAAGAATTTGTTCAATTTCCCTTGTGCAATTTTCTCTGCCATCTCAGCAGGCTTTCCTTCAGCAATTATTTGCTCTTTTGCAATGGCAATTTCACGATCAATTGTTTCTTGATCTACACCATCTTTATCAATAGCAATAGGATTCATAGCAGCAATTTGCATCGCCACATCTTTACCAGCTTCATCAGCACTAGCCGCATCCGCAGAAAGACCAACCAATACCCCTAGACGGTAATTTCCGTGGATATACGCAACAACTTTTTCCGCAGAAACAGCTTCATATTTAGAAACATCAATTTTCTCACCGATTACACCTGTTTGCTCGATTAAAGCATCGGCAATTTTCTTACCGTCCAATTCTAGATCTTTTAGTTCTTCTACGGAAGTAGGACCATTTTGCAATGCAACGTCAGCAATTTTTTCTGCGAAAGCGACGAAGTCTGCATTTTTTGCGACGAAATCTGTCTCACAGTTTACTTCTACGACGATGCCTGATTTACCATCAGCAGAAGCTTTAGCGATAACAACACCTTCGTTAGAATCACGGTCCTGACGACTAGCTGCTACCTTAGCACCTTTTTTACGCAAGTAGTCGATAGCCGCTTCGAAATCACCGTTTGATTCTACTAATGCTTTTTTACAATCCATCATACCAGCGCCAGTTTGTTGACGCAATTTGTTTACATCTGATGCAGAAATTTGTACTGACATGTTTTTATTTCTTTAATAAATTTTACGATTCGATAGCCTGACAAGTATAACATATACATGCAACACAGGCATTAAACTTTTGTTAAATAATAAAAAACCGGACAAACTTATGTAGACTCCGCGAAGCAAGGCTTCATAAAGGCTAACACTTGTTTATCCGGCTTCCACACGGAGAAGAATATTATTCTCCGTCTTTTGCTTTACGAGGACGTTTTCCAGTGTTAGCTTCTTCAGCTTCACCGTTATCTATTGCAGCTTTAGCAGCTACAGCTTCTTTTTCAGCCTCTTCTTCTTTATCGCGTTTGCGTTCTTCCAAGCCTTCTTGAATAGCTTTTCCTATAATTCCCGCGATCAAGCTAATTGATTTTGTAGCATCATCATTTGCCGGAATAGGAAAATCGATATTGGAAGGATCAGAGTTGGTATCTACCATTGCGAACGTAGGAATATTCAACTTAATTGCTTCCGAAACTGCGATATGTTCTTTTTTTACATCGATGATAAACAAAGCAGCAGGTAGACGGTTCAAATCAGCGATACCTCCTAAAAGGCTCTCTAACTTCACGCGCTCGCGTTGAATCATCAACTTCTCCTTTTTAGACAATACAGCATATGTACCGTCTTTTTGCATTTTGTCAATGTTAGACATTTTTTTGATAGACTTACGCACTGTTGCAAAGTTTGTAAGCATACCACCCAACCATCTTTCCGTAACGAAAGGCATGTTTACCGCTTTCGCCTGCTCAGAGATGATTTCTTTTGCTTGTTTTTTCGTTGCTACGAATAGCACTTTACGACCCGATTTCACGATTTGTTTGATAGCTGAAGCAGCTTCTTCTAATTTCGTTAAGGTTTTATTCAAGTCGATAATGTGGATACCGTTGCGTTCCATGAAAATGTACTTAGCCATTTTCGGATCCCACTTACGAGTAAGGTGACCAAAGTGAACACCTGCATCCAATAGTTCTTGATATGTTGTTCTTGCCATTTTTTGATCCTCCTTT
>PJTZ01000079.1_pt1 | contig 104966 bp, 94 predicted proteins | sample 1512131 | NCBI WGS metagenome assembly PJTZ01 (sample SAMN08177679, study PRJNA422409) | Soil metagenome, whole genome shotgun sequencing project. | reverse complement strand
AGAAGCATATGGACAGCGATCAAGCGGTAAAATTAAACTACGCTTCAACTTATTCCGGTGTTGCAAACTATTGGAAAAACCGCCAGGGAATGATTGACGCATTGACTAAACACCGTACCGCAGCCACCAAACGCAAGCAAGAAAAGAAATTTCAAAAATGGGCAAATAAAAAGAATAATCGCGCAAAATACGCGGATGTCCTTTCTGATATCAACGCCTATTATGCGGCAACCAATGAAAAGGCAAAACACGACAACTATCTTATCGGCATGCTTCGTTCTTCGACATTTGCCCCATTGCCATACAGCTTGGGAAATGCATTGAAACAATACGCCGCTGCTGACGAGAAAGATCGTACAAATAGACGTCCAAGCCTGGAAAACGGAATTGCAGAGACATTTGAGGATGTCTATCTCCCATTGGAAATTGACGTCCTATCGGACGAGCTAAACCTATATGCTGCAAAAGCAGGTGATATCGCCCCCTATATACAAGAATTAGCCTCCAAAAATAACGGTAATTTTAAAACAGACATTCAGACGGCTTTCGACCAAAGTATTTTTTCTTCGGTTGATAAATTGCATTCATTTTTGTCCAATCCATCAATAGAAACGATTGATCGCGACCCACTCTATTTGATTTCCACTTCTTTGATGGATAAATATCGTGAACGAACACCAGAAACAGAAGCTTTGGATGACAAATTTCAATCGGCTTACCGCAAATATATAGCCGGCACATTGGAAGCTGATCCAAAAGGGAAATATTACCCGGATGCCAACTCTACTTTGCGACTAACGTATGGAACCGTCCGCGCTTTACCCAAAGATCCACGTAATGATGCAAAAACAAACAACTATACAACGTTAAAAGGTACAATCGCGAAATATCAACCTGGCGACGAGGAATTTGATTTGCCGCAACGTCTAATGGATTTGTATGAAGCAAAAGATTACGGCCGTTATGCCGATAAAGCCGGACACATGTCGGTGAATTTCCTAAGCGATCAGGATATTACCGGTGGTAACTCGGGGTCTCCGGTATTAAATGGAAACGGCGAACTGATTGGCTTGGCTTTTGATGGGAATATAGAAGCTATGGCGGGCGATGTGATTTTTGATCCGGTCTTGCAGCGTACCATATCCGTCGACATTCGTTATGTATTATTTATCATCGATAAATTTGCAGGGGCGCAAAATATCATTGATGAGCTAAAAATTGTCGAATAATAGCGTCAAACGAAATTTATTTTTCAATTTTAATACAAAAATTGTACTTTAAAACGTTGTTTTTGTATATTTAGCTTGTATTTATAATCAGCTTAAAATATAATATTCATAAAAACTAAATTTATTTTTAAAAAAATGGAAAACTACAACAAACTAAAAGACTTAGTAGCATCAATCGAAGCTGATGCAGACAAGTTCTTCAACAATGGTAATTCTGCAGCAGGAACACGTGTACGTAAAGGTTTACAAGAAATCAAAACGTTAGCTCAGGAACTTCGTAACGAAGTGACGGCGAAGAAAAATTCCGAGAAATAGTCTTTTGGCTTTTCGCTTATAAAAGCCCGATTGTGTGTACAATCGGGCTTTTTTTATCATGTTATTCGTTTCTCCTATAGAAACATGGCTGCAAACAGTAGATTAAGTTGTTGATCGCTCATCCAACGCCCTAAAATATCTTTTAGCCTACCACGCGCTTCTTGGCGTGTCATCGGTTCATCTCTTTTTCGACCTGCCACGGTTTTTATAGTTGGGGAGCCAAATTTTACATCTGTGGCGTAGATATTGAAATGCTGCTCCGGCACGACCAACCCTAAAATCATTCCAGGTAGCCCATGTACCGTGCCCGGGCCGGCAGACAATGGGATCTGATCGGTATAGAAAGCTACCACATATACAGAATCTAGGGTCACGCCGTTTGCTCTTCGACAATCGTATCCTGCAATATTACGGTACTCATTCGTGATTTTCCATTTTACATGAAGCAACGAGTCCTGAATGAGGACTGGCGAGCCGCCGATTTCAAAGGTTGATTTGGAAACGGATTTCGAAAGATCTTGATATAGCGTCTGCTGATAATCCAGCAAACCGGATCTTAAAAGATTGGAAACAATAGGATCATATGTTTCTTTTACACTTTCCAAGCTCATTTCTTCTCCCCGGAACGAAACTTTCTTTTTTAATACAGCTGTTTCGGAAACTCTATCCATCAATTCCTGATAATATTTCTGACTAAAATTATCATCTTTTAGGGTGGAGATATGTCTTTTCAACAGGTTCTTAACATGTACGGTTTTATCGTAAAGAATAGTACCTTCCGTAGGGAAGTAAGCGTGTTGTGCTTTTACTGTTCCTGCGACAAAAACCATCAGCACAATGACCATCATATCGGTTATCTTTTTCATTATTCTTTTCCTCCTTTCATGGATGTAAAATCCCAGCTGACTTTCAGCATAAAATAGCGTGATATCGTATTGTACGTATTTTGTGAAATCATACTGCCCGATTGGAATCTTCTGAACCCTTTATTCTGGTTAAAAATATCGTTGACGTATACATCCACGGCAAGACTTTCGTCTTTTAAAAATTTCTTTGATATCCCCGGTTTGAACAACAAGAGTTCAAATTTCTCGTTAAGCGCTTTTGTTGGTGCCTCATAATTATACGACATATCGCCGTAAAAACTTAACTTCCACGGCAATTTCCAAGAATACCAAACATTGGTGCGATAAACAAACCCTGAGCTATTTAACTCCGGTTGCAAAGAGGTCTCCATCAACCGCCATCCGGGGTTAAAGCCGATATTGAAATCGATATTCTTCGTGGTATTTTTATAAAGATTCAAACCAAAAGAATAATCATAGTTTGTATTCTCGTTCAACTGTGAATTGATATAATTATAATAATTATTGTAACTTCCGTTTCCTGAAATGCGCGCTTTCAACTGTATTTTTTTGCTGACGTCGAATCCTCCACCTAGCCATATCCTTCCGTTATTGGTGACGTAGCCATCTAAGTTTTCATAAAATAACGTCCGTACGCCGTTTTCAATCATTACATTCTGCTGAATGGCATTTCTTGTTTGTCGCCACTCCATATCGACATATAAATTCGTACCCTTCATCATATTGTAATTGCTGTAATACATATTATATCGGTCGTTACGTGCCGGGGTCAGATCCTCATTTCCGACAACAATATTTAAAGGATCCTGATTCTGCCGAAGTGGCTGGATCTGGGAAAGCGAGGGCAGTGTATTCGAATGATTGTAGTGAAAACCAATCCTTTTATTACTACTTAAATTATAGCGCAATCTTGCCGAAGGATTATACGTAAAAAAGTCACGGTTTGCGCTGAGGTCTTCGTAGTTATTTTGCTGAAACATATCATCGTTCCGAAAGTTATTCGTGAAATTAGCTTCGAATTTTTCCAGTTTGTAATTCAAAGCCACATTTACGGCATTTCTGACCGTATTAAAATTAAAATCACTACTAAATTCTTCATCAAAGTCTGTATAACCTCCATTGCCGTCGTTGTTATAAGAAGTATTGATGGCGTGCGCTCTAGACATATTATACTCATATCCAACTGAAGAGTTCAATTTGGAGGTAATCGGTTCTGTATAGGTCAACGAGCTGGATATACTATTCGACTGACGGTTCATTTCTTTCAATTGATCCGTATTTTCCGTCAGCGTATTCCCCTGTTCATCATACGTGTTAAGGGTCGAGTTCAAAAAGCCTGTCCCTTGGTTATCGCTGACATTTCCACCAAACCGAAAGGACATCGACCGTCCTGTTTTTTTGAACCGCCGCGTAAGATAACCCCGGTAGTTAAAGTCTGTATTATCGGATACCGAGCTTTCCGTCCGTTCGTTGTCGTTTATCGCATCACCATCCTGATTCCAAGACTCAGCCCGGGTATAACTATCCGACTCTGACCGACCTTTCGATGCGGATAGATTGAGCGTAAGGGTGGTCAACGAATCTATTTTCAAATCGTATTTCGTATTAAAACGATGTCTGCGCGCATCGGTTTCCCGATTGGATGTACTGGATGTATTCAATTCCTCATTATCCGGCAAACTATTTCTGGATATAGAGCTCTCTCCCACCTCATTTTGAATCATGCCGTATTTATAGCTCCCATTGAGTTTATGCTTATTTTCTTTCCAGGCGTCCAGAAAACTCACGCCCGTACTCAGTGCTTGAGGCCTACCTTTTCCATCCCAATAATCGAAACCGTCGCCTGATGAGTAAAAATACATGTTGCCGTCGTCCGACATCTCCGTTTCCATTGTCGACATTCCGAATTTCTCCGCTTCCTGCCAATTTAAACTTAGATTGCCGTCATTAGCCCCCATCAGGTAAGCTCCAATCTTCTGGCTACCATTAAATTTGTTGAGGGCTAGCTTTCCCAAATAAAAATCATCCGTTCCTCCGGCTCCTTCAACTTTTCCAAACATCCCTTTTTTAGCATCCTCCTTCAATTTTACGTTGATAGTCTGTATACGCTCTCCATCGTCCACGCCCGTCCGCTCGGTTTCTTCTGACTTCTTCTCGTATAGTTGTACTTTATCCACCATATCCGAACGGATGTTACGGGTTACGAGTGTCGGATCATCACCAAAAAATTCCTCCCCATCCACCAGTACCTTCTCTACCGTCTTTCCCTGGGCGGTTATTTTTCCATCGGCGTCTACCGAAATACCCGGTAGTACCTTTAATAAATCTTCTACTTTCGCATTTTTTTCAACAACAAAACTCGACGCGTCATATTCTGTTGTATCTCCTTTTATGACGACGGGGATTCTGCCTGTCACGATAACTTCTTCAAGAAGATGACTAATGCTGGTCAATTTGACATCGCCTAAATGCACATCCCCATCGTCTTCTATAGCCTTAAAATAATCGCCGTATTTAGGATAACTCACAATGAGCAAATAGGGAATGGTATCGGGTTTGAGCAATTTAAATCCGCCATTCTCCCCCGCTCTGGTATGTGCCACCAGAATAGAGTCTTTGGCCTGCAACAACATAATTGTCGCGTTCGTAAGCGAGGTTTGGTCATTTTCATCCAATACCTTACCGATGATTTCCGTTTGTGCCTGTAAATGATTAAAACATAAGAGAAGGGAGAATACAAAAAGTATGGCAGATAGTCTTTTCATTAAATTGGTAGCTAAAATTCACAAACTAAAGTTTATGCGAAAATATATATAATTATATCACAATTCATACTTTTTCGAAATCTTTTGCATTTTTTAACATCTACCGATTACATCTTCCGTTTCGAAAAAATCGGTAACTTTGTAAAAACACAACATTATGCTGACAGTAAAAGAATATGTCCAATCCAATAAGGATAGATTTTTAGAAGAATTATTCATATTATTACGTTTCCCATCCATAAGTGCCGATTCTAAATACAAAGAAGACATTGTGAAAACGGCCAACTTTGTTGCTGATAAGTTGAAAGAGGCCGGTGCGGATGAAGTAGAAGTTTGCCCAACGGCAGGAAACCCAATTGTTTACGGCGAAAAAATTGTAGACCCATCTCTTCCTACAGTTTTGGTATACGGACATTACGACGTGCAACCTGCCGATCCCTTGGAGCTATGGGATACTCCACCGTTTGAACCTACTATCCGCGATGGTAAAATTTACGCAAGAGGAGCCGCAGATGACAAGGGGCAATTCTATATGCATATCAAGGCATTTGAATATATGATGAAAAACAACGCCTTGGCCTGTAACATCAAATTTATGATCGAGGGTGAAGAGGAAGTAGGCTCTGCCAATTTAGGAACTTTTGTCAAAGAGAATAAAGCGCGTTTAAAAAATGATGTTATTGTCATCTCCGACACATCGATGATCAGCTTGGAACAACCTTCGCTGGAAACAGGGTTGCGAGGGCTTTCTTATGTCGAAGTAGAAGTAACCGGACCAAACCGCGACCTGCATTCGGGTGTGTATGGTGGAGCTGTGGCTAATCCCGCAACCATCCTTGCCAAACTGATCGCATCTTTGCACGATGAAAACAACCATATTGCCATTCCCGGATTTTATGATGATGTGGTAGAATTAAGTCAAGAAGAAAGGGAAGCATTAAACAAAGCTCCGTTCGACATTGACGAATACAAAGCGGATCTAGGCGTTGAGGAACTCTGGGGAGAAAAGGGCTACACCCCGATTGAACACACAGGGATCCGCCCGACATTAGAAGTAAATGGTATTTGGGGCGGTTATATCGGAGAAGGAGCGAAAACTGTATTGCCCGCTAAAGCTTACGCTAAAATATCCATGCGATTGGTTCCCAATCAAAATTCAGAACGGATTACCCATCTCTTCAAAAAACATTTTGAAGAGATTGCTCCTGCATACGTTAAGGTAGTCGTAACACCACATCACGGGGGCGAACCGGTCGTAACACCAACCGATAGCATGGCTTATCAGGCAGCCGAGAGAGCACTGGAAGAGGCATTCCATAAAAAACCTATCCCCACACGCGGCGGAGGTTCTATCCCAATCGTTGCACTGTTTGAGAAAGAGCTGAATGTAAAGACGGTATTGTTGGGCTTTGGGCTTGACAGCGATAATCTACACTCACCAAACGAAAAATACGGCATAGAGAACTACCTGAAAGGTATCGAAACAATTCCGTTATTCTTCAAATATTATGCGGAATTAAATAAATAATAGATTATAATTGTAGAGACGCAATATATTGCGTCTCTACCTTTTAAATATGACCAGACTCTTAAGAAAGATACATCTTTATGCCTATTTTGCTGCTGTTCTATTCTTCTTTTCCCTAGGCTATCCGTTTCTATTTTATTATGCCCGAAATCCCCAAAAGAATTATAAAAAATTGGTATCTTTTCGGAGATGGATAAGTTTAGCCGGAATGTATGCTGTTGGCATCCAAATCCACGTAGAATATGAAACACCTATTGACTGGTCCAAAAATTATGTCCTTTGTGCCAACCACACTTCGTTTCTCGACATCACCATTTTAAATTATCTGTGTCAATCCCCTTTTTCCTTTATGGGAAAAATAGAACTTCTAAAAAATCCGGTCACGCGTATATTCTTTCAGACTATCGATATACCTGTCAAAAGAGACAGTAAAATATCAGCCTTTAAAGCCTACAAGAGGGCGCTGGAACTCCTTCAAGAGGGAAAATCATTGGCTATCTTCCCAGAGGGTAGAATTGACGACGATTATCCTCCACTTTTACATCGTTTTAAGTCCGGTGCTTTCCGAATGGCCTATGAAAATAAAACCCCTATCCTTCCTGTTGTTATTCAAGATGCGTGGCAAATATTATGGGATGATGGGAAAACTTACGGGGCAAAACCGGGTGTCATCCATGTCAAAGTACTCGCTCCCATTGCTCCGAATGCAGCAGGTGGTGAAGCCTTCAGTTCGTTGGAAGCCGAGGTCTATTACAAAATGAAGGAAGCATGGAACACCTGTAATAAATAAATTTTGTATCTTATCCCCACTTTAACGCGAAAGGCATGGAAGAGCATTACTTAATTCAGATAGAAGATATAGGAAGAGAATACGTCATCGGAGCAGAAAGGATACATGCGCTAAAGTCGGTATCCCTAAACATAAAAAAGGGAGAATTTGTTGCGCTTATGGGACCATCTGGTTCAGGTAAATCTACCTTGATGAATATTTTAGGCTGCCTTGATACACCAACTAAAGGACAGTATATACTGAACAACATTAACGTCTCCGAGATGAGTGAGAACGAACTGGCAGAAGTTCGTAACAAAGAAATTGGTTTTGTTTTTCAAACATTCAACCTTTTGCCAAAAAATTCGGCCTTAGAAAACGTGGCACTCCCCTTAATTTATGCCGGCTACAGTAAAAAAATACGGGAGGAAAAAGCATTACAGGCACTGGAAAACGTCGGGTTGGGAAATCGTGTAGATCATAAACCCAACGAGCTATCCGGCGGTCAACGACAGCGTGTGGCCGTAGCGCGCGCGCTCATTAATGATCCTTCCATTATTTTAGCAGACGAACCTACTGGAAATCTAGACACAAAAACATCCATTGAAATCATGGGATTGATGGAAGATATACATTCGAGAGGTAATACTATTATATTGGTCACCCACGAAGAAGATATTGCACAACATGCCCATCGAATCGTGCGTATGCGCGACGGATTAATCGAGGATGACTACCCCAATCCCGATATCAAATCTGTACACCCCAGACTTGATGCACTTAAAGAAAAAGGCTCTGATTTTGAAAACATATAATTTTATAAAGCTGTAACACAACAGATTACATCAAAACAAATTTAATAACAATCGTCTGACTTGATTTAGTGGATAATAATGTTATTTTTGCGAAAAAAAGGATTTCACTAAAATAGTAGATATATGTATTGGACACTAGAACTTGCTTCACATTTGGAAGACGCACCATGGCCAGCAACTAAGGATGAGTTAATTGACTATGGTATTCGTTCGGGGGCTCCAGTTGAGGTTATTGAAAACCTGCAAGCGCTGGAGGATGATGGAGAGCCTTACGAAAACATCGAGGAGATTTGGCCGGACTATCCAACAAAAGACGATTTCTTCTTTAACGAAGACGAATATTAAAAAAGAGAAGGTATTAATCCTTCTCTTTGAAAAGCTGTCTTATTTCCATAAAGTAAGCTTTTTATGTTAAAAATATTATCAAGTTTTCTTCTCTTCTGTTCCGTCGTACACGTTACAGCACAAACCACTGAAACGTCCACGCAAGACGATATTAAACGTATTAAAGATTTTATCGCGGACATAGCGGACGAAGCACTACGCCCGGACATCATTCTGAGCAGACATGTATTGTTGGAGCAGACAGAAACAGATGAAGAATACGACTATCTGGAAGCTAGTATAGAAGAAATACGCATCAATCTCCAACCCAAAAACCTTGATGAAATAACCTATATTCCTTTCCAAGCATTATCTAGGCGAGAAACTCGTGATATCGACCCTGAGGGAAAACCAACAGATAAAATATATTTTTTACATTACCGCAAGCGTCAAATGCTTGCCGTTTATATCGCACAGGATAAAATCGCGTCGTTTACCCTCGTATCTAAAGGAGATAAAGCACACTTTGTCACGTATTAAAGGAACCTATAACATCTTTTTTCATAATTTTTCTTGCATTTTATTAACAAATATTAGACATTTGCTATTGTATAGTAACAAAAATGAAACTGAACAATGTAAATAGAGCTTGGTGGTGGCACAACAGTTAATGTTGTGGCAAAAACCTATTGCTTGAAATTTTTACATCAAAAAATAGTGGGCTTGCCTAAAGATTAGGCAAGCCTTTTTTTATAGACTTTGTTTTGCATGATATGAAAGAAATACTAGCTCATTTATTTGAGTATAAAACATTCACGACGGAAGAAGCATATACTATTCTTACGAATATCGCAACTGGAAAATATGACTCCCATCAAATAGCGGCCTTTATGACGACCTATGGTATGCGCAGTATTCGGGTAGAGGAGCTTAGCGGCTTTCGAAACGCGATGTATGATCTTTGTCTTAAGGTAGAATTCCCAGGGTATGACTTGATTGATTTATGCGGCACCGGCGGAGACGGCAAAAACACGTTTAATATTTCCACATTGGCATCCTTTGTTGTCGCGGGAGCGGGTTATCACGTAGCAAAGCACGGCAATGTCGGTGTTTCTTCTGGATGTGGTTCTTCCAATGTAATGGAATATCTGGGTTATACATTCACCAACAACCGTGATGAATTACAACGCCAATTGGATGAAGCTGGTATCTGTTTTTTACATGCCCCTCTTTTTCACCCGGCAATGAAAACTGTCGCACCGATTAGACGGGCCCTAGGCGTTAAAACATTCTTCAATATGTTGGGGCCACTTACCAATCCTACCAACCCCAAATTCCAGGCTGTAGGTGTGTTTAGTCTAGAGCTCGCCCGATTATATAATTATCTTTATCAAAAAACATCCAAACAATATAGCGTTATCCATGCATTGGATGGCTACGACGAAATATCGCTCACAGGCGATTTCAAAATTATCGATAATCAAGGGGAGAAATACGTGAAGGTAGAGGATCTGGGTTTTTCGCAGATAGCTCCTGCTGATCTAGCTGGTGGAGACACCGTGGAAGAGGCGGCTGCTATCTTCCGTCGTATAATCAGCGGAGAGGGCAATGACAAACAGAATAATGTAGTGCTGACTAACGCTGCTTTTGCTATTAAAACCATACATCCCGAAAAAACATTTGGCGATTGTTATTACGAAGCGGAATCATCTTTGTTGGGAAAAAAAGCATTACAAAGTTTTCAAAAACTGGTCTCTGCATAACATGAATCATTTAAAAATAAAAGTATGTGGTATGCGCGAACCAGCAAACATTCAAGCGCTCGCGTTGCTTCCCATCGACTATATGGGATTCATCTTTTATGAAAAATCCGCTCGTTATACGCCGAATCTTCCAAACATCTCTATTCCTGCTTCCATTAAAAAAACGGGGGTATTTGTGAATGCAGAACAGGCCGTGATCCATAAAAAAATTGCCCAAGGGCTACAAGCGGTCCAGCTACACGGACAAGAGTCCCCTATGTACTGCGAACAAGTAAAAACCCAACGTACAGAAATCATCAAAGCATTTGGAATTGACACGAGCACATCATGGGAAAGCCTTGCTCCTTATGTGGGAATTGTCGACTATTTTCTATTTGACACGAGTAGCCCCCAGCATGGCGGCACAGGTCGCTCTTTCAATTGGGAATTGCTAAAGGCTTATCCATATGACGTTCCCTATTTTTTAAGTGGTGGACTCGACCTCGTTAATATTCCAAATGCACTAGCGATTAAAGACGAACGTTTGATCGGTTTAGACATCAATTCGAAGTTTGAAGTAGAGCCAGGAATAAAAGATATCGACAAATTACAGAAAGCATTGAAAATAATCAGACATGAGTAAATATCAAGTAAACGAAAAAGGATATTATGGTCCATTTGGAGGTGCTTACATCCCGGAGATGTTGTATCCAAATGTAGAGGAGCTCCAAAAAAAATATCTGGAGATCATGCAAGAGGAGAGCTTTCAGCAAGAATTTCAAGAATTGTTGAAAGACTATGTAGGACGTCCCTCCCCTTTGTATCTAGCCAAACGTTTATCCGCACGGTATGGCGCAAACATCTTTCTTAAACGTGAAGACCTCAATCACACCGGCGCACATAAAATCAATAATACGATCGGACAGATTCTCCTCGCCGAACGTCTAGGTAAAAAAAGAATCATCGCGGAAACCGGCGCAGGTCAACACGGTGTCGCTACGGCTACCGTGTGTGCACTAAAGGGACTAGAATGCGTTGTGTATATGGGCGAAATCGATATCCAGCGGCAAGCACCTAATGTGGCACGTATGAAAATGATGGGCGCCACCGTCGTTGCTGCTCAATCGGGGAGCAAAACCTTGAAAGATGCCACCAATGAGGCTTTACGTGACTGGATAAATAATCCAGTAGATACGCATTATATTATTGGTTCGGTAGTGGGTCCACATCCCTACCCCGATTTAGTTGCCCGCTTTCAGTCCATTATATCTGAAGAAACAAAAAAACAGCTTGCAGAAAAAACAGGCAATAGTCTACCGGACTATGTACTCGCCTGCGTAGGTGGAGGCTCGAATGCAGCGGGGATGTTCTACCATTTTCTAGCGGATGAGCAGGTACAACTTATCGCAGTGGAAGCTGCTGGGCATGGCGTAAATAGTGGTGAATCAGCCGCTACGACGGCTTTAGGAAAAGAGGGCGTGTTGCACGGAAGCCGCTCCATTCTTATGCAAACGGAAGACGGACAAGTCGTTGAGCCTTATTCTATATCCGCAGGATTAGATTATCCCGGTATTGGACCTCAACACGCTTGGCTGTATAAAAGTGGACGCGGAAAGTATGTCAGCATTACCGATGATGAAGCCATGGAAGCAGGGTTATTGCTCACCAAACTAGAAGGAATCATACCGGCAATAGAAAGCTCACATGCCTTAGCTTATCTGGAAAAGATGAAGTTTCAAGGAAATGAGAATGTCGTGATCTGTTTATCGGGTCGTGGCGACAAGGATTTGGACAACTATATGAAATATTTTGGATTTTAAAAATCATGCAAGTACAAGATATATTTAAAAAAGATACGTCAAAAGAACTGCTATCCATTTATTATACGGCAGGATATCCGCATTTAGACAGTACGATGGCTATCGCTGAAAAATTAGAACAGGCAGGGGCAGACTTTCTGGAGATTGGCTTTCCCTATTCCGATCCGGTAGCAGACGGGCCTGTTATTCAACACAGTTCGGAGGTAGCGCTAAAAAACGGCATGACACTCCCGCTGCTCTTTCAACAATTGGCAGCATTAAGATCACGGGTGTCCATCCCTATTTTCCTGATGGGATACTTTAATACAGTCTTACAATACGGTGTTGAAAACTTCTGTAAATCTTGCCAGGAAGTAGGTGTGAACGGCGCTATTATACCCGATTTGCCTATGTACGAATATGAAGAGCTTTATCAAGAGGTATTTGCGCAATACGGCATTAGTAATATCTTTTTGGTTACACCACAAACCTCCGCGGAACGGATACGAAAAATAGACGCACTCTCCAATAGCTTTATTTACCTACTATCGTCTAATGCAACGACAGGTAAAAACTTGGAAGTCGGTGAACAAGCGGAACAATATTTTCAACGCTTGAAAGACATGAACTTAACCAATCCATTGGTAATAGGTTTTGGAATTTCGGATAAGGGTACTTTTCAGAAAGCTACAAACTACGCCAAAGGAGCCATTATTGGAAGTGCATTTGTCCGCTTATTGGCAGACGATAACTACATAGACAAAATAAACCCTTTTATCAAAAGTATAAAAACCTCATAAGAGGTGTTTGTCTTTACGCCTGTCCTTATTTCACTGTTCGGACAGGCATAAAGATGAAATTTCTTACAGCTCTTTTACATACCTGGAGTATACCTTAAAGATACCAACAGCTATGATCAAGAGTGATACTGCTAAAGAAAGAAGAACCCTAGGTTCGGACAGTAATTGCTCCATATCGATTAGTTTTATGATGTGATAAATTTAATATCTTCTTTACTTAAATACAATATCTTACAAAGATTTTTTTCCACACAACTTTTCAGAGATAAAATATCTTTTCTATCTTTGTTTGACATGAGAGCATTCTTATCGAGCATTATATTATTCTTTTACACCCTTACGTGTACAGGAATGACTGTGTATATGCACCAATGCCATGGTGGCTCGTTCGTTATGCTTCAAGATAATGTGGAAAAACACCATCAAAGTTGCCCCGTTTGTCTGGATCAGGAGCATGAAACAGCGTCAAAATCGTCTCACGCCTGTGATATGGAAGGTGACGATTGCTGCAAAGACATCAAAATTGATTTAAAGAAAGGGCAAGAAGAAGTTGAAAGTACGCCTTCTTCTCTTAATTTCATGACATTATCACCTGCTACACTCTCTATTATATGGATAGTAGTTCTTCAACCACATTTCGATGCACAAAAAATAAATGTAGGGCCTGATCCCTTTCTCCTGACAAAACAGTCTACCCCTACCTATCTTCTCCATTGCAATTTTCGCGTCTGATTTCGCTGTAACAGCTTAATAACAACATTTCACTTGGGACCGCCTATAGGAAACAAAGGAAATGTCAGTATCATGTATTTAACAGTAATCAAATAACGAAATATAATGAACGGACTATATAAAGGACTTATTACCTTACTTTTTATCAGTATATATACCATCGGTTTTGCACAGCAAGATAGCACCATTACTTTCGAAGTAGCGGGAAATTGTGCCCTGTGCAAGCAACGAATTGAGAAAGCAGCGAAAATCAAGGGTGTTTCCCAAGCGACGTGGAATACACAAAGCGGCATGGCGACTGTTGTTTTCAACCCAAGCATCACCTCCTCTAAAAACATTAAGCAGTCTATTGCTGATGTCGGTCATGACACCGATGAGATACGCGCAAAACAAGAGGTCTATGAAGAACTCCATCAGTGTTGTTTGTACGATCGTCTCGGCGAAGAAAAAGATAAGGAGGATCACGACGATGATCATTTTAACCACGACCATGACCATATTGTACGAGGTGTTGTTGTGCAAGAAAACAACCGCGGTGATTTAACACCTATTGCTGGTGTCAACGTGCATTGGCTGGGCGATCAGTCCACACAAAAGCAGAGTAACGGCGAGGGGGTATTTGAACTTCTCCATAAAAAAGAGTCCAGACATCTCGTTGTCAGCTACGTGGGCATGCAGTCCGATACTATCGAAGTAAAGAACCTACACGAGATCTTGGTTATCCATGCGAAGAATAACGTTTTAGGAGAAGTGGTCGTTTCCAGAAGACAGCGCACGGCTTATGTAGATAAATTGAACGCTAACCGTGTGGAGACAATTACAGCAAGGGAACTGTTTAAGGCTGCTTGCTGTGATCTGAGCGAAAGTTTCGAGACAAATGCCTCTGTGGACGTCGTTTCAAGTGATGCGGTAACAGGCGCGAAGCAAGTACAATTATTGGGTCTGAGTGGCATCTACACGCAATTAACGGTCGAGAACCTCCCCGGTCCACGCGGCTTTGCATCTCCACTAGGATTAAATAGTATGGCGGGGCCGTGGATAGAAGCTATACACATCAGTAAAGGGATGGGATCCGTAGCGAACGGATTCGAAAGTATGTCGGGACAAATCAATGTCGAATTAAAAAAACCCCATGACACCGATCGCCTCTATTTTAATGCTTATGCCAATAACATGGGACGTACGGATGTTAATTTAAATCTGGCTCAAAAACTAAACGACAAATGGTCTGTAGGCCTTTTACTGCATGATAATTTCATGTACAACAAAAACATGAACTTTAGCCATAATGGTTTTAGAGATATGCCTGTGGGCAACACATTTTCGGGTATAAACAGGTGGCATTATGAAGATGGAAAAGGTTTCATTGCACAATTTGGCGTCAAGTATTTAAGTGATGACCGTACCGGAGGAGAAATCGATTTTAATAAAAGCACGGACAAATTGACCGCTAATCGTTACGGACTGGGATTCGATATCGACCGCGTGGAAGGTTTTGCGAAGATTGGCTACGTTTTCCCAAGCAACAAACTCCGCAGCATAGGTTTACAGCTCTCGGGGTCACATTTCCGTCAAAACAGCTTTTTTGGGTTAACAACTTATGATAACGAGCAAAATAGTGGATATGCTAATCTCCTCTACCAAGATGTCATCGGCTCGGTAAATCATAAATACAGAGTTGGAGCCTCCGTATCATACGATAAATACAACGAAAATATCCTCCAATATGATTTTAACAGAACGGAAACTGTCTCGGGAGCATTCCTAGAATACACCTATACGCCAAGTGAGAAATTTGATGCCGTATTGGGTCTTCGCCAAGACTACAATACTATTTACGGCTGGTTTACAACACCAAGAGCGGTACTTCGCTATGCCCCCACCAATACGACGACCTTTCGCTTAAGCTCCGGAAGAGGACAGCGGACGGCTAATATATTTGCGGAAAACCTCGGTATATTTGCCTCCAGCCGGGCAATAGACTACGGACAGCTTGCCCACCAAAATGGTACGGCCTACGGGTTAAAACCAGAAGTATCCTGGAATACAGGATTTACTTTTGATCAAGATTTTCAATTGTTCGGCCGAGAATCAGGCCTATCCGTTGAACTTTTTCATAACAACTTCACCAACCAGGTGGTCGTAGACTGGGAGAATCCCAGAGCGGTATCTTTCTACAACCTGGACGGCAAATCATACTCCAATAGTTTACAAGCTGAATTTAGGTTTATGCCTGCTCAACACTTCGAAGCCAGAATGGCTTATAGATTATTGGACGTACAAACAGATTATCGAGAAGGACGTTTACAAAAGCCATTGACTGCCAAACACCGGGGTTTTGTGAATATGGCGTATAACCTTCATAGCGGATGGAGTTTCGATTACACCTTAAATGTGGTAGGCAAAAAACGTCTACCGTCTACCCTAGACAATCCTGTTGCATATCAATTGGCAGCCTATTCGGATGCCTATGTTACGATGAATGCGCAGATCAGTAAAAGCTTCGGTGCAGATAAAAACTTCACGCTATATATTGGTGGGGAGAATTTGACAAACTTTTATCAAAAAGATCCTATCTTAGCGTTTGAAGAGCCTTTCGGCAGTCATTTTGACACCAACTTGCTGTGGGGTCCGATAACCGGCCGGATGTTCTACACTGGAGTACGATATACGATTAAATAGCGGTATACTAAATAATAATAAGGGATAGGGGCAAAAAATTGCCCCTATAATTTTTTCATCTCCTGATACAACCGGGCTGTCGGCAATCCCACCACGTTTTCATACGAACCTGTAATAGATTTTACCCCGATAAATCCTATCCATTCTTGGATTCCATATGAGCCCGCCTTATCAAACGGGTGATAATTTTCCATATAAAAAATAATTTCTTCAGCTGACAAGGGATAAAATTCCACTTGCGTTTCTTCAACAAAAGAATGTCGCTTTCCTTGGTACTGTAATGCGACAGCTGTCAATACAACATGATGGGCACCTTGCAACTTGTCCAGCATATCAAATGCCTCTTTCTCGTCGTGGGGTTTACCTAAGATTTCATCCTGATGGACAACGATCGTATCGGCTGTGATAACCAGTGTATCATGAAACGAAGTGCTGTCAAATCCTTGAATTTTGTTGGTAGCAATATGTTCAACGACTTCTCGGGGTGATTGCTGTTTATCAAAATGTTCATCTGTCTCTTTGACGATAACTTGAAAATCAAACCCCATCTTTTGCAGGAGTTCTTTCCGCCGAGGTGATTGGGACCCCAAGATAATAGGTATACCTTTAAACCTTTCTATTAACATCTAAATACTCTTTACGTGATCATTATCGTACCATTTCTTTTGAAGCTTCAGGATCTTTTCGATGACATCGCGAACACAACCCTCTCCACCATTTTTCGGAGAAACATAATGGGCAACAGCTTTTATCTCCTCCACTGCATCTTGTGGACACATGGGTAGCCCCACCTGTTTTAAGCAGGTCAAATCCGGTATATCATCTCCCATAAAAGCTACTTCGGTTAATGCGACTTTATAGCGGAGAATAATGTCCCGCATTACGGTCAATTTATCGCCTACACCAAGAAAAACATCTTCCACACCAAGCCCACGAAGGCGTTGTAACACACCTTGCGATTTCCCGCCACTTATTACTGCGATACGAAGTCCACGCTTCATCGCCAATTGTATGGCATAACCATCTTTAATAGAAAAACGCCTTAGCTGCTCACCTTGTTCCGTAACAAGTACGGAACCATCTGTAAGAACCCCATCGACATCCAAAAAAAGAACTTTAATATTGGCAAATGCTTGCAGCACCATAAAACAGCTAATTAATAAAAGTCAAAATTTTATCTAAAAACGTCATATCATCAAAGGTTTGTCACATATTGATTGCAAACGCAACTATACACACAATAGGCTTGACAAATATTATTTTTCGACGTACTTTTGTACTGTAATCGATAAGCAAATGTAAGATTACAGCATTAAAATTGTCTTTTCATAATTTAGGTTTATAATTGGTTAGTAGCAAACCCTGGCGCCCATCGCCAGGGTTTTGTTTTAAGAACAACTTTATTACCTTATGCTGTTATGATTTTCCTTTTCCACCCGATGTTGGCTTAGAAATCGAAGAACGCATTTCGGTATCAGCTTGTACATTTTGCATTTTATAGTAATCCATGACACCGAGATTTCCGCTCCGGAAAGCATCCGCCATGGCCAAGGGAACCTGCGATTCTGCTTCAATCACTTTTGCTTTCGCTTCTTGCGCCTTCGCACGCATTTCCTGCTCGGTAGCGACGGCCATAGCACGACGTTCCTCTGCCCGGGCATTGGCCACTTTCAGATCCGCCTCTGCCTGATCTGTTTGTAATTTCGCGCCCACATTTTCGCCGATATCAATATCAGCGATATCAATAGATAAGATCTCAAATGCCGTTCCAGAATCCAATCCTTTGGATAAGACCGTTTTTGATATACGATCAGGACTTTCCAACACTTCTTTGTGATCCGTGGACGAACCTATCGTCGAAACAATACCCTCTCCTACACGGGCAAGGATGGTTTCTTCTCCGGCACCTCCTACCAATTGATTGATATTGGCGCGTACCGTAACACGTGCCCGCGCAATGAGCTGTATACCATCTCTGGCCACAGCAGCCACAGGAGGTGTATTAATAACATTCGGATTCACCGACAATTGCACCGCATCAAAAACATCCCGGCCTGCGAGATCGATAGCCGTAGCCAACTTAAAGTCAAGCGGTATATTCGCTTTATCCGCCGAAATAAGTGCTTTAATAACTTTATTCACATTGCCTCCGGCAAGATAATGGGTTTCGATTTCATTTGTCGAAATACGTAAGCCAGCTTTTGTGGACGTTATCATCGCGTTGGTTACCAAAGATGGCGGCACTTTCCGCAAACGCATCAACACCAAATTTAACAGGCTGATTTTTACATTGGAAAGTTGCGCCGTAAACCAAAGATTCACCGGCAACAAATAGATTAACACAAAAAAGGCTACAACTCCTCCTACAATAATTAAAACTAAGCTAATTTCAGGTTCCATACGATATATTCATTTAAGTAACTCCTTAAAGATATTATTTATTTTGCGTTTTCAGCAAGTCAATTACTATTTTTGTATCCAAGGGGATTTATTCTAAAAATATAACATGGTTATAATCATCAAGATTAGCCTTTAACATACCATAGGGACAACAAGCGGTATATCGTTAGATATGATATCAACAATAATTTATTAAGATGAAAAAAAACGTAAGCCTTAAATGGCAATTGTTCATTGGGATAACCATGACCTATGTCTTAATTATAGGCGCTGCTATATATTTTTTCTATGGAATTGACAAACAAATCAAGAGGTTCAAGGAAATCAGCTCCGAGATAGAAAATCAAGCAAGCTCCCTAAATGAACTTCATCTTATCGTTGATGAATTCAGTCAATCTGCTGATGCACTAAAAACGAGAACCTACATATTAATCGGCTTCTTGATGATCATCCTGCTTTACATCATTAACAGGATCTTAAAAGCCATGCGTGAACTAGGACAACGTTCGAAAGAGACGCATTTATTGAACAAGGAAATTAAAACTGCCCAAAAGCATATTGAAGATACGAATTGGATCCTTACCGAATCCAGCAAACTAAACGAGCAGATTAGCGGTATTGATGATGAAAACCAGATTGCCCAGATTGCTTTTGAGAAAATCTTAGAAACGTTAGCCCCACCCGCTGCAGCCTTCTATATCCAGCAGGCAAACTCTTCGACATATGTCTTAAAGCAACACATTGGTGTGAATAGCACGGACAAGCTACCCGAAACTTTTCTGGATGGGGAGGGTTTGATGGGCCACGTTGCAAAAAGTAGAAAAATGCGGATTATCCATGAAAATGCGGAAGAGCTATTTAGCTCCTCCAGCACCCTCAGTTCAAACCAGGTGCGAACTATCGTTTTAGCACCTTGTGTAGTGGACGGTCGGACATGGGGCATACTCGAAATCGGCGGCCATTATACGGACGAGGTTTTACCTAAAATCATCGGTTATCTAGAGCGTATTGCCCGTATGTTAGCGATTACGATAAAGAGTGGACAGGCACATATTTTGGTTGAGAATCTCTTGGGTGAAACGCAGCAACAAACGGAAGAACTGGAAGCGCAACAGGAAGAACTCCGCATTACCAATGAAGAATTGATCTACAAAACAAATTTATTAGAAGCATCAGAAGAAGAGCTACGTGTACAACAAGAAGAGCTACAACAAACTAACGCCAAACTGGAAGAAAAGGCTAAATTACTGGCTTCCCGTAATGAAGAGTTACATGCGGCACAGCAGACCGTGGAAGAAAAAATTCGGGAAGTGGAGCTTGCTAGCAGGTACAAATCAGAGTTTATGGCGAATATGAGCCACGAACTCCGAACACCATTAAACAGTATCTTGATTTTAGCAAAGTTACTGCAAGATAATAAAACAAAAAATCTCAACACCGATCAGGTTAAGTACGCGGCTGTTATCCACAGTGCAGGAAGCGATTTATTGCAGCTTATCAACGAGCTATTAGACCTCGCCAAGATAGAAGCAGGGAAAGTAGAGCTCAACCATGACATCATCCGCACACAAGAATTTGCTAACAACATCGAAAGCCTATTTGCTACAGTTGCACAGAAGAAAGATATACAATTTGATATCAACATCCAGAAGGATGTCGCTTCAACTTTTGTCTGTGATGAGTACAGGCTGGAGCAAGTCCTCAAAAATTTCCTTTCGAACGCATTCAAATTCACCGGCAAAAATGGAAAGATCCAGTTAACCATTACCCGTGAAAAAGAGTATTTGAAATTTGCCGTCTCCGATACGGGCAAAGGTATACCCAAAGAAAAACAGGCGTTAATCTTCGAAGCGTTTCGTCAAGAGGACGGCTCTACAAGTCGAAAATACGGCGGAACAGGATTAGGGTTATCCATTAGCCGGGAAATCGCTATATTATTGGGCGGGCATATCACCTTAATCAGTGAAATCGATAAAGGAAGTACATTTACCTTGACCATTCCATATCAAATAAACGAAAAAAACATCGTGTCGGATGGACAACCATTGGTAGCGAATCCGATTTCTGACGAAGAGGCATTAGATATACCTGACCCCGCTCCTACGCCAATCCATGTAACCGCGGGGAATATGGAAGAAGGAGAGGCAGTTCGAACACTCTTGATCGTGGAAGATGACATTAATTTTGCGGAAATTCTCCGTGAGTTTGCGGAGTTAAATGGTTTTCAGGTTATGTTAGCACACAATGGTGATGATGGTATAAAAAAAGCACAGCAATTTAAACCACAAGCTATGATATTAGACGTCATGTTACCCATATCTGATGGTTGGGAGGTATTGCGCACGTTAAAAGCAGATCCTGAAACAAAGCACATTCCTGTCCATATGATGTCTGCGGCTTCGTTCAACCAACGTGATTTCATTGAAAAAGGGGCTATTGGCTTTCTCTCCAAACCAGTTTCTGAAGATGCGCTAAAAAAAGCTTTTGGAAATATTCAACTTAATATCAAAAAAGGCATCAAAAAAGTACTATTAGTCGAAGATCAGGAATTTCAAAGTGATATTATTAAATCGGCATTTGCCGAGCATCATATTAACGTTATACAGGCATTCTCCGCACAATCTGCCCTCGTTAAACTCCAAGAAGAAGAACATATTGATTGTGTCATATTAGACATCAAACTCCCAGATGCGAACGGATTAGATTTACTAGATCAAATTAAGTCGATGCCGGCTTATGTCAAAACACCTGTTATCGTCAATACTGCTTATGATCTTTCTACAGAACAGATCGAGCACATTAGATTACACACAAAGGCAATGGTGCTTAAATCAGGCAAAAGCAATAGCCGGTTGATAGACGAAGTGACCTTATTCCTTAACAAAATTAGCACGGACGATTATACCCCTATAAAAAATATCGAGAAGCTTAAAAAGAATAATCTACAAGCGGGTAGTCTGGAGGGGAAAAAAGTGTTGATTGCCGATGACGATATGCGCAATGTCTTCGCATTGACGACTACGCTTCAGGAGTACCATATGGAAATTGAAATTGCGAACAACGGTTTAGAGGCTGTAGAGATTGTTAATAACAACATCGGAAAGATTGATATCGTACTGATGGATATTATGATGCCCGAAATGGATGGATACGAAGCGATCAAAAAAATAAGAGCACATAAACAAAATGCAAACCTCCCTATAATTGCCGTGACGGCCAAAGCCATGCAAGGAGACCGGGAAAAATCTATAGAGATCGGTGCAAGTGATTATATTAGTAAACCGATCGACATTGACAAATTAATATCGTTGATGCGTGTATGGCTAAGTTAACATCATCCCATATCAGTTTTCAAGAGCTGGAAGATATTATCGAATTATTGGGAAAAGTTTCTGGCTTTAATCTCGTGGGATACAGCAAATCTTCGCTAAAACGCCGTGTACAGCGCGTGCTGGATTTGGAGCGAATGGATATCGTTGATTTAAAGAATGCCATTGTCAATGTAGAAGGTTTCCGTACCTACTTGATGAATGAGATCACGGTCAACGTCACGGAAATGTTTCGGGATCCGTTTTATTATGCTGCCTTACGGACAGACGTCTTTCCCTATCTTGAAACCTTTCCCCGTCTAAAATTTTGGAGTGCCGGATGTTCCAGCGGAGAAGAAGTCTACTCATTAGCGATCATGTTAACCGAAGCGAGTTTATATAACCGTAGTTTTATCTACGGCACAGATGTAAACAGCCAAGTATTAGAAGTTGCCAAAAAAGCGATTTATCCGCTTAAAAATTTCAAACTATATACAGAGAACTATAATGCAACGGGGTCCTTCAGGAGCTTATCAGATTACTATACAGCTATGTATGATGCAGCCATTATCCATGCGGATATACGGAAGAACATGCTCTTTTCCCAACATAATCTCGCTACAGACTATGTATTCAATGAATTCCAATTTATATCCTGTCGCAATGTGCTTATCTATTTCGATTTGGAATTGCAAAACCGTATCTTTCATTTGTTCTATGAATCCTTAAGTGAATTCGGTTTTCTATGTTTAGGTACAAAAGAAACATTATTCAATCACGAAATCATGGCTAAATTCAAGGTGATTAATAAAAAATTTAATATCTATCAAAAAATAAAGTGATGGAAAAAGCGAATGAAGTTGTTTTAATTGGCGGGAGTGCTGGGTCCTATACACTAATTACCGACATGATGGCAGCTTTACCGGAGACTTTCTCTCCTGCAATTATCATCGTTATTCATCGCAACCCGAGGTTTACCACAAAAATAGAAGACACACTATCGACGAGGCTCCAGAAGGAAGTTGTCCAAGCAGCGGATAAAGCAGCCATCTTAAAAGGGGGGATATATTTTGCTGCACCGGGTTATCATTTACTGGTAGAGCCAGATAAGACCTTTTCGTTGGATATTTCCGAACGCATTCATTTTTCCCGTCCTTCTATAGACGTGCTTTTTGAGACGGCGGCAGACGTATTCCTCGACCGTTGTACTGCCTTTTTACTATCGGGGGCCAATCAAGATGGTACAGATGGCATTCGGCAATTGCAGCGGATGGGGGCAAAAGTCATCGTGCAATCTCCAACCGAAGCTTCTATTTCAACGATGCCTAAACATGCTATTCAGGCCAGTGAACGTGTAGATATATATAGTAACCGACAGATTATGTCGTATTTCAGAAATTTAAAATAAAATCAACATGAAGCATGTTAATCTTCTCATTTTAGATGACAAGGAAGAAAACATCGTCAGTTTATCGGCATTGCTTTCGGAAGTCGAACATATCCATATTATCAGTTCCACCGATCCCAATGAGGCGCTTAAAATTTGTTGGAAAAACGATATTGCCATTGCCCTGGTAGATGTGCAAATGCCCGAAATAAATGGTTTTGAATTTGTTTCTCTACTGAAATCAAATCCCAAGACAAATCATATTATGGCCATTATGGTGACGGCAATTTCAAAAGAAGACAAATACCTGTTGAAAGGATTGGAAAGCGGAGCGGTAGACTATCTTTACAAACCCCTCAATCCGGAGATAACGATCGCAAAAGTGTCTTCTTTTGTAAGCCAAATCCACATACAAGAAGAGATTAAGCAAAAGAACATCGCGTTGGAGGAATCGCAAAGACAACTCATCCTTGCAAAAGAAGAAGCAGAAGAGGCCCGCAAATCAAAAGAAAGCTTCCTGGCCAATATGAGTCATGAAATCCGAACACCGATTAACGGTATTGTAGGCATTATACACATCCTTCGGAATACATCCCTTAATGACGAGCAACGCGACTGGATCAATCGATTAGACAGTGCTTCAAATTCCCTTTTACTCATCATAAACGATATTCTCGATATTTCCAAGATTGATTCGGGTATGATGAGAATAGAATATGAAAACTTCTCCATCCACAAGAAATTGACAGATATCAATAACTTTTTCAAGATAAAGGCGCTAGATAAACATATTACCTTCGAAACAATTATTGATCCGCAATTACCGGAATATATAAAAAGCTCTCCGATACGTATACAGCAGATCATCGACAATTTCATATCCAATGCATTGAAATTCACGAAAGAGGGTAAAATTACATTGAAAGCAAGTGTTGTGGAACAAGAGGATGCTCAATGTACGATTAAATTTACCGTAACAGACACTGGAATAGGTATCAAATCAGAAGCCCTCGAAAAGATATTCCTTGCTTTCGAACAGGGAGATGACAGTATCACCAAAAAATATGGTGGGACTGGCTTGGGATTGGCTATTGTAAAACGGTTAGCAGATCTACTCGATGGAAAAATCGAAGCGGAGAGTACTTACGGCGTCGGGTCTACGTTCTCGTTCCAAGCAACGTTCCAAAAAATAGACGATTTTAAACAGCAGGAAACATTAGATACGGAAACTATACCGTCTTTGCATAAATTTGATCATGTTCGGATTCTCGTCGCAGAAGACAACGAATTAAACAGTTTTATGCTTGAACACATACTAAAATCTTGGGGATGCGAGGTCGATGTGGCCAAAAACGGACATATTGCCATCGAATATGTAAACCAATACGATTACGACCTTATCATGATGGACACACATATGCCTGTTATGTCGGGATTTGAAGCTATACAGGAAATTAAAACGCACCCCAATCCGCAAAAGGCCTCTACGCCCATTATCACGATTTCCGCTTCGGTATTAGAACATGAACAAGCCGCTGCATATGAAGCGGGAGCAGACAGTGTAATCGGAAAACCTTTTGATCCTATTGATTTATATCAGAAAATTGACAAACTTATCTCAAAAAGGGTGTAATATCTTGGTTATAAAATAATATTGGTTAAATTTGTTCAAAAGCATATACATAATTATATATTTAACTTTCTTTACAATGAAAAAATTATTTGTTTTTCCAGCGATTGCTGTCGCATTGTCGTTCGCGGCTTGTGGTGGTTCAGAAAATAAAAGCACATCAACTACAACAGAAGAAACAACGACAGCTGATGCAGGAAGTACCTCTACAGAAACTGTTCCAGGCATTGAAAACGTGGAATTATCCAATAAGCCTGTTGTGGAAGGTAATGATCAAATGAAATTTAACACCGAGCTTTTACGCGTAAAAGCAGGTGAGGAAGTTCAACTAACCTTAAAAAATGTAGGTGAATTGCCGAAAGAATCCATGGGACACAACTTCGTGATATTGGCACCAGGTGTAGACGTAGCCACCTTTGGCGCGGAGGCTGTTGCTGCTGCAGACAACGATTACATTCCTAAAACATCTTTAAGTTCCGTTGTTGCACACACGAAATTACTAGGTCCAGGTGAAGAAGACAAAATTACCTTTACGTTAGAAAAGGGTGTGTATACATTCATCTGTAGTTTCCCTGGACATTTCGGCGTCATGCAGGGTAAAATCGTTGCCGAATAAATCGGCGTGATTCTTATCATATTGCCCATAGAGAAAGCATTTACAGCCGTAAATGCTTTTTTTATTTTACGCATTAAATACAATTAAATTTATTTAAATCGTTAACTTTGAGACCGTAACTACAATACTATTTTTATGCAATACGACGTAATCGTTATAGGAAGCGGCCCCGGTGGATATGTAAGTGCTATTCGCTGTGCCCAGCTTGGACTAAAAACGGCTGTAATCGAGAAATATAGCACTTTTGGAGGCACCTGTCTAAACGTAGGCTGTATTCCCTCCAAAGCATTATTGGACAGCTCCGAGCATTATCACAATGCCGCACACCATTTTGAAGCGCATGGTATCGGTTTGAGCAACCTCAAGATCGATGTCAAAAAGATGATGGCCCGTAAAAATGACGTCATTTCACAAAATACGGCTGGTATTACGTTTCTTTTTAAGAAAAACAAAATAGACACCTATGAGGGTGTTGGATCCTTCGTTGATAAAAACACCATTAAGGTGGCCCAAAAAGATGGTAGCACAACGGAACTAAAAACAAAAAATGTAATTATTGCCACGGGTTCAAAACCTACGGCACTTCCGTTCTTACCGATCGACAAAAAACGCATCATTACGTCTACCGAAGCGCTCAACCTTCAAGAAGTTCCTAAACATCTTATCGTTATCGGTGGCGGCGTAATCGGCTTAGAGCTCGGATCCGTATACGCACGTCTCGGCGCAAAAGTATCCGTTGTTGAATATGAAAAATCGATCATCGGCACCATGGACGGTGGCTTAGGAAAGGAATTACAGCGTGTATTAAAGAAAAATTTAGGTGTGGAGTTCTTTTTGGGACATAAGGTTACGGGGGCTACTGCAAAAGGTAAGAAAGTGACGGTAACTGCGGAAGATCCTAAAGGTGAAACCGTGTCCCTAGAGGGTGACTATTGTATTGTTGCCGTGGGAAGAACGGCCTATACGGAAGGTCTCGGATTAGAAAATATTGGTATCAAAACCGAAGAGCGAGGCAACAAAATCCCCGTTAATGAACATTTAGAAACTGCTGTGAAAGGTGTTTATGCGATCGGCGATGTCATAAAAGGAGCCATGCTTGCGCATAAAGCAGAAGACGAAGGTATTTATGTAGCCGAGTACATTGTCGGTCAAAAGCCGCATATTGACTATAACCTTATACCTGGCGTAGTATACACTTGGCCGGAGGTTGCTTCTGTCGGAAAAACAGAAGACCAACTGAAAGAAGCAGGTATAAAATATAAAACCGGTTCATTCTCTTTCAAAGCTTCCGGACGTGCTAAAGCTTCTGGAGACACTGATGGTTTCATCAAAGTTTTAGCAGATGCCGAAACAGACGAAGTATTAGGTGTACATATGATTGGGCCTAGAGCAGCGGATATGATCGCAGAAGCAGTTGTAGCTATGGAATACCGCGCATCAGCTGAAGATATCGGCAGAATATGCCATGCACATCCAACATTTACAGAAGCCCTAAAAGAGGCAGCATTAGCCGCGACAGCAAACAGAGCAATTCATGCTTAAATGATAAAAGGCAAGATAAATTATCTTGCCTTTTTTAATTAATATTAACATTATGAATTTTCACACTAGAAAATGGATAAAACCCGAAGATCTAAACCCCAATGGCTCCCTGTTCGGTGGCAGGTTGTTAAGTTGGATAGATGAAGAAGCCGTAATCTATGCGATTGTACAACTGAGCAATCCTCATGTGGTCACGAAGTACATTTCCGAAATCAATTTTGTAAGTTCCGCTAAGCAGGGCGATATTATAGAAATGGGCATCACGGCCACACATTTTGGCACAACATCCATCACCATGCGATGTGAAGTCCGCAACAAGATTACCCGAAAAACCATACTTTCGATCGACAAGCTTGTATTCGTCAATCTGGATGAGGAGGGCAATCCTGTACCCCATGGAAAGACAGAGATAACCTACGCTTACATGAGCATCGACTCCTTTCCGGACAGACAACAAGGCTAAAGTGAAGTACCGGTCGTCTTTTGTGCGTGGATCTGGCGCTTTACATCCCGCTCCACCCAAAAGGATACAACAGGTATCAAGGATGCTAAAAAGTATTTTACCACGCGGCTAAAAGGCCATTTATACTCATTCCAGCACATCACCAGCAGAACAACAAACAATACGACTAAAAAACCGTGAATAGAACCGGCGATTCGGACAGCTTCTGGTATATCGGCCAGATATTTCAAGGGCATAGCGACAAAAAAAAGAATAACAGTGGAGATAGCCTCCCATAATGCAATTTGCTGAAAAATCCGTAGCATAATGAACGATTAAAAGTTTCCGCAAACATACGGTCTAAAGTCCAATCGCGCTATATTTTAATCATCTATTGACCAAATGCTGACATGTTGCTAGGAATATGGCGAATTCTATATCGAAAACAATTTATTCGAATGAAAAAAATATGTATTTTTGGAACGTTCGCAAAGCGGGCAAGATCTTTTACTACAAAACGTTAACATTAAATGCGTACTCGGAATACACATTGTGTGATGAATACGCTTAAAAACAAATACACATTATGAACTACGATATCATAGTAATCGGTAGTGGTCCAGGAGGATATGTAGCTGCCATCCGTGCTTCTCAATTAGGTTTTAAAACTGCGATTGTAGAACGGGAAGCATTAGGTGGCATCTGCTTAAACTGGGGCTGTATCCCAACCAAAGCGCTATTGAAAAGTGCGCAAGTATTTGAGTATTTAAATCATGCTGAAGAATACGGCATTAAAGTGCAAGGTGGCGAAGCGGATTTTTCGGCCATTGTAAAGCGGAGTCGTGGCGTAGCGGACGGTATGAGCAAAGGTATCCAGTTCTTGATGAAAAAGAACAAAATTGATGTGATTATGGGTACCGCCAAAATTAAAAAGGGCGGTAAAATAGACGTAAAAGGTGCAGACGGTTCTACGAAAGAATATACAGCAAAACACACCATATTGGCAACCGGAGCACGCTCGCGTGAATTGCCTAACTTACCACAAGATGGCAAGAAGATCATTGGCTATCGTCAGGCAATGAATCTTCCTAAACAACCAAAATCTTTGGTTGTTGTGGGATCCGGTGCTATCGGCGTAGAGTTTGCTTATTTCTACAATGCGATCGGAACAAAAGTAACCATCGTAGAATTCATGGATAGGATAGTACCTGTAGAGGATGAAGAGGTTTCCAAACAATTGGAAAAATCGCTAAAAAAAGCAGGCATCGATATCATGATCAAATCGGAAGTCCAATCCGTAGATACCAAAGGTGACCTCTCGAAAGTTTCTATCAAAACAGCCAAGGGAACAGAAACTATTGAAGCTGAAGTTGTACTCTCGGCTGTGGGGATTACCCCAAACATCGAAAATTTAGGTTTAGAAGAAGTTGGTGTAAAAACAGATAAAGGTCGTGTCATCGTAGACGATTTCTATAAAACAAACATTGACGGTGTTTACGCCATCGGTGACATTGTAAAAGGTCAGGCCCTGGCACACGTTGCTTCTGCGGAAGGGATAACTTGTGTAGAGAAAATAAAAGGCTTACATGTAGACCCTATCGATTACAATAACATTCCGGGATGTACATACTGTTCGCCAGAAGTTGCTTCTGTAGGTTATACGGAAAAAGCCGCTAAAGAAGCTGGTTATGAACTTAAGGTGGGTAAATTCCCGTTTTCTGCTTCTGGTAAAGCCTCTGCTGCAGGTGCGAAAGATGGATTTATCAAATTGATCTTTGATGCGAAATATGGTGAGCTCCTAGGAGCGCATATGATAGGTGCCAACGTGACCGAAATGATTGCAGAAATTGTTGTTGCCAGAAAATTGGAGACTACCGGACACGAAATGATTAAAGCCGTTCATCCACACCCAACCATGAGTGAGGCCATTATGGAAGCTGCTGCTGCAGCTTATGATGAGGTGATTCATTTATAGTAATAGAAAAGCGAGGCATATGCCTCGCTTTTTATTTTAAAACCAACTTCGATTTAAACACGACCGTTTCCGGTTTCTGTCCATCATCGTTTGTACTTATATGATCAAACAGGATTTCAGCTGCTTTGCGGGCTTGCTTATCGGGATACTGTTCTATGCTACCCATCGGCGGATTTTCCATATATTTCCATAACGGATAATTTGCGTAGCTGATAAAAAACACATCTTTCTTTTGTACTAATCCTCTCTGACGTACATATTTTATCACATCTAACGTGACAAAATCATTAAACGACACAATGGCCGATGGGCGCTCCGACAATACCAATAACTTGTCTATCGCTTCGATATTTCCTTGCTCTGTTAAATCAGTGTGTACTTCATAACGCGCATTGTATTCCAGATTTTCACTTTTCAACGCTTTTCTATAAGCTGCTGCCCGTTCTTGTGAAGCCAGTAAATTTTCCGGACCGTTAATCAATGCAATATTTTTATGTCCTAAAGCGGCAAACGATTGGACAGCTTCCCGCATACCGGTAGAAAGATCACTATACACCTTATTAACGCCATCAATTCTGGGTACGCAATCAAAGAAAACAATAGGAATTTCTGCATCATTTAACATCTCGACAAAACCCAAATCTTCCGTATTTTTTCCTAATGACATCAAAATACCATCCACCCGATGCTTCTTGAATGTTTGGAGAATTTTTAATTCACGCGCGGCATTGTCATACGATTGTCCCATCAGCACAGTATAATCGTGTTCTCCCGCCACCTTTTCAATTTCACTAATGGCAGACGAAAAGAAAGGCTCAGAGAGACTAGGAAGAATAACGCCAATGGTAAATGTACGTCGCTGTTTAAAAAATATAGCGGTCTGATTGGGTTCATAATTCAGCTCTTCGGCCATCTTTTTTACCCGCATGGTCGTTACCAACCCAATGCTCGGATGATCATTCAGTGCGCGCGACACGGTGGACGGCGATATTTTCAGCCTACGTGCAATCTCCTTTATCGTTGCCGGTTTTTTCCTCATGCCTATACTTTTTTTGATAAACATCCCCTATCAAAATTCCAACTCCTTCCCGGTAACGATTGAAATTTCATCTGCCGAAACCTGATACTCCTCTTTAAGAAAATCAATAGGATTGATGTTGCGAAACATCAATTCACGTATAAAAAACACTTTTAATAACGGCAAAAACCTCGATAAGTCCTGCCAATCGATGTGTTTCAGTTTATTTAGTTGCTCTACGGGGTTTCCATCTGTGAGTATCCCCACATGCTTTTCTTTCTCAAATAAAGATAACAATAATCTTTTAATATTATCTTTCAATATAAGTTTCAAAGGAAGGTGCGCATTGGCTTTCAACCTTTCAAAATTTTCACGATAACCTTCATGTAACCCAAAATGTGCGATTGTCTTTGACAGGACTTCATCCTCTCCTATTGTCTCCAACGTTTCCTTCATAAAATCCACCATATCCTTAGCGACGGGCCGTCCTTCGGTATATTCTACGAAATTGGAAAACAGATAATAGACTTGTAATAAATATTCCGGCTTGGGATACAATACATCATCGATTTCAAAAACATAAACCGATTTATTAAAAGCGTGCATTCCGTTATTCATCATTTAAACCAAACATAATATCGGCTCGTCACCAGAATCTGGCAATATGCCTGCTCCTGAAAAATGATCCCCACATAATTGGTCACCTGTTAGTATATCTTTTCCGGATTTTAACACATGAATCTCTCCTGAGGGGTTTTCGAGCATAAAGCATTCTTCCAGGTCACGAGGCAATAAAACCGCTATTCCATATTCTTCTAACAAAATCCGGGCTTCGTTTATAGGTTGCAACTCCATCTCACCCAAAGGCAGTATCATTTGGCAGCCCTTATCCAAACACAGCTTTAATATCTCATGTGCGAACGTAGGGTTTGCCCCTGTAGGAATCCGATGATAGTTCTGTTTTAGCAATAAATCAGGAAACGGTTCCGAACTGGCATAAACCACTTCGTAACGTGAAGACAACAATCTGCTTACACGCTGTGCAAAAGGCCGTGTGCCATACGTGATCAAAATAGTATCCATCATTTTTTCAAAGAATCTGTCCGTCACGCATATGAATTGTTCTATCGGAGATATTAGCCAACTCCTCATTGTGCGTAACAATGATAAAGGTCTGTCCCAAGGACGCGCGCAGCTCGAAAAACAACTGGTGTAATGAAGCTGCATTCTCGGAGTCCAGATTACCGGAGGGTTCATCTGCCAGGATGAGTGCAGGTTGGTTGATCAATGCTCTCGCCACAGACACTCTTTGTTGTTCTCCTCCAGACATCTCCGATGGTTTATGTTGCGCTCGATGTCGTACGCCCAATCGTTCCAAAAGATCCATACCGCGTGCTTCTGCTTCTTTTTTCCCTACCTGGCTGATAAAGGCAGGAATACAAACATTTTCGAGTGCCGTAAACTCGGGCAGCAAGTGGTGAAACTGAAAAACAAAGCCAATATGCTGATTGCGGAATAGACTCATCTTCTTTTCACTCAGCGCCTTTACATCGGTACCATTAATGACTATCCGACCGCTATCCGGCCTATCCAATGTACCTATAATATGCAATAACGTACTCTTTCCTGCTCCTGATGCGCCAACGATCGAAACAATTTCCCCTCTCTCTACCGATAGATCTACACCACGCAAAATCGGCAGTTGACCGAAAGACTTATATATTTGGTTTGCTTCCAATATCATAATGCGAAGGTAATGAAGAAAAAACAATTCGGTGAAAAAACGAGGAAAAGATTACTTGTCCTTTCCATTTAAAAATCATAATTTTACGACAAATTTTTTAAGATGAACATTCACGAATATCAAGCAAAAGAAATACTTAAAAGTTTTGGCGTAAGAGTTCAAGAAGGAATCCTTGCAGAAACTCCCGAACAGGCTGTTGAAGCCGCACAGACATTAAAACAAGATTTTAACTCGGACTGGGTGGTTGTAAAAGCACAAATCCATGCAGGTGGCCGTGGTAAAGGTGGTGGTGTGAAATTGGCAAAAAACCATGATGAGGTATTGCAACGTGCAACAGACATCATCGGCATGCAATTGGTTACCCCTCAAACGGGGCCGGAAGGGAAAAAAGTAAACAAAGTTTTGGTAGCACAGGATGTATATTATCCTGGAGAAAGTGAAATCAAAGAATTTTATGTTTCTGTTTTATTAGATCGCGCAACAGGACGTAACATCATTATGTATTCTACCGAAGGCGGTATGGATATTGAAGAAGTCGCTGAGAAAACACCACATTTAATTTTCAAAGAAGAAATTGATCCTAAAGCGGGATTACAAGGTTTCCAAGCACGTAAAATCGCTTTCAATTTAGGTCTTTCTGGTGCAGCACAGAAAGAAATGGTGAAGTTTATCGCTGCTTTGTATAAAGCATATGATGCTATTGATGCATCGCTGTTTGAGATCAATCCGGTATTAAAAACGTCTGATGATAAAATTCTAGCTGTCGATGCGAAAGTTAATTTTGACGAAAATGCGTTATACCGCCACACGGATTATGCTGCTTTGCGCGACTTAGCAGAGGAAGATCCTACGGAAGTAGAAGCTGGAGAATCCAACTTGAACTATGTAAAATTGGATGGTAACGTAGGCTGTATGGTGAATGGCGCTGGCTTAGCGATGGCAACCATGGACATCATTAAACTTGCCGGTGGTGAACCCGCAAACTTCTTGGATGTCGGTGGTACCGCAAACGCAGAAACTGTCAAGGCTGGTTTCAATATTATCTTAAAAGATCCAAACGTAAAGGCTATCTTAATTAATATTTTCGGTGGTATCGTTCGTTGTGACCGTGTTGCACAAGGGGTAATAGATGCGTACCAAGAAATTGGAAACATCCCTGTGCCTATCATCGTTCGTCTTCAAGGAACAAACGCTGAGGAAGCCAAAAAATTAATTGATGAATCTGGCTTGCAAGTTTACTCTGCTATCTTGTTGAAAGAAGCAGCTGAATTGGTAACGAAAGTACTGAAAGGATAATAAGGATTAGATTATAAAAAACCGGTTTCCTTTCGAAAACCGGTTTTTTTTATTAAAATATTTTTTATGTTCTTTTTTTACCTCAAAAAAAGAAGCAAAAAAAATCGTCGCTTCGGATATTTGAGAGGAGGAATAGTGCTAAGAATGAGTTTCTACAGACCTCAAACATCCGGATGCGACATTAGAGGTTAAGAGGGGATGGTGCACAGCGTGCTGAAAGACAAACTGGCCGTGTGTATGGCGTAAATAAATGCGATCAGTAAAGATAAGTGATGACGCGGGCTAAAACGGCCTTGTATTTTTTCGCGGCCAGCTTTACGTAGACTATTCCGTTAAAAACAGAATGTTGTTTGAGCGAAGCGAGTTCCATTCTGTTTAGGAATAGACAAGTAAAGGTAGCGAAAACATACTAAGCCTTGATTTTTTGTCTCCTTTTTTATCAAGAAAAAAGGAGAGTATAATAATACTATTATGAAAATGAAACATACACGTATAAAAGAGTTATTAAAAACAGAAGAATTCGGTAAAGAAGTTATCGTAAAAGGTTGGGTAAGAACCTTCCGGAACAACCAATTTATAGCTATTAATGACGGTTCGTCTATTAATAATATACAGGCTGTTGTCGATTTTGAAAATACGGATGAAGCCTTGTTGAAACGAATAACAACAGGCGCAGCGGTACAGGTAAAAGGGCAGCTTGTAGAATCTCTAGGAAAAGGGCAGCGTGTAGAGATTAAGGTTAATGAACTGACTATCCTGGGCGATTCAGATCCGGAGAAGTATCCATTACAACCGAAAAAGCACAGTTTAGAATTTTTGCGGGAAATAGCGCATCTGCGCTTTCGTACAGGTACTTTTAGTGCCATCTTTAAAATCCGTAATGCACTAGCCTTTGCCGTCCATACATTCTTCAACGAGCGAGACTTCGTATATATGCATACACCTATTATTACAGGCTCTGATGCGGAGGGTGCCGGCGAGATGTTCCAAGTAACAACGTTGGATTTAAACAATCCACCCCGCACCGATTCGGGCGAGATAGACTTTAAAGAAGATTTTTTCGGTAAACCGACAAACTTGACTGTTTCGGGCCAGTTAGAAGGTGAGCTTGCAGCAATGGCATTGGGCAACATTTATACATTCGGCCCTACGTTTCGGGCAGAAAACTCCAATACAACACGTCACCTAGCCGAGTTTTGGATGATAGAGCCCGAGATGGCCTTCTATGAGCTCGATGATAACATGGATTTAGCAGAGGATTTATTGAAATACGTCATCAAATATGCGCTAGATACCTGTCCAGAAGAAATCGAGCTATTGAACAACCGGGTACTGGAAGAAGAGAAATCAAAACCGCAGAACCAGCGTTCTGAAATGAGCTTGATTGAAAAATTGAACTTCGTTATCGAAAACGATTTTGAACGTGTAACGTATACAGAAGCTATTGAAATCCTAAAACGAAGCAAGCCCAATCAGAAGAAGCAATTCAAATACCTTATCGAAGAATGGGGTGCGGACTTGCAATCGGAGCACGAGCGCTATCTCGTAGAAAAGCACTACAAAAAACCGGTGATTCTTACGGACTACCCACGCGAAATCAAATCGTTTTACATGAAACAAAATGAACCCGATGCACATGGTCGTCATACGGTACGTGCCATGGATATTTTGTTTCCGGGAATCGGTGAAATGGTGGGCGGTTCACAACGGGAAGAAAATCTAGACAAGCTGCTCACACGCATGGCAGAAGTTGGTATCCCCGAAGAAGAAATGGATTGGTTTTTAGACACACGTCGTTTTGGATCTGCCCCACATTCGGGTTTTGGTGTAGGTTTTGAACGTTTGGTATTATTTGTAACCGGGATGACCAACATACGAGATGTTATTCCGTTTCCAAGAACACCAAAAAATGCAGAATTTTAATAAAAGGATAAAACCGCTGAACTTTTTCAACTTTCAGCGGTTTTATTTTTAGCGTCTTATTTATTTTATCAAATGCTTTTAAGAATACACGAAGAAAATCCGAATCCGAAATTTATCGAGCAAGCTGTAGATATCCTTAAAAAAGGAGGAGTCATCATCTACCCTACGGATACGGTATATGGTATCGGTTGTGATATCACAAATCAGAAAGCGATCGAACGCGTATGCAAGATAAGAGGCCTTAAGCCTGAAAAATCTAATTTATCTTTTATATGCTACGATTTGACCGATATCTCCCAATACACCAAACCTTTTGATACGGTGGTATTTCGTGTACTAAAAAAGGCCCTACCCGGTCCGTTTACTTTTATTTTTAACGCAAGCGGACAAGTTCCTAAACTGCTAAGCACCAAAAAGAAAACGGTGGGTATTCGTGTTCCCGATAATAATATTGTACGGGAAATCGTCAAAGAACTCGGTAATCCGATTGTTACCTCTTCTATTCGTGATGAAGATGACATCATTGAGTATTCTACCGATCCTGAGCTCATTCACGAAAAGTATGAAGAGCTCGTTGATCTAGTGATTGATGGCGGATACGGCGATAATGTTGCCTCTACAGTTGTTGATGTAACGTCTGGCGATTTTGAAATTATACGGGAAGGAAAAGGAAATTTGGACGAGTATTTATAAAATAATAAATTCTTCAACGACCACGTGTCCGACGTATTCGTTCACACGACCTATGATCTGACGGCGCATCATCGCCAGTTCATTCTTGATCACCGCTGATTCAACCTTAACAAACAATTTTTTATCGCGAATATAAATCTGCTGCGTACGATTGGCAATAGCTTTTCCGATAATATCCGGCCAAGCATTCACGATTGACGACTCATCATACTTAGAGCGTAGCCGATAAGTCTCAATCCACTTCTCGATAACCTCTTTAATACCTACATCATCTTTCGTATGGATTTCATCCAGTTTTTTCTTATACATTTATAGCGCCCCCTTTCACTTCAAAAATACGAATTGGTTGCGCTATTTCATCAAAAATATCTTTTATTCTTCCTGCATCTGTATCCGTAATAAATATCTGTCCAAATTCATCCTCTGAAACGAGCTGCATCAATTTTTTTGTCCGTCTGTCGTCCAATTTGTCAAAAATATCATCCAATAACAGCAGCGGCTTATCCTTTTTCTTATTCCTAAGGAAACTGTATTGTGCTAACTTTAATGCTATCAAAAACGATTTTTGCTGCCCCTGTGAACCAAACTTCTTTAAGGGCATCTCCTCATGAATAGTGAACAAAAGATCGTCTTTATGGATCCCTTGTGAGGTTCGCTCTAATACACGGTCTTTCTCTAAACTATTTCGTAACAAGGATTCAAAATCAGCCTTCATTAATGGCGATTCATAAACTAACGCAACTTTCTCTGCCCCTTCTGTTAAGAAGGCATAATATCGTTCGAATTCGGGATGAAATTCATCCATAAACTGCTTTCTTCTTTCGAATATTAGCTCCCCTACTTCGGTTAGTTGGAGATTCAAAACCTCCAATACACCCAAATCCAACATCCCCTTTTCCCTTACCTGTTTAAGCAATATATTGCGTTGCAAAAGAATTTTATTGTATTGGATAAGGATATCGAGGTAATGGTTGTCGGTTTGGGAGATAACATTGTCCATGAACTTACGTCGTTCTTCACTTCCTTCTGTTACGATAACCGTGTCATTAGGAGAGATCATGACCAACGGGAATAAACCGATATGGTCTGCTAGACGTTGGTAATCCTTTTTATTACGTCTGAACTGCTTTTTCTGATTTCTTTTTAGACTACAAGAAATGACGTCCGGCACCTGATCACGCTCGAACTCACCCTGCACAATAAACCAGTCAAAACCTTTTTTTATATGCTGTGAATCTATCGGATTGAAATAGGACTTGCATAAAGCAAGATAATGGATGGCATCCAATAAGTTGGTTTTTCCCGTACCATTTGCCCCAGCAAAGGCATTGATCTGGGGCAGAAACTCCAAAGAGGATTCCGTATAATTCTTAAAATTGAAAACAGAAAGTTGTTTCAACCACATTTGGAAATGTTCAGATATTATCTAATTTCCTCAAAATCGATAAATTCACCCGCAGTCTGTGTTCCCTTCTTTGCTTTCGCATCTTCTTGCGGAACATAGTCTACACGTACCTCTCCCTCCTTTTTGGGTGGCGTTTGTTGTTTAAATTGATCAAAGGGATTCCCTCCAGTCGTATAATATGTCCTGCTGCCTCCTGCAGACTGCTGTTGCTGGGCTTTATGCATAAGGCGCTCTGTCATTTTGCGCAGGGCAAAAGGCATCAGCAGGCGAAACAAATATTTCAATCCATAAAAAACCAGCAAAAATATAGCGAGTATTTTAAGTAGTTCCATTCTTTTTTACGTTTTCATCAAATTTAGTAATTTAATTCTTTTTTCACCGTCAACAGAATGTCAGCATCAAAATCGTTAACAAAATTTAAGTATTTAGCTTTCGCTTTGCTTCCATAACCGCCCGTGCCAGCTCTTCTGCTTTATGCGAACCAATAATATACCTTAATCCTTCTTTATCCGTCAGCCAAACGGCATCTTTACCTCCCGAATAAAAACGAATTTTCCCCCCTTTGTGCAAATTATAAACCGGGTTATTGAAAATAAAAGAACTATAGGGTTTCAATTCTACTTTCGCGATATTATAGAGATCAATTTTAACCAGTTTAGACGACCACAGTCCACTCAAAATTAGAAACTTCCCTTCTACGGTTGTTTTATAATGCACCATGTAAATCATGATGATCGAGACGATAATCACGCCTGTACCGACAATAAAAAATAATTGTCTGGAAGGTAGATTCTCTATATTTAAATAATAGGCGACAAAACAAAATAAAGCCAAAATCATCCGTACACTAATCCACGTAGCATCCCGCCCCAAATATTGCTTTTCCTGAAAAAGAGATTGTTCGCTCATAGCTTTTATTTACAAACTAATGTAAAGACTTTTTTTGTACTTTTCGTTATCCTATACCGATTATCTGCACGATAATCCACAATCCACACAATGTCCCCATTTCCATTAATTAAAATAGGAATTGTTTGCTTTTCGTATCGTCCTATTTTCTTTTGTACAAAGTAATCGCTAAGTTTTTTCCGTTTTCCGCCCATACCTATTGGATAAAAATAATCTCCCTCTTCCCAAAAACGTAATCTCAACGGAAACTTTAACCTATCAAAATCTACTTGTAGTACATTTTCTGATGGACGTATAGCCGTATCTTCTACTATTGATCCTTCAAACAGCTTACCTCCAAAAGAAAAAACGGAACTATCGTCTGGTATTTCTAACGTATTGTGCGGATAAAACTCATCTACCTTCACTTTCAACCAAAGGTCGTCTCTATCCAACAACAATTCATAATGTGATGCGTGGAAAATTTTACCCGACTCGCTGTACCAATTTGCTTGCACATCAGCCAAAATATTTTTGGAAAAACCATATGGTTTAAACAATTCGAATAATAAGGGCAGACGATGAAGATAAGGCTGCAATTTTAATTTGCTAATTCGGATCAAGTTACCTTCCGTTACAAACAATTCCGCTCGGATCGGGAAAATAAACGATTGGAGCAGATCGTGTGCTTCTTGAAAATGAACAATGTTCTCCTGCATGATAGTGTCAAATTCCGGACTAATTTCCCGAAACTTGGGCATAATTTCCAAGCGGACTTTGTTTCTTGCATATTTTGTAGAGAAATTAGATTGGTCATCCCGAAAAGGAATCTGTAATTGCTGTATACAGGCCGTAATTTCTGCCGATGATAAAAACAATAGCGGCCTAATTATTTTTCCTCTTTTAGGAAGGATGCCCTGCAAGCCCTGCAATCCTGTTCCTCGCGTCAGGTTAAGCAACACAGTTTCGATATGGTCGTCTTGATGTTGTGCGATAGCGACCCATTGTGTATTTTGTTGTATACGTAGTTCGTCAAACCAAGCATAGCGCAATTCGCGGGCTGCCATTTGGGTAGATAGACCATATTCCTGTGCATAGTCGTTGGTTTGGAAATGCCGGACAAAACAAGGTACGTTATGCTGCTCTGCAAACTCCCTTACCAACTGCTCATCTAAATCAGCATCTCGCCCGCGCAAATGAAAATTACAATGTGCGATTATACAGGAATAGCCACTTCTTAAAAAAAGGTGCGTCATCAACATCGAATCACGCCCACCGCTAACCGCCAGCAACACGTTATCATCCACACTTATACCCAGTGTTTCTTGCATGTATCTTTGAAAACGGTGAACCAAATCCATATGTCAAAGTTAAGAGATGTTTTTCTTAAACAACTTTTTTTAGAAAAAAGTTGTGCAAAAAAGCGTCCTTCGAATCTTTGAGGAGAGAGGATAGTACTAAGGATAAATTTCTACATGCCTCAAAAATTCGCATGGACATCAGAGGCTAATAAGGGATAATACAATTGCATGACCCCTCCGTTAATACTGAAATGCCGCATCCGAATGTTTTACAACTGCACAAACTCATCCTTAGTACGATCCCAAATGTAAAACATTCGAAGCGGCGAGGTTTTTGCTTCTTTTTCACGGGGAAAAAGAAGATAATTACCTATTTTTGCCTTCGTGAAATACTGTTTTACACTTATTTTAAACCTCCTCTGGCTGACATCATTGTTTGCTCAGGAAGAACTACGCCTTATCTCTTCGAGGTACAGTACGATTATCGATCAACAAGGGTTCAGCAGTATTCAACCCGTCTATGCACACAAAGGAAATACGCTATCCGCAGACAGTGGCATTATCTACGAAGATGAGGTTGGCCGACAATTCTTTGAAGCGTTTGGGAACGTCGTGATTACGCAGCCATCCGGAACGATTATCTATTCTGACCGGCTACATTATGATGCCGCTCCGCAGATTGCGACGCTGACAAACAATGTCCGCATGGTCGATGCCAATTCGGTATTGACGACGAATCATCTCATCTATAAGATGCGCGATAAAATAGGCAACTATACCGGGGGAGGAAGAATTATTTCTAAAGGAGATACCATTACGTCGCGAACGGCTTATTACTTCGAAAATACAGAAGATGCTTATTTTCGAAATCAGGTTGTTGTACGGACACCTGATGTAAAGATTTATACGGATACCATGCGCTACAATTCTAATCAGCGCATGACCTATTTCTTTGGACCAACGAATATCAAAGGAAATAGCGGCGAAAACCTATATACCGAGAAAGGAAACTATAACACAGAGACGGGTGTTGCTAATTTCTCGAAAAACAATCTATACACCGAAGGAACACGTTTTTTAAAGGGCGACAGTCTTTACTACGATAGAGCAACGGGTGTGGGAAAAGCGTATAGAAACGTTGTATTTGTCGACACCTTGGATAAATTCTATGCGTATGGTGGCTACGGTTTATATGATCAAGCGGACGAATCTATTACCATGACAGACAAACCATTAATCACGATGGTGGTGGAAAATGATTCTACTCGTTCTGCACCAGCGGATAGTGCCGCCATAACGTCTGTGGATTCTATGGAGACAGATTCCATAGACATAAAGAAGGATACCGTAGCACAAGCGGAGATAACGCAAATAGAGGAACCCGATGTAACTACTGACAACGAGATCATTACCGTAACGGATTCCACACAAATGACTCTCCCCCGTGATACCGCAAAGGTAGATTCCGTTTATATGACTGCCGATACACTCTATTCGCGCATGATTATGCTACGTGATTACAAAGCATTAGATTTTAAACTGGACCGAAGTGGTGGAGAAATTGAGACCGACGAGGACGTTGATTACGGAGACGAGGGCGACTATGGATCGGATAATACGGACATAGAAACAGAAAATCTGACCCCTTTATCCGATTCTGTTAAAACGGCTATCGATAGTGTTTCGATGGACAGTATTTCTGTTGATGGGATCATAGACAGTATCCCCATAGATAGCACAGCGATTCATGTGGAGATGGATAGCGTAAAGACTATCGTGACGGAAAAAGCGGACGAAAAATTAACCATAGAGAAGCCGCAAGAAATCAAAAAAGTCGTTCCAGTGGACGCCGCTAAACGAGCAACAGTTATTAAGGAGGCGGCTAGAGCGGACATCTCTAGAAGCATGCGACAGGATTCGATATTACGGCAACAAGCGGTGATTCCAGAAGAAGCCACAGCGGACAGCCTAATTAATCAAGCGATAGCTACGGCTCAAACGCCCGATACTACGTTCAAAGATACGAGTGACGAAGCTTATCTTGATACCGCTCGAACACGGATTGTCAAGGCTTATTACAATGTCCGGATGTTCAAATCTGATTTGCAGGCGGTGGCTGATTCTGTTTATTACGGTATGGCTGACTCCATGTTTCGATTTATGGGGAGGCCTATGATCTGGGCGGAGGGATCGCAAATTTCGTCCGACACCATCTACATGCAGATTCAGAACCAGCGCATGGATAACGCCTTACTAATTAACAACGCTTTTATGGTAAACGCGGTGCTGGACACGGTCAAGTTCAATCAGCTCAAAGGTCGAAAGATTACCGCTTTCTTTGCCAATAACTCTATTGACCGAATGTATGTAGACGGAAATGCAGAGAATTTAAGCTTTGCCACGAATGATAAAACCCACCGGATAACGGAGATGTTCCACGACCGAGGTGCGCGTATTAAAATCAAAATGGAGGGCAAAAAAATCATTGACTACATTACGATACGAAAAGTAGACCAAAAGCTTTATCCTTTTAAGCAAGTGACACAAGAAAATGAAGTCTTACCTGGATTCGTCTGGCGACCACAAGACCGGCCCAAATCGAAAGAGGATATGATGAACCGGAAACGAGAGGTGGAAAAACCGGAAGCTCCTGCAGGAGGGCCTCAGGATGAAAGTTCGCTTGAAACACCGGGTGACGTGGTGGAACCCGAGGAACTGACGGAAACTGTGGAAGAAGCATCACCGTCGAAGGAGCAAAAGGAAGCGCCAACCCAAAAAGAGGAGAAAGAAGAAACGCCACCAGTCTTTAGAAACGAAGAAGAAGCTTCGCAGTCACCATCGACAGAAGAAGAAGGTAAAACGGAAGTAGAATAGGGAGTTGTTTAAAAATGCTTTTAGGTGTCCTGTTTGCATTTTGCACAACAACATGAGCATGGCGACAGCGTACTTTGACCAATCGCCGGGCAACATGACCAGCATCACAGACAACACGATCAGCCTGACAGACAACATGACCAACATCACCGACAACATCACCAGCATTACAGACAAGATAACCAGCCTGACAGACAACTTTACGAGCTTGATGGGCATCAGCATTCCATTGAGGTAGCTCAAAGCGACAAAGAGAGGCGGATAACCGTCAAACTCGGGGTTCCCCATCAATATCTCCTCCTTCTACACGCCCTTGTCAGGCAACAATACCAGCTTGCGCCCTCTAAAGATCTTTTATCCACAGCACTACGCTGCGCCGAGGGGGGATAAGATCGTTTCGAGGCAGGGATGTGCATGTAAGTAGGATAACCTTGCCACACGCATGACTGTACACAATACATTGAGGATGCTAAGTGACGTATATACCACCCTCAATGGCGCGAAGACCAACGACAAAAAAGCTTAGTCGACCATACATATCGTCAAATACCCCCGAAAGATGTCCAAGAAGCCCGGCGCCAAGCGAAAATACTACGACGACAAGGCCAAGTAGTCCCTCAAAACAACAAGAAATAGGTTTTCTAAAAAGGTCGTCGAGCACTGAAAAAACTTACTATTCCCCCCTTATCAGCGATTATCTTCTTTCAAAAACGTCGCTAATTTCCCAACCGCAATCGCCCGATGGCTAATTTGATTTTTCTCTTCGGGGCTCATCTCCGCAAACGTTTTATCATACCCTTCGGGGATAAAAATAGGATCATAACCAAACCCACCCGAACCTCGGCGTTCATGAATGATGCGTCCCTCGATACTTCCCTCAAAGAAATATTGCTGTTGGTCTAGAAAAAGCGAAATTACCGTTCGAAAACGTGCCGTCCGTTCCGGATTATCCCCTAACCTAGATAATACCAGATCAATATTTTTTTCCATATCACGTGAACCGGAATAGCGGGCGGAATAAACACCCGGCTCTCCGTTAAGGGCATCTATCTCCAACCCAGAGTCGTCGCCGAAACAATCCAGCCCGTATTTATGGAAAAGATAGTCCGTTTTCTGTTTTGCATTCTCCTCAAAGGTCACACCGGTTTCGGGAATATCATCCGAACAACCAATATCCGTTAAAGATTTTATACTGAATTTATCCCCAATAATAGCTTGTACTTCTTCAAGCTTATGGGTGTTATTCGTTGCAAATACTAATGCCATGTTTTTGTTGTTAGACAAGGTTAAGAGGTTAGGATTTTTTAACTCCTTACGTCCCAATAAACACTTTAAACTCATTCCAGAATAGCCTTTTCTTTTGCATGTCAGCAAACATTTCCTCGAAGCTAAAGGTATTGAAGACCGTTGCTACACGACCTTTCATATAGGAGTTATGTGCAATTTCGGGAAGCTTGAGTGAGATAGGTTCTACACCAAGCAAGGTAATCTTAGTTGGTTGAAAAAACTGCATGATCCGCTTGAAATCATTGGGATTATGCGAATTTGCAAGGTTGACGACTGCAACATTTTCAAACGACAGATTAAGCGCGCCCAACGTTTTTACAAAAGCATCCTGGGCCTGTGGTGAAAAATACGGAAAATCGGGGTAACGTAAGATAAAGAGGACACCTGTAGATTTATCGCCTTGGTATATAAATTCTTCTACTTCTTTTCCACTTGCATCATCCTTTATATTGCCGACAGATGAAACCATTGCCTCCTCTTTCTCCTTCGGAAGGAAAAGAGTTTCCGATAGAAGAGCTTGAAGTGCAATGGGATTATCTGTTTTTAAATGACTCATAGGTTGGAAAGATCCACTAATGACCTAAAATATAAGAGAAAATCAACGGTGCTACGATCGTCGCATCAGACTCCACCACAAACTTAGGTGTGTCTATATCTAATTTACCCCAAGTAATTTTCTCATTAGGGACAGCACCCGAATACGAGCCATAAGAGGTTGTTGAATCTGATATCTGGCAGAAATAAGACCAAAAAGGCACATCTTCCCATTCTAAATCTTGATACATCATCGGTACGACACAGATAGGAAAATCACCCGATATACCACCTGCAATCTGAAAGAATCCTACACCTTTACCTTCTGAATTGGCACGGTACCATTCTGTTAAATAGATCATATATTCAATACCCGACTTCACCGTACTAGCTTTTAAGTTACCTTTAATCACATTGGCCGCAAAGATATTTCCAGTTGTCGAATCTTCCCAACCGGGACATACGATCGGTAGATTTTTCTCTGCTGCTGCCACAATCCACGAATTCTTCGGATCAATTTCATAGTATTGCTCCAATACCCCCGAATTTACTACTTGGTACAAAAATTCGTGCGGTAGATAACGTTCACCTTTTTCTTCTGCGGCATGCCAAACATCTTCCAAGTGCTTCTGTAAACGACGAAAGGCTTCTTCTTCCGGAATACAGGTATCCGTTACGCGGTTATAATGTTGGTCTAACAATTCGCGCTCTTGCTCCGGCGTCAGATCACGATAATTGGGTACACGCTTATAATGTGAATGAGCCACCAGATTCATCACATCTTCCTCCAGATTCGCACCAGTACAAGAAATAATATGGACTTTATCTTGACGGATCATTTCCGCCAGTGAAATTCCTAATTCGGCTGTACTCATCGCACCGCCCAAAGAGATTAACATCTTTCCACCTTCCAATAGGTGCGTTTCGTATCCCTTCGCTGCATCTACCAAAGCAGCTGCATTGAAATGCAAGTAGTTTTTCTCGATGAATTGAGAAATAGGACCTTTTTGTGTACTCATAGTTTAAAATTTTCTATTCTACCAGCAAAGGTACATATTTTATAGTGATACTCGTGAAATCGGTTACCATCACTTCCGCTTCAATAGACGGCTAAAAACTATTCCAAAAAAAACCAAAATTAAGATCAGAATAGAAAGTATAATAATTTCCTGTGTACCTATTATCCAAGTAAGTATATGCATATTCAAAGATAGGATTTTCCGTAAAAATACCCAGTAGTGGGTATTTGCAAGCGTAAAAACCTATTGTAGGTTTGTAATGCACAACAGTACTAATTGAAAATACATAAAAGAATAGGTCTACTAACAATTTATTATCAATAATGAAAAGCAAATTATTAACCGCCATTTTGCTGGCATGTACACTTATACCCTTTTTAGCGGAAGCGCAGATGGCACCGCCCTCAGAACCAGAAGGCAAAAACATCGTCAAATTCAATATACTCCCTCTTATGGGTGGAAAGTTTGCTTTCGAATACGAGCGACTGTTAACCGACCGCATCACGGTTGGTGCTACATTAAACTTACGACCAGAAAAAGGGATTCCCTTTGGTTCTACCGTAAAAAACATCGTAGATGATGATGAACTGAATAACCTCATCGATAACTTTAAGAGTTCCAATTTTTCCATCACGCCAGAGGCTCGTTTTTACACTTCCAAAAGAGGACCTTTCCGCGGATTCTATATTGCACCCTACGTCAAATACGCCAGTTATGGCACTTCACTGCCCTTCGATTTTGAGGTCGACATAGAAGATGGAGGAACTGACGTATACAGCCGGACAGAGACCATCCCGTTAAAAGGAAGTATTCAAGCTTTTACCGCGGGATTCTCCCTTGGCACCCATTTTAAGCTATCCCGCAATATCTATCTGGATTGGCGCATATTCGGACCGGGCTATGGTACAAGCAAAGGGAGCGTCAGGGGAAACATGTCATTGGACACTGAAGAACAACAGGAGTTACGCGAAAGTTTAGCAGATCTAAAGACCGATTTAGAAGACTTGCCCATAGGCATTAAGATAGACTATGATGTACGTGAGGATGGTGCGGACATTCATATTTTACGAAGCCCGTGGGCTAGTATCCGAACAGGCCTGTCCATAGGATACCGTTTTTAAACAAAAAAATAAACATATATAATATTAACCCTTAAAATAAAGCAAGATGAAATTCACTTTTTTCACCAGATTACTGTTCATCATAACAACCTTTTCCTTGATATCAATTTCCTGTTCAAAAGATGGAGATGACGATGGCGACATAACTGACCCAACAGAAGAACAACTACCTACCAACAAGCAGGATGCCGAAACGAAAATCCAAGGCAAGTGGGATGTTAATGCCTCTGGTGAAATACGTAGCGTGGAATTCCTTGATGGAGACACCTACGTATTGGAAGTAACCAGTTCCTCATCATTGGCATCACGCAAAGCTATGCTGTCCGCCCGCGCCACACTTTTCAGCGTCACCGGTGGATTTAAATCCGAAACAGGAGGAAACAGCTCTACCCAGAAAATATACGGCAAATTCAGCGTCAGCACAGACGGTAAGACAATTACTTTAGACGATATCGCGCGTATCACCATCAGCGGCATCTCGGAAAAGAGTTTTTCATTTACCATCACCTTTACCGAAAACAACCGTGAACAAAGCGTGTCCGCGATCATCGTCGCACCTGTAGCTACCTCGCAAAAGACGCAATTACTAGTCGGCAACTGGGGGTTCTCAAGCTGGATGTACTATGAACCAGCGGACGTACGGGTTTTAGAAAGCAAAGGGTTCAAACCGCAAGATGAAGGATTTACATTTACCGCAACGGGAACGATGATCATGCGGTATATAAATTTTGAGCAAAGCAGTTCCGACGATCCCGAAACCGGCCTGCCCAGCGAAGTGATTACGAACATAAGTCTGGACGCCGACGTTTACTCCTGGGAATGGAAAGACAGCCAGCAAACGGTTGTTAAGGTAAGCAGGAATGGAGAGACGTTCGAAATAACGATCGAGAATTTGACACAATCACGTCTGACCGCACGTCTTGACAACGACAATAATTGGGTATTGGAATCATTGTAAAGGTAATACCAAACCATTCAATAACATAAAAATAAAAAAATGAAAAAAAATCCTATTGTATACCTCGGCCTCGCCTTGCTGCTTGCAGCAAGCTCCTGTAAGACACCCCATGTACAACGTATGTCCGAAAATTCGGTAACCGATCTCAGCGGACGATGGAATGAAACAGATTCCAGAATCACGGCTGAAGAAATATCGGCAGAATTGGCATCCCACCCTTGGTACAACACCTTCTCGTCTACCAACCAAGGGAAGAAACCCGTCATCATCGTCGGTATGATCACCAATAAATCGCACGAACATATCCCTACAGAAACGTTCTCCCTAGATATCGAAAAAAGCATGATCAATTCCGGAAGAATCTCCGTGGTACAAGGTGGAGGCAAACGGGAAGAGATACGTGCTGAACGTGCAGATCAGCAGAACTATTCCTCAGAAGCAACTATGAAGAGTTTCGGCCTAGAGAAAGGTGCTGATTTTATGCTGCAGGGAACCATCAATTCAATCGTAGATCAATATGGAAAAGAGAAGACAATTTACTACCAGATTAACTTAGAGCTTACCCATTTGGAGAGCAACGAGAAGGTGTGGATCGGCGACAAGAAAATCAAAAAATACCTCGGCAACAAACGCATGCGGTAAGACAATTATACACCACCATACCCGTTCAGTAACAGCTTTCTAGGAGCTGTATGGTGGTGTATTGCCCTAACTTTAATCTAAAATGGATATGAAAAAATTATTGACCCCCACCCTTTCACTACTGACCGCACTTGTCCTCGCTTCTTCCTGTGCCACTACAGGAAGATATCAGGATAAAGCCAACGAAGTATTTGAAAATATCGAGTTTGCTGATTTTGATCAGGCGTCGGCTAGGATCGATCAGATCAGTTTCTACCAAAAAGACCGCAACAGGCTGCTATATCTGCTGGAAAAAGCAAAGGTCGAGCACATGCGCGGAAATTACCGGAGCAGCAACAGCTATTTCGAACAGGCCTATATCCTTCTGGATGATGGCATCAAAAATTCCGTAGGCCAGATTGCCCTTTCCAATCTTTCCAACCCCATGATGACCAAATACAAGGGGGAAGATTTTGAAAAGGTCATGCTCCACTATTACAAGGCGTTGAATTATTACTATCTGGGCATTCCCGATACCGCACTGATCGAAGCACGGCGCATCAACATCAAACTCAATGAACTGAATGACCGTTATGAAGACCATAAAAACAAATATCAGTATGATGCCTTTGCGCAGGTCCTGCAGGCCAGTATCTACGAGTCTACCGGGCAGCTGAACGATGCCTTCATTGCCTACCGGAATGCAGAAAAAGTCTATGATGACCATGACGGCGTCTACCTCGATGTATCCATGCCCGAGCAGCTGAAAAAAGATCTGCTGCGCACCACAAAAGCACTCGGCTTTGGTGAAGAATATGCACATTACAAAAAGAAATACGCGGATGTCCCGGAAGATGAACATACCGCCGCGGCCATTGTCTTCTGGGAAAACGGAACCGGCCCTAAAAAGAGCCAGATGATGATGACGGCCAACAGCTTCGAAGGCGTGTTCGTCGGAACATATAGCGATGACCAAACGCAGATTGTTATCCCCATCCCCGCTGGTGTTAATATAGGCTTCAATGCTGTAGCATTCCCCGAATACATCAGCGGAAAGAACTACTTCCACCGCGCCAGTGTAACGATTGACGGACAGCCGAAATACTTTGAACTGGCAGAGGATTTCAATGCTATCGCCAAACAGTCCTTAAAAGATCGTGCTATGCGCGAAGTCGTTCAAACGGTAGCACGGTTAGCGACAAAAAAAGCCGCTAGCAAAGGACTGAAGATGCTGGCCAATCATTATGGGGGAGGCTTAGCCGGCGACATCGTCGGTACCGCCACGGATATTGCCGGAGCTGCTATCGAAAAGGCCGATACCCGAAACTGGCAGAGCCTGCCTTCGCAGATCAGCTATGTACGCGTCCCCCTGCCCAACGAGGGAGAGCAGAAAGTAGTGATGACGAAATATGCCGAAAATGGCAATGTAGCTGATACACTGACGTTGAAAGCTGGGAAGAACAGCCACTTGATCAGCCTCTTTGATATGTCCAATTCCGGGTATTACGGGCAACAGGCTGTTGCATCCGCAAACGCTCCGGTCAATGATTATGCAATAGCAGGAGCTGAACAGACGATAGCAACTATAACTAGTAGACAAGACCCCATCGCAGCCCCCAAGGTAAAAGAACCGAAAATGATCCCCGATGATGTGATAGATTATACAAGTTTCGGTATCGCCGCATCGATTGGCTCAGGATCGTTTGCCGAGGAAGGAGCAATCGCCGACGCGCTGGAATTCATCGGAAAAACAACCTGGCAAGCTGAAGCACTATTAGGATTTAACAAAGGGACAAAACGATCTGTTTTTGGTGTATCGTTAGGTATTGCCAATTACGTTGACCCTTGGAGCTTTGATGAAGAAGCACCGGATAAAACCACCGATTTAAGCCTCGGGCTTCTCGGCAAGTTCTATGTTGCACCTACCAAAGGATATTACTTGACCGGATTCAATTTCTTTTTTCAGCCGTCAGTCTGCTACAGTATCTCCAACAACCTCAAGTATTCGTTCGAAGATTATGATGATTATGGATACACTACGGAAACATACGAACACAGCAAGCCTTTTGACATTGGCATCAAGACGGGGGTCGGATACACCTTCCCGATGAGCCCGGATAAAATGAGCAGATTGGGTATATCCATTTTCGGAGACGCCGGATTTTTAGAAAGAAGTGACTGGGGCAATAAAACGGGATTCTTTGGCCTTCAACTTTCTTATGATTTTGGAATAAAATAAGCATATATGAAAACATTACTGACGTTATATATGATCATCTGCTCACTTAACAGTACCGTACAAGCGGAATGGAGCAACTGGAAGAAAAGCCCCTGTTATGACAAGGTCGAATATCGATATAGATATATACGTACACATGGCACTCGTCAGATTTTCGAAATACAATTCAAAAATCGATATGAGCGAACGATTTACTTCGATTATGCGTTGGCAGGTTCCAAACAGGACGAAGACATGCATCACGCCCGGCGAACAAGCTTACCGACCAATCGAGCATCAAAACCCGTCCAGCTGTTTAGTAATTCAGAAGAGTTTCTCATAGAGGTCGGGCGACTGAACTTCTCTCCTTACGACACGGAATATGAAGAATGTGATCCGGAAGCAACATAAACGATCATCCTATCTAAATGTGAAAGCGAGCTGTCCAACCTAATATAACAGACCTGACAGAAAGCTAGTTAAGCATTAAACTTGCTCTCCGGACGGCGTGGAGAATGGGAGTATTATAAAATAACCGACAACAAGTAACTACATTTTCCATAACTTTATAGTTCTATCTAACTATAAAGTTATGGAAATTCTCAGCTTCAATAAAGCAAAGGAGATATGGCAACGTATAGTAAAGTCTGATGATGACGAGGGGTTTGTCTTTGAACTGGAAATGCATCGCCGGTTATTGGATCTTTTCCACGTAGGTCCGCATTATTACTATATATTTAACTGTGGAACCGGTGAATTTGAGGTTTTAGATGAACGTGCATCGAAAGTGACCGGGTACCCGTTAGATTCCCTTTCTCCAAGATTTTTAGTGGACAGGCTGCATCCGGAAGATGTTTCCTACTTTTTAAATTTTGAAAATACCATTACGGATTTCTACTTCAACTTACCTGTCGAAAAGATACTGCATTATAAAACTTCCTACGACATCCGTTTTCGCGCGAGTAACGGCAAATATATGCGTATGTTACAACAAGTCACACCTATTCAAACAAGTGAAACGGGTTCTATTTTCCGTACGCTTGGTGTGCATACCGACATCTCCCATATGAAACAGGAAGGTAAGCCCGTGCTAAATATCATAGGGCTAAACGATGAACCTTCTTATTATAATGTACAGTCGAATGTTGTTTTTGAACCTGCAAAACCAATCCTAACCAAACGCGAACAAGAAGTCTTAAATTTAATCATCGAGGGAAAAATGTCAACAGAAATTGCCGATTCGCTTTATATCAGTGCCGAAACCGTAAAAACGCATAGGAAGAATATATTACGCAAAAGTGGAAGTAAGAACATTGCTGAGCTGGTATTACTGGCGGTGGATAAAGGATGGTTATAGCTGGTTACGCTCCCTAGTATATTAGAAAATACCCACTAGTGGGTATTTTCTTGCTGACGAAAAGCCTCTAATTTTAACCCTAAAAAAATAAACTGAGCAAGTCATGAAAAGAGTCTACATTATTATTGTCATGCTAACATTACTTGTTACAGCTTCCGGGATAATCTATAAACGTATACGATACGAGCAAAGCGGTTATATTGATGGGCGGGGAGCCGCACGGGCTATGTACGCCATCGAAGCAAACAACCACTTAGAAAAGCTCACGAAAAATATTCGATTTGCATACGACACCTCCATATTGCCCTCGGAAAGCTATGCCGCGCTGGACAGTGTTATTACTGTCATCAAAACATACGAAAAGGAAGGCTTTCGTTACATTTTCCACATACATAGCCACCAACAAAACCGCAACGATACACTAGAAACGGCCTATGCACAAGAGGTAGCATCATCCATCAAACAATATGTGGTGAACGCCGGTATTTCAAGCGATATCATCAAAGCGGTCGGTATTGGGCGGAAAAACCGTCTCTGCCTGGACGAAACCGAACCGGATTGCTTCCGTCAAAACAACCGATTGGAAATCCATGTTGATTAACTATATATGATCATGCACGCTATCTTACGCCCTATTTTCTTTCTTTGCTTATGCTTTCTAGCCGTGTCCTGCGGAATCACATCCAAAAGCCGGCTCCAACAGCTGCCCACTGCATTACCTCCGGCAAGTTATCCCAACACACACTGGCTTCCCACTATGGAACAAACCATAAAGCCCGATAAAAATGCGGTATATGCCAGCCTCCCCCTCCTTTGGTCTGCTTTGCAGGAACAACTTGGAAAAGCCATTCAGGCTAGCGAACGATCGCAGACTTTACAACAGCTTGCTCATGCCACGGTGGACAAAAACAGTGTCAATGAAAAACAATTTCAAACAGCTGTACACCGTGACGAAAACACCATATCCTTAACGGCAACGTTAGACGCCACGCTCCTGTTTGAACCGTATTTTGAACACATGGCTACCAGTGCCACGTTTAATGGTATACCGGTGAACTCATTCGGTATGAGCAAAAATTCCTTTGACCGTCTGCATAAGCAAATCGAAATCCACCGCTATCGCGACGATGATCATTTCATTATCGGTTTACTTCCAACCGACCGGAAACAACAGGTTTTAATCTACAGAACCGACAAGAAGTACCCGACATTGGCCGCTATGTATGTCGATCTTCAAGAAGAAATTCAGCACGGGCGGGCGGACATGACTGTTCCGGATCGTTTATGGCGTTATAGCTGGACACCTTATGACCGCGTGGTCATTCCTCGGGTAGCCTTGGGTGTTCAAGGGGAATATCCGCAGCTATCCGGCGGTGTGCTACAAAATGGAAATGAGCAGCTGACATTGGCTAATGTACAGCATAAAACAGCCTTTTTGCTGAACGAAACAGGCACCAAACTGGCAGTCGAAATGGACATTGGGGTGGATATAGATGGTCTGCCCCGAGGAGGCTCTAAACCGAAAAACATAATACTGGATAAGCCCTTTTATATCGTCGTCAAAAAACGGGACGATAATATTTCGCCATATCTGGTATTATGGATCAACAATACCGAGTTATTGGAGATACAGTAAGCCTCCATAAAGCTAAAAACATGGATAACGACAAACGTACACAGCTGGCGGAAAAACGCGAGCAACTACAGATCAAGTTAAAAGCGGAGACCTACATCGAAAGGTATATAGCTCCTGTACAGGAAATTTTCGACTATTTGCATCAACAGGAGGTTGTCTACCAAATCGCCGGACTCCTGAGTATACCTACAGGGTATCATCCTTATGTTGAACAAATCATTATGAAACATCCTTACGATGCTTATGGATTTAGGCCCGATCATCTGCAAAAGCCTCGCTTGAAGCAGCTAATCGAGACCGTATTCGATCAATTTCCGTCTACGAACGAGCTGCGCTATGTACCGGATTTACCAGAATATGCACATTACAACGGTATCCTCTCAGAAGACGGTGCCCGCGATGGGATACAGCACGTAATACAAGCACTTGGTCTGCAAGATCAATCAGTATATGTACATTACCTCAACTATGGTCTCGCACTGCATCTATCCCTTGCAGCCCTTTCCGACCACGAACACGAGGACTTGTTCAACACCTGGCATGGCGATGTTATGATTTTCCCCATTAATCTGGAATGGTTGATCGTTTTTACATTGGAAGAAGAGTGGTTAGGAGGTTTTTGTGGGGGCAATGCCCAACAAAGAGGTTGATTTTGTTGCCAAAAAAGCGGACAAAGTAGTGTATTTGCAAAGTACCTATTTCCTCAAAATAAGGAGATAAAGCATATACAGGCTTGGAATTTGGCTAGCTTCCCTGCTCGCCTGGCAAACTATCCGCAAACAACTTCGCTTATCGGATGACGTAAAAACGGAATCTAAAGACCTCCGTATGCTCGATGGCAGCAAAACGGTCAAAGACGCATTGAACGAAGACGGCATCAGCATGAAAACAGAGGCAGAAATCATCGTCAATGATGGTGCTTCTCCTCCGGAAGAAACTCCAGTTCCCAAAAGACTCGTATTCGATAAGCCTTTCTACATCGTCATGAAGAAAACGGATAAGAAGAATCCGTACATGATACTGTATGTAGCCGATGCATCCCTATTAGAAAAAACAAATAATAAAACATGAACAATCCAATAACAAATACCTTATCCTGTTTTATACTCAGCCTGCTGAGCAGCATAAGCCTTGCCCAGCCGGCAAGCTCGCTGAAATCCTTTTTGGAAACGCGTTTGACCGAGTACATCGGCCCGTCAGATTTCGCGCAATATTTTCGCTTTGCCGACACAATGTTTCCCGATCGCTTTACGGTCATCCAGCAGAAAAACTCGATCTACACCGAGTACGACCTCAAACTGACACAAATCAAGACGATGGATATTATATCGCATGATACCGCTGTCGCCTTGGTACTGACTTTCCATACGCCGTTAACAGTTGTGCTGCGCGATGATATCCATGGTGAGGAAACCGGTACCGAAGAACGCCAAATACTAACCTTTCCGCTCGGGAACTATCGAGAAGCCCTGCATGTACAGCGGGCATTACAGGACTCCGACAATAGACTCAACTTCCGTATTCGAAAACAAGAAGCGAACAAAAGCTATCCGGAGATGATGCCTATGCCGGAAATCAAAGCCCGTCCGGTTTGGCTGGGCAAATACCCGGTTACCGTGCAGCAGTATCGCACTTACTGCAAAACGCAACAAAAACCGATGCCCCCTGCTCCGCCCTGGGGCTGGCATGCCGACCATCCGATAGTAGGAATCACCTGGAAAGAAGCAAAAGACTATGTGCTGTGGCTGAGTAAGCAGACAGGACATGGGTATGATCTGCCGCCCAAGCATGTATGGCAGTATGCCGCATTGGACAACTTGGAGGAACGGGTGATCGATGAAGTCGCCTGGTGGGGTGAAAATGCAGCGGAAAGCACGCAAGCTGTCGGGCAAAAGCTACCGAATGGCTTTGGGCTTTACGATATGCAGGGCAACGTATGGGAATGGTTGGACGAACCAGAAGATAATAAACAGCGCACCGCGGCAGGAGGCAGCTGGGACAGTCATTTTGCGCAATGTCAGTGGAACAGTATCACACAATTGTATCCCAACGAACGGGATTTCAGTATAGGTTTCCGAGTCGTACAATACCAACGCTGAAAACATAAACCTCCGTAAAAGGGAGGTATATATATCCATTCCGGTTTATCAAAGAGCCTTGCGCGTGTAACGGCATGTCAACAAGAATTTTCAAAATACCCATTACTGGGTATTCCATTGCTTGGCAATCACGTGTATCTTTACCATCTCATTACACGATAAAAACACATTATTAACATGAAGAAAAACTTACAATTATTGGTCATCTGTATATGTCTGTGTGGCATAGCACACGCCCAGCCCGGCAAAACAATGTACGGAATTAAAGGAGGTTTAAATCTCCCCAATATAAAAGGTCTGCATGAAGAATCCATGACATTGACTACATTTCATGGTGGTCTGTTTTACAATTTCGCGTTCGCCCCCCAATCGAGAGGTCGTGCGCAGTTTGAGTTGTTGTATTCTGCGCAAGGGGCAGATCTACGTGACGATAAGCAAGAGATACGGCTGAATTATCTTGCCCTCCCGATTTCCTTACAGCTCGGATTGGGAAGGAGCGACCGACCATTTTTGGATAACGTGTATCTAGAAGGCGGAATGCAGTTCGGTTATTTGGCCGCTGCTAAAATGAAAGATACAGAAACCAAAGAGAGCATAGACCTCCAAGATTATTACACCACTAAAAATCCAGATGCAAAATTATCTAAAATAGACGCTGCTGTTTTTGGCGGAATCGGCATTAATTTATCTTACACTTATCAAATCAGTTGTCGATATTTATATGGGCTAAATTCTTTTGTAAACTCTTCTAGTACGGAATACGATTTTTCCAATAGCGTATTTCAGTTATCAATGGCCTTTGCCTTTTAGATCATATTCCTGCTTATCTTGTAACGTAGAACAATGACGCGGAGTTGTTGGATATATTTTAAAATCCAAACTTAGATTGTATATTTGTTTGTTAAGGTTACAAATTCTTGGAAGATATGCCGTACAAAGAACGTGAAATAAACAAGCTATACTATACCATGGGTGAAGTGACCGCCATGTTTGGTGTAAACGCATCACAGATACGCTTTTATGAGCGGGAGTTTGATATTATACAACCCAAAAAGAACAAAAAGGGAAATCGCCTTTTCACGCAAGACGACATCGCTAATCTAAAAATTATCTTCAATCTGGTAAAAGATAAGGGATATACATTGCAGGGAGCAAGAGATTATATCCGCTCCAATAAAAATGAAGTAAAAGAGAACCAGCGGGTTATTGATTCGTTGGAACGATTAAAAAAGTTCTTATTAGAGGTTCGGGATAGCCTGTAAGTTTTACGAATTATCGTACGCCCAACTCAATTACTTCCAGGTTTTCTATTTTATCGCCGTTGATATCAAAACGCATTAACGTGCGTACCTTATGCCAGCCTTGTTTACCGGCGGCACCGGGGTTGAGGTGCAACAAACTCAGTTTTGGATCAAACTGTACCTTTAGGATATGAGAATGTCCACAGATAAAAAGTTTCGGCGGATGAAGAACAATTTCCGGCTTTACCTGCACCGCGTATCGCCCCGGATAACCTCCGATATGCGTCATCCATACATCTACCTCTTCGCAATAGAAACGTTGATGCTCTGGGCATACTGCACGTACATCCTTTCCATCAATATTACCCCACACCCCCTTAAAAGGCTTAAAGGCGGCTAGTGTATCGACGATGGCGACCGATCCAAAATCTCCTGCATGCCATATCTCGTCACATCGTTCGAAATATTTAAAAACGGCATCATCTAAAAGACCGTGGGTATCCGATATAAGTCCAATTTTTGTCATGTCAGAATGCTAAAAAATAAGGCTTTAATAATGTTTTATAGTCGGCAGAATAAATACCTCTTTCTGCATAAATATGAAAAGCCTGTGTTTCCAAGAGTACTTCTTTCTTTCCAATCCCCCATATTTTCCGAATCGGCAATTCCTTCGAAAAAGACGATATGGCTATTTCATCCTGCACATACAGTTTATAGTCAGCAAGTATAGGCGCAATTTCTTCGTCTGCCAACGCGATCGGAATGATCAGTTTGAATTGCCCGTTATCTGTTAAGTAACGCGATACAAAAGACAACAGTTTTTCAAAAAACAATATGTCCGTATGTTTTGCTAGACGTTTTCGCGTATCGGGATTATGAAGTGAATTCGTATAAAACGGTGGATTCGATACGATCAAATCATAAGCTAATTCCGGTTGGAGATCAGCAAATGAACCTGGAAATACCTGCAGACGTTCTGCAAAATCTGATTTTTGAAAATTAATATTGGCTTGCTGACAAGCATCTTCTTCAATTTCGACAGCATCGATAAGGGCATGCGGATGACTTTGTGCGAGCATCAATGCAATAACACCAGTACCCGTTCCGACATCCAATATGCGTCTTGCTTCCGGAAAATTAGTTGAACTTCCCAACAATACACCATCCGTATTGATTTTCATCGCACAATTACCTTGATCTATCTCAAACTGTTTAAAACGAAAAATTGAACGCATACTGCAAAAGTAGCTTTTCTTATGCTCCTTTTTTAGAAAAAGGAGCGCAAACCGACTGAAAGGAGCTCATGAACACCAAAACAAACACTTGTTCATAAAATCGTCGCTTCAAATGTTTTACATCTGGGATGGTACTAAGGATGAATTGGTACAGTTGTAAAACATTTGGATGCGACATTCATGTTTAAGGATGGGACAATACAATTGTATGATAGGATAAACATAGGAGCTTTTTGTTTCTTTTTCGCGGAGAAAAAGAAAAATAAACAATTAATTCCGTACTTTGGTTTGCGATTTGTTGCACCATGGCTAAATTTTTAACATTTCTTCTGTTTATACAGCTTGCTTCCCTTCCCATGCATAGTTATGGGGAAGAATACCGGGTATCTAGAAGATGGCAAGATTGTGAACAGGTAACGAAAGTAGCTTTGGACAAGCTGGTTGATATTTTTCGCAAGAATGATTTTGAACAACTGGAAACTGTCTTAAATACCATTCAAAGCGTATGTGGCGAGAATGAGTTTACACAGCGTCTTCGCATTCTCCGTGCATTGGTGGAGAAAAAAACTACCGGAGATATCATCGCGGATTATTTAGCAAAAAATTACCAAGAGATATTGGTAATGCGTTGGGATTATTCGGTAGAAGAAAAGTATGTGGAAATATATCAAAACAACAAAGCAGATTTTGATTTTGTTCCCTTAAGACACCCTATTGATCCGCTCATCAAAAAGAAAGCGTTAGCGCTTTTAAACTCCCCTTCTTATAATTTGACCGAACAGGAAGAGAAAATTGCGCTGTTGTTTGCCGACGATATCGATGCGTTTTATGAACTTCATGGCGGGATTTCTCCGTCGGTAGTACCAAGTGAGGACAAGCCAATAGCCGGATCTCCCGATAAATATCGACACGGCGTGAGTATTTATGCTGGCGCTGAAATTCCATTAACTGGGTCCAATCCCGTATTTAAAACAAGCCCCACTCTCGGTGTTTTATTTTCTTCTAGACTCTCCAATCCCTTTTTGTTTGAAGCGGGTTTAAAGGTACGTATCAACACCAGCCATGACAGGGAGGTGGAATATAGGCTATATGACGACGTAGAAATCATCAGATCAACTGCGAGTCTAGGTATTGGCGGGACAGTCGGGTACAAGATTTTTGACAATGATAAATTTATTATTGCGCCTAAGGCTGGGCTATTCTGGGAACTAGCAACCACCGGGTTGTCAGAAGTCAATGAAAGCTATTACGATGATGGTTATGACTATTACGAAACGCAGAATGTTCGCTATTTCTATATCAATACGATGCGGAGTACCCTGGCACTGTCCGTTATGCGCCATCTATCGGGAAAAACCTATGTAGGACTAGAAGCTGCTTATCATCACGTCCCCTACAACTGGGATAGTAATCTTCTGACGTCGGTTCAGCCAAATTACGGTAGTTTACAACTGTTTTTCAGATTCTAAAAAGATTTTCTTTTACTTTTTTTCCGCAAAAAAGTAACAAAACCGAGCGAAGCGAGCTCATGGATACTAAAATAAACACGAATCCATAAAACTCGTCGCTTTGGCTATTTGAGAGGATTTGTAGTGCAAAAGGAATACTTCTACAAACCTCAAATATCCAGATGCGACCTAAAAAAGTTATACTATCAATTCTTTAATAACCGCTGTATCTCATCCAGCTTCATAAGCGCTTCTACCGGTGTCAGCGTATTTACATCCAGATTATTCAACATATCCCTTATCTTTTCCAAAACAGGATCATCGATGGCAAACATTTGTAACTGATACGCTTGCTTTTGCATCTTGCGCATACTATCTTTAATCTGCTCTCCTCCTGTACGTTCTTGCTCCAGCCGTTTCAAAATTTCATTGGCACGTCCGATTAGCTTGGGGGGCATCCCTGCTAATTTCGCTACGTGGATACCAAAGCTATGTTCTGACCCACCGGGAATTAATTTTCGCAAAAAAATCACCTTATTATTCATCTCCTTGACCGTCACATTGAAGTTTTTGATACGTGACATGGAATTCGTAAGTTCATTAAGCTCATGATAGTGTGTCGCAAAGAGTGTTTTAGCACGAGCAGCAGGGTGGTTATGCAGGAATTCTGCGATAGCCCATGCGATGGATATACCGTCATAAGTACTTGTTCCTCGTCCGATCTCATCCAATAATATCAACGATCTGTCAGACAAGTTATTCATAATACTGGCGGTTTCATTCATTTCCACCATGAACGTTGATTCTCCTGAGGAAAGATTATCCGAAGCACCCACCCGGGTAAAAATTTTATCTACTAAACCAATAGACGCTTCTTTTGCCGGCACAAAACATCCTATCTGAGCCATCAATACAATTAGGCCTGTCTGGCGCAACAACGCCGATTTACCGGCCATATTGGGTCCCGTGATGATAATGATCTGTTGGTTTTCGGGGTCTAATAAGGTATCATTTGTAATATAATCTTCGCCTATTGGCAGATGTTTTTCAATAACGGGGTGTCGCCCTCCCTTGATATCGAGTACTTTTCCTTCATTAAGTTGGGGTTTGACATAATAGTTCTTCTCCGCGATCAATGCAAAGTTCAGCAGTACATCCAACTTAGCTATCAATTGCGCATTCAGCTGAATGGGTTTGATATAGGCGGCAATATCAAGCAAAAGCTCGGCGTAGATACGATTCTCAATAGCTTGTATTTTTTCCTCCGCTCCCAATATCTGCTCCTCATACTCTTTCAGCTCTTCTGTAATATAACGCTCGGCGTTTACTAACGTCTGTTTCCGTACCCACGATGTTGGCACCTTATCCTTATGCGTATTTGTCACCTCTAAATAATAGCCAAAAACATTGTTGAACGCTATTTTCAAAGAAGGTATACCCGTAGCTTCCGATTCTCGACGCTGAATTTCTAATAAATAATCTTTTCCGCCGAAAGCTACTTTACGTAGCTTATCCAAATCCTCATCCACACCGTTTGCAATTACATTCCCCTTATTCAGTGCTACCGGAGGTTCTGCTTGAAGGGTTCGCTCCATTTTGTCGCGGATGATCTGGCATACGTTCAACTGCTCTGAAATGACACGCAATGCTTCGGACGCTTCTTGATTAGTCAACGCTTTCAGTTTTTCTACGACATATAAGGCGCGCTTCAATTGTGTAATTTCGCGAGGATTCGCTTTTTGAAGACCAATTTTAGAAATCAAACGCTCCAAATCACCAATCTGCTTGATTTCCCTTATCAGTTCGTCCCGGAGTTCGCGGTTATTATAAAAATATTCCACCACGTTCAGTCGCTCATGTATAGACTTCAAGTCCTTCAGTGGCATCACCATCCAACGTTTTAACAGCCGTGCACCCATAGGTGAAGCGGTTTCATCAAGTATATCGACCAACGTCGCCGCATTTTCGTTTGCGGAGCCAATAAGTTCTAAATTACGTATGGTAAAGCGATCCAACCACATATAGTGGTCTTCCTCTATACGGGAAATATTCGATATATGTTGTAGATTACGATGTTCTGTTTCATTGAGATAATGCAGGGCAACACCTGCAGATAAGGTGCTTAAAGGCATTCGCTCAATACCAAAACCCTTCATGGATTTAACTTCGAAATGCTTCAATAGTGTTTCCGTAGCGTAATCTCCCGTATAAGGCCATTCATCTAATGTATAGGTATAATACTGGCCACCAAACTGCTCTACAAAATCTTTATATTGTTTTTTGGGCAAGATAATCTCCGTCGGTTTAAACCCCTGTAAAAGTTTATCTATATAGCTCGCACTTCCTTGTGCTACCAAAAATTCCCCGGTAGATATATCGAGAAAAGCCACACCATATTGCCCTCTTTCATTAAAAATCGATGCCAAATAATTATTAGCTTTCTGCTGGACAATGTTGTCGTTATAGGAACCCCCCGGTGTTACAAGTTCCGTGACACCACGTTTAACAATAGTTTTCGTTTGTTTGGGATCTTCCAACTGATCACAGATAGCAACACGTTGTCCTGCCCGCACCAATCTGGGCAAATAGGTTTCCAAAGAATGATGTGGAAAACCGGCAAGTGCTGTTTCCGATTCGGTTCCATTTCCCCGCTTAGTCAATACAATCCCCAAGATCCCGGCTGCTTTAACAGCGTCGTCTCCAAAAGTTTCGTAAAAATCGCCTACTCTAAACAGCAATAACGCCCCTGGATATTTCGCCTTGATCGTATTATATTGCTGCATTAAAGGTGTTTGCTTCTTCGCCTTTGCCAATGGTTTTATGATTTTTAATGAACCGTAAAAATAAGGGAAATGATGTGATTTGGCAAGGTGAATGATATTTTGAAAAAAATCTTCTAGTTTTGCTTATCGAACCAGAAAAAAAATGGCAATCAAACGGTCATCAACGAAAAAAAACACGAGGAAAAAAGCACCCCGTAAGACATGGCGCACAGCGGTCAAAAAATGGTCGATGCGTCTTATCATTGGCTTTTTCGGACTTACTATTACCTGGGTATTACTACTTACCTTCATCAATCCTCCCCTCACTTATCTTCAAGTCAAAAGGGCTTTTGAACGAAAAGCTGTCGGGAAAGAATGGAAAATAGATAAAAAATGGTTGTCCTATGACGATATGTCTGACAATCTCAAGCTTGCAGCGATCGCCGGAGAGGATGCGTATTTCTTAACGCATAGCGGATTTGATACAAAAGCCATCGAGAAAGCAATGGAAAGAAACAAAGCCGGAAAATCGTTACGGGGAGGCAGTACCATCAGCCAACAAGTGGCTAAAAATGTTTTTCTCTGGCCGCAACGTTCTTGGTTACGAAAGGGACTGGAGGCGTATTTCACGGTGTTAATCGAGGCGTTTTGGAGTAAGAAACGTATACTGGAGGTATACTTAAATGTCATCGAAATGGGACAAGGGGTATATGGAGCTGAAGCAGCAGCACAGTACTACTTTCACAAATCTGCTAAAAGCTTAACCAGAAAAGAAGCTGCACTTATTATCGCTATTCTGCCAAGCCCTCAAAAGTGGGATGCCAAACGCCCGTCAGCTTACGTTAACCGACGGGCGAATAGCATTGTAAGATATATGGGACATTATCGTATTCCGTGACAACGATAATCACCGGTACCTTTAACGTTTCGCGAAAGAAACTACTCCATTATCATTTCCTCCTGTTAAATCGACCGTAAGTACATATGTGGCGCCTTCCTCCAATGTCACACCATCAGCAAGCCCAATATTCCAACTACTGGTTAGTTTTATCAAGCTTTCCGAGCCTGCTGCTAAAGTCAGACTGCTGAACTCACCACCCCAGCCGTTCTGGAAGAAAAATTTAAAATCTAAATAATCTGTGCGGAAACGTTGTCCGAGTGATGAACCCTGCTCCGGTCCGGCAATACCGGTAAATTGATACTTTTTAGCTGAAATTTCAGCTACACAGTACGCCGCTCCCGGATTCCAGCCAAATTGTGAATCCAATGAAGGTGAACCTACACCCCAACCCATCAGCCAAAGCGCTCCATGCCCATCATTACCAAGCGTTGCTTCGTTCTCGCCTTCCATACGGGCAATCGCAAAAGATTTCGATTCCGTGTCGGCAACCACACGATATTCCCCACTCATCGGTAAGAACGTCAAACCACCATCCGTTCCTTTTATAAAATAATCCGGATCGACCCACCATTCGGCCAGCTCAACACCTGTGACCTGAATGGTTTGTCCCTGCGTCAGCGTCTTTTGTACATAGTAACTATCAGCATCCAAAGCGATCATATCCTCTCCATCAAACGTCATTTCCACCAAAGGTCCGTGCTCATAAGTCAGGACATTGAGGGTAACCTCATAAGCCGTTTCCGTACCGGAAAAGCTGATCAGATCGGCGGTTTCCCCTACGATTATTTGATTATCAACCGATTTTCCGAAAATCAGCTCATTACCGTTCTCTCCTACTTTTGGCGATTTTATACGTGCACGGAGTGCTTGCGGAAAATTGCCGGTTACGCTATAATGATACAGTGATTCTTTCTCCATCCGATACTCCTCTCCATCCGAATCCACTAAGGTCAAGTAAGGAAAGTCCGGACGGGAAAGTGCCAGATCTTTCTGCTGCTCGTTTTTCACCATCCCGACATTTTCCAGCACGAATTTCAGTTGTGCTGTTCCATCTGGAATATTTTTCAAGAATGGTACATAAATTTTACCATTGTAATTACCGTATTCCTTGGTACGGATAATCGTTTCTGAAACCAGATCACCACTGAAATACAATTGCGCTTTTAACGTAGACAAGGCCTTTCCATCATCCGATACATGCACATTAAAAGGGATACTATCGCCAAACAGGGCCGTTGTAGGCACCTCGTTTAACGTCATAATCGGGTTTCCACCCCCAAGAGGATATTCATAGTCTTCTTTACAGGCTACTACCGCAACCAAGCAGAGAAAAAAGCCTATATATTTCTTTATCTTGTTCATCATTTCCAAGTATATGAAACCACCGACTGTGCCGGAATTTCTGCTCCAAAATAGTTTGTTCCATCCGAAAAAGTAATACGTTTATCCGCCGTGTTCTCATTGAGCAACACCACCGCATAGCTGTTGTCTGGATTCTTAAAAGCTGACAGCACAACTCCATCTTCCGTAAAACCTTCCGTACCGATACGTAATGCGCCAGGTTTTACCACCGATGAGAGGTGCCCTACAATAAAGTAATGTGAATTTTTCTTTATCGTTTTATAGTCTGTCGAACTGATATCTACCGCTCCGAAACAAGTTTGACAACCTCCGTCCCGGTTCGGACCCCGTTCTGAATCTAACATCAAATTCCAAACGATAACACCACGACACCAGTTGTTAACCGTACCCAATGCGACCTCTTTCATATCCTCCAAAAGCCGTTTTCCAAGATTTTGACCGGTATTCCAGGTACCGATAGATGTTTCCGTGAACACCAGCTCTTTTTCGGGCGCTTTGGTATGTATATCCAATAATTCCGCTTTATCACCTCCATAATTATGATAAGCTGCTCCGGCAAAATAAGCTGCCGCCTCCGTATCCTCATAAATCTTAGCGGGATAATCGTCCTGACTACTTATATTGTCGTAATTATAGTTATGGTCAAAAGCATATATTTTTGCGCTGATGCCCGCTTGCTGAAACTTAGGTCCCAGTGCATCGCGCACAAAATCACGTTGTTCGTCCCAATACATCAACATAGAAGCCGAGTTTAAGGGATTCAAGGGTTCATTTTGCGGCGTGATGGAATAAATTTCAATGCCTTCCGCTTTCATAGCCTGAATCCACTTTACAAAATACGTGGCGTAGTCTTGATAATATACAGGATTCAGATGACCACCGGTCCAGGAATCGTGTGGTGCCAAATCCGTTAGATTATTTACTTTCATCCACTTGGGGGGTGTCCAAGGCGATCCCATGATTTTGATATCGGGATTAATAGCGAGAATTTCTTTCAGAATCGGAATAACATATTTCTTTTCTTCTTCCTGCAAAGCAAAATTTTCAATACCTGGTTGGTCGGCCAAGGTATATTCACTCATGGAAAAATCTGAACAGCCGATCGCGATACGGATATAGCTTTGCCCCATACCCTCATTTACATCGAACGTCTCTTTCAGAAATTTTGTCCGGTCAGCCTGTGTCATCTTCAACAGGTTATACGCCGTCGAACCGGTTATCGCAGCACCGAAGCCGTCCATCGTCTGATATTTTACATGCTCGTTCAGTAAGATAGTGCGTGGCGACATATTTACATCGGAACCGAAATCGACATATGTTTTTCTAAACTCTTGCGTACGCGCTGCTGTCGTTATATAAACGGTTACATCGCCCGAAGTTGGGCCTGGTAGATCCGGCGTCACATCATTTTTGGTACTCGATCCGCAAGCCATAACCATCATACTCAGCAGATTCCCTAATATCATTTTCTTCTTGAATGTTTTCATCTATTTTATTTCTTGATTAATAACCTAAATTCTGTTTTAAATTCGGATTCTGATCCAGCATGCTTTGCGGTATCGGCATACGATAAGAATATTCGTTGAACGGATATACCTGGGCTCTTCTACCCGAATCTTTGGCATATACGCTATTCATCACTTCTTCCACTTTATCTAAACGCCTTAAATCATACCAGCGCTGACCCTCAAAAGCAAGTTCCAACCTTCTTTCTGTCAACAACGCTTCCACCATAGATGTCTTATTACCGCGAACAGCAGACGAAAGCGCACTTAACCCTACCCTTGCACGTACTTGGTTGATAATAGTAGCCGCTGCATTCAGATCAGGACTGTCTTTCATAATCAGTGCTTCGGCTTTAAGCAGCAGAATATCCGCATAGCGATATTTAATGATACTGCTCACCGCTGAACGCAGCTTGTACATAAACGGATAATTATTAGCTGGATAGTAATTGCTCCAGGTCGTTTGGTAATACACCACAGATTCGCTGAAACGTATATCGTCGCCCTCCCGTTGAAAAGCACTGATCAGATCGCGCGAAGGTGTAACCCATTTTGCCCAGGTAAAATTTTCATTGTAGTTGATCAAATTTCTCCCAAACATCCAGGTAGCCCAGTTGCCGTTACCAGAGAAAAATTGCCCTTCCAATATAGATTCTGTAGTATTACGTTTCTTTGCATCGGTCTGTTCTGTGTTCATACCAAACAGATTGGTAAAATCTTCTTCCAGCGCAAAACCATCTGCAGCCAGTTCATCGGCATACTGAATCACCTTATTGTAGTCGCGTAATGGTTTCTCCGCATATATTTTAGCCAGCAATGCGCGGGCAACCGACTTACTGAATTTTGTCTTATCGCCTGCGTTATTGGCAGGTGCATCCGGAATAGCCTCCAACAGGTCTTTTTCAATTTGCTGGTATACTTCCTCTTCTGTATTCTGTTCTGGAAAATACGTAGGGTATACTTCTTCAATATTCTCGGAAGTGATGTCTTTAGCCACTGTCGTAATTACCGGCACATCACCCCATAGGCGTACCATATCGAAATAGATCATCGCCCGGAATATCTTCGCTTCTGCTTTATATTGTTTACGTTCGGCAGTGGTCAATGACGTATCATCTACAGAATCAATGTAGACAATCAGACGATTAGCGCGTCCTACATCCTCCATGAAACGATCCCAATCCCGCGCCAACACGCTGTTGGAACCGTCAATAGCATTATTCTCAAAGGGCAATACCTCAGCACCTGTCGTTCCGGCATAAGCATTATCGGCATGTGCGTCGCCGATCAGCAAATAATCCAAGTGCCAGTGTTCCTGCCGGTCACGAATCTGGTTATACAGCAGCTGCAGGTGGCTGACCACCGCAGCTTTATCACGAAACGCGACGTATTCACCTGCTTCGTTCACGCCTTCCGTTACATCCGAATAAGCATCCAACGGATCCCGTACCAGCGAACAAGATTGCGTCCAAGTCAGTATCACCATCAAAAGTATACTGTTGCATATAGTTCTATATCTTTTCATGTTCATCAGATTTACGAATTAAAACTCTACATTTAAGCCAACCACAAAAGATCTGTTCTGTGGATAGGTTCCCCAATCTATTCCCTGTACTGCACCAGAATTACCCCACTGATTCACTTCGGGATCGAAACCCAGATATTTGGTGAGGGTAAGTATATTGTTCACCGATGCAAAAGGCTGCAGTCGGTTGATACCAATACGGTTCAACGCGGCGCTTTTCACATCGTAAGACAGGGCAATATTCTTTACCCGAAGGAAACTGCCATCTTCGACGAAATAGGTGGAATTTTTCAGGTCGAAGCCTGCTTTAGGAATGACCGTTTCCTGTCCCGGTACACGCCAGCGTTCCAATACACGTGTTGATTGGTTTTTACCGTCGTACATGCCTTCGGTTTCCATACGCGAGGCATTAAAAATATCATTTCCGTAAGAACCTTGCAGGAACACACTCAGATTAAAGCCTTTGTAAGAAAAACTATTCGTCAGACCGAAGGTAAAATCAGGATTCGGATCACCGATATATGTCCTGTCAGACGAAGAAATTCTTCCGTCACCGTTCAAATCCCGGTACATCAGTTCGCCGGTTTCTGGATTTACACCATCGCTGATATAGCCGAAGAAACCGCCTAGAGCACGTCCGGGTTCATTGCGGACCGCATAATCATTGATAAAATCAGAAGTAGTCGCCGTATAGTATATCTTTTGCAGTTCCAATTTATCCAGACGATTACGGTTGAACGAAATATTGAAGTCCGTAGACCATTTGAAATTGTTCACCATATTCTTGCTGCTTAGGTTCACGTCCACCCCCTTGTTGGTTATCGCGCCCTCATTCCGTCGGATGGCGCCTACATCCCGCGCGCCGCTCGGCACCGTGGCATACATCAGGACATCTCTTGTTTTTTTGTAATAATAATCCAGGTTTACCGTCAAGCGATTGGCAAAAGCCGTGAAATCCACGCCCACATTGGTTTGCGCAGTTGTTTCCCAACGCAAATCACGGGTCCGCAAATTGGCTGCACTTATCACCGGTAAAGCATTTTCCTGTCCGGTTGTAAACCAAGACACGCGCGTTATATTATAGGTCTGTAGATAGGAGTAATCTCCTAACCCCGATTGGTTTCCCGTCTCACCCCAACCACCGCGGATTTTCAAATCATTAATCCAGCTAACATCCGACAGAAAATCTTCTGATGATAGTCGCCAGGCTGCGGATACCGATGGAAATAGACCCCAACGGTAATCTGGATGCAATTTAGAAGAACCATCTGCGCGCAGATTGGCCGTAACCAAATACTTCCCGTCAAAATTATAAGCTGCCCGCCCAAATAGTGACATGATAGCCCACTGCGAACCACCCGATCCAGTTCCCGTCCACGAAATTTTATTCGCTGCGTTCAAGGTCTGGATCAGATCATTACGAAAATGTGAACCATTAATCCAACTATTCCGGTAGTCCGACGTTGTCCAAGAGGTTCCGCCCATCAAATCGATGCCGTGCTTGCCATATTGCTTATTGAAATTCAATACGTTATCAAAAGTCAGCACCGTATTGACATTCCGATTATCCGTTGCTTCGCCATATTGATTACGTCCCCAAGAGGTGGATATTGGATCCAGGAAAGTCGTTGTCAATCCATTCCGGCGGTCGATAGATAGCATGGTTTTGAAGTTCAACTCCGGTGTGAAAGTCAGCGTAGCACTTCCCGACGCGATCAGCCAGTTTTCCCGGCCATTGTTATTTTTTGTCCGGGCGATATTCTCCAACGGACTAGTAATATTCACCCCATAAAAATCCGTGTAATATTGCGTCGGATTGTCCAGATCCCAAATTTCCGCATAGCTCGGGGTATTGATTACGGACAGCACTACACCTCCGCGATTCGCGCCATTACCGGTGTTGATGCCATTTATATTCTTGTCTGAATACGAGATATTGGCATTGATTTTCAGCCAGTCGCGCACATTATTCTCTATACTCGCCCGGATATTATAACGACGAAAAAAAGAGGATTTGATTACACCAGCCTCATCCAACATGCCGCCCGAAAGCATATAGCGGAGTTTCTCATTACCATCTGAAATAGATAGCTGGTAATTTTGCATCAGACCGTTTTGAAAAGTTTCGTCAAACCAGTCTGTTTTATCCTGAAGCCCCGTCGGCACATGCACAATACCGATTTCATCCTGCAAATCTTTATATTGTGCGGCATTCAGCGATTCTATCTTACTGATGACATTGTTCCGCGTCAGTTGTGTATTCAAGGCTATCTTGGCATCGCCTGCTTTCCCCTGTTTGGTGGTCACCAATATAACTCCATTGGCTGCCCGCGAGCCGTAAATAGCTGCTGATGAGGCATCTTTTAGGATTTGTATGTCGGCAATATCGTTGGGCGAGAGAAAGCTCATGTTTTCCACCGGTACCCCATCTACAACATAAAGCGGTGAATTGCTGGCGTTGAAAGAAGTTGTACCGCGTATGCGGATAGACGTTTCGCCACCGGGTGCGCCATTAGGCTGTATAACAGATACACCTGCTGCCTTACCCTGAATAGCCTGTCCGGCCGATACGACGGGTCTTTCATTCAAGTCTTCCAACGAAACACTCGAAATCGCTGTGGTTACATCCTTCCTTTTGATGGAACCATAACCGATGACCACCACATCATCCAATGTAGAACTACTTGGTTCCAAAGCAATGTCTACAGCCGTACTATTCACAATAGTTGTAGATGTCTCATACCCGATATACGAAACAACTAAAGCTGCCCCCGAGGGTACGTTGGCAAGCGTAAAGGTTCCCGTGTTAGAAGTAGATGTTGTGATCGACAGACCCGATACCGTGACCGTGGCGCCTACGATGGGTTCTTGTGTCTGTCCATCTTTTACTGTTCCGCGCAAGGTGGTAATGGTCTGCCCAAACAGCATTCCTCCCCCCATCAGCAGTATTGTTAAAAGAAATAAAGGACGTAGCCTTTTCATCGAAAATACCATAAGTTTTTAGCGTTTGTTTTTGGATTATAACTGTAAGTTTCCTCTTCCCAAAAGGGATTACACAAAAGTAGTCAAGGAAGTGTGCAAAAAAGATAAAAAAAGCCTTCTTACACCAGAAAAGTAAACCAAAAAAAATTACAACTACTTAAAAAAAAGGTATTTAAGATAAAAAATCAGAAAGCAAAAAGTAAATAGTATACCAGTTTAAAAAGAACGAATGGTACCTATATCTCGAATTTTAGCTTCAAATTCATCCTTTGAACCGGCGACTTTATTACGTACTTTCACGCGATAATTGTATACCGTACGCAACGAGTACCGAAGAAAGGACGCAATCTTCGCAGAATCTGTGATGCCGAGACGAATTAACGCAAAGATACGCAGCTCGGTATTCAGTTCCCCTTTATTCGTGGTCATGTGTTCCTCCGGTCGTAACAGTTTATTGAAATCGTCCAGAAACGACGGGTATAGATTTAAGAAAATAACATCGAAATTCCGGTATAGATCTTCGAGCTCATGTTTCACAACATCCTGTGATTTTAACATTTTGCCAATATCATCCAGTTGTCCTCGTGCGAATTTCTTTCGTATTGCCGCACGTTGTTCCTCAATCTTATCGATATAGCTGGAACAGATATCAAAAAACTGGGCAATATACTCTTCCTTAATATGGTTGGCTTCAGAGAGATCGGTATTGACATGCAGCAATTGCTCATTGAGATGTTGCAATGCTTGGTTGGCGTTATGCAAATCTGCCCGTGCAATTTTCAATTTTTTAATTTGCTGATATAAGGCGAACAAAACGAGCATGAGCAAGATGGTAAGCGCACTAATGATGATCAGGTTTTGCCGTAGTATACGCTTTTGTTCCGCCTCCTTTTCCTGAAAGGAAGCGTTAATAATGGAGTAAAACGACGAGTTCTCCAGTGTACGATAGCGGACATTGGAAAAGACCGCATCGTCGATCGCTTTCTGAATAAACGTAAAAGCCCTATCTATATCACCTGTCTCATAATAGCATAACGCCAAACTCTGCAAGGAAGCATTATCTTTCACCACCTGCTTAATATCGGTTATGGCCGAGACTGCAAAATAATAGCATTGTTTTTCTATATCTCCTTCGTTTTTATAAATAATCCCCATTAGGTAGGCAATTACAGCCCGTTCGGGTTGATTATCGGTTGTTTCACGGAGCAGCTGCGATAATATCTCCCGGGCTTTATCCGCCTCATGATGAAAGAGGTATTTTGTCGCCAACGCAATACTATAATCCAATGATGATGCATCCAAAACAGTCAATAAAGAATCTCGATAAATTTCACTTTGCGTAAAATAGCGTTCTGTATTGCTGCTTTGTCCGTAATGGCTGTTAAACGCTAGAAAAGCATCAAAATAATCGGGCAGTAATGCCGGAGACAGGCTGTCTCGTTCGATTTGTCGCAGCAGATTTCCAGATTCAATAAATTTTCCGGCGGAAGATAATAGACGGGCTAATAAAATGGAGGCTTGGTTAATCCGTTCCGGATCTTGTAACCGCTCCACAACGTCTTTATATTGCTGCGTGTAACGAATAGCCGAATCGATCTGATATTTACGGTATTCCTGAATAAGCTGGAACAGCAAATCCGCTTGCTGCGCGATTACCTGGTTATGCTTCAGATTACGTTTTATTCCCTCTATTTTTCGCAGCTTATGCTGCTCAAACCGCTCACTGTCTCGAAGCGCCTGCTCTAATTCTCTTTGCACCGAATCTACATCCGTCCCTGCAGAACAACAGAACCAGCAGGAACATAAAATAGCGAATAGGGTTTTAGCTTTCTTCATCTTCCCACCAATCCGATTTCAAATCGTCTATCTCGCGACGATCTTTCTTTGTCGGTCGTCCCGTACCCCGATCACGCTTCAACACGGGAGCGTGGAATGTCGATTTAAACGCATACGTTTCTTCTACCGGTGTCTGGTCTTCGTAAAACTGCACCGCCGTTTTCGCATCTACACGTCTTTCTAATAATCCTAAAACATGAATCACTTTACGTTCGATCCCCTTCTGAACCGAATAGGTTTCCCCTATTTTGACAATATAAGAAGGTTTTACATTCTGCCCATTGAGTTTTACGCGTCCAGCTTTACACGCCTCCGTTGCCAAGCTTCTCGTCTTGAATATACGAATTGCCCACAAGTATTTATCAATTCGTAGTTTTTCCGTTTCTGCTGCCATATAGCAAAAATAAGTTTTTTATCTTCTTTTTCCCCGCGAAAAAGAAGCAAAACCGAGCGAAGCGAGCTCATGGATGCCAAAATAAACACGAATCCATAAAGCTCGTCCTGCGGATTTTTGACAGGGAGGGAAGGTGCAAAGGGAAGATTTCTACAGTTGTCAAAATTCCGGAGGGACGTCATAGGTTAAGAAAGGGACAATAAAATTGCATGATCCCTTCCTTAATATTAAAGGTCGCCTCCGAATTTTTGAGGTTTGTAGAAACTAGTTCTTAGTACGAACCTTCTCCTCAAAGATTCGAAGCGACGACTTTTTTTGTTTCCTTTTTTTGAGAGAAAAAAAGGAAAAGCAAGGAATTTTTTTAAGTTTGTATTCAACCTTTACATGTTATAACATAAAATAAAAAATGGATTTACACAAATTGCAAAAATTAATTGAAGATGCTTGGGAAAACAGGCAGTTATTAGAATATAAAGAGCATTACGAGGCTGTTAAAGTGGTCATCGATAAGCTCGACAAAGGTGAATTACGTGTAGCGGAGCCGATTGGCACCCGATGGCATGTAAATGACTGGATAAAAAAAGCGGTTATCCTTTATTTCCCCATCCAGGAAATGAAAGAGATCAATAACACCCCTTTTGTTTATCATGATAAAATGGAACTAAAAACGAATTACAAAGCCCTTGGGGTGCGTGTTGTTCCGGGAGCGAGTGCGCGCTATGGCGCTTATCTATCTAAAGGTGTCATCATGATGCCTTCTTACGTGAACATCGGTGCCTACGTAGACGCAGGTACGATGGTAGACACCTGGGCTACCGTAGGTTCCTGTGCGCAAATTGGTAAAAATGTCCATTTAAGTGGTGGAGTGGGTATTGGTGGCGTTTTGGAACCTGTCCAAGCAGCACCTGTTATCATTGAAGACAATGTATTTGTAGGCTCACGTGCCATTGTTGTAGAGGGTATCCGTGTGGAAACAGAAGCGGTTTTAGGTGCAAATGTGGTATTAACCGCATCCACAAAAATCATTGACGTTTCGGGCGCTGAACCGGTGGAATACAAAGGCTACGTTCCAGCACGTTCTGTTGTGATTCCGGGTTCTTATACAAAAGAATTTCCTGCCGGCGAATACCAAGTACCTTGTGCCCTGATTATCGGCCAGCGTAAGGAATCTACCGATAAGAAAACGTCATTAAACGACGCACTACGCGAGCACAATGTAGCGGTTTAATGAAACATACCACGGTACATAGAGAAGATGTGAATAAAGCCCTTGAAACATTGAAAAACGGAGGGCTTATTCTTTATCCTACCGATACCATTTGGGGTATAGGATGTGATGCTACCAATGCAGAAGCTGTAGAAAAAGTCTTTGCTTTAAAAGGACGCGATCAGCATAAAAGTCTAATCGTCTTGCTGCACAACGACAACCAACTTGCAAGCTACGTCAATGATATACCGGAGGTCGCATACGAATTGATAGAATACAGTGAAAAACCCTTAACTATTGTGTATTCGAATGCCAAAAATCTAGCTCCGAATGTTGTTGCTCCCGATGGCAGCATCGGCATACGTATTGTTCGCCATCCTTTCTGTGAACAATTACTACAAAGGTTTCGTAAACCTATTGTATCTACATCAGCAAATAGCAGTGGAGAGGTTTCTCCATCTTGTTTCGGGGAAATTTCCGAACAGATCAAAGCCGGTGTTGATTACATTGTCGAGTACGGTCAACATGAAAAGGGGGATGGCAAGTCTTCTACGGTGATGAAGCTGGACCCTAGTGGTAAATTTGAGTTTTTACGGAAGTAACGTGGAGTGAATTCATACATGAAGCATTTACAAACAACACCTACACAAACTATCAATGCGAGGGGGCAATTGATCACGTTCGAGAAGCCCTTGATTATGGGAATTCTAAACGTAACACCCGATTCCTTTTTTGATGGAGGAAGGCATAATGATCTTGATCATGCTTTGCGAAAAGCGGAAGAACTCATTCAGGAGGGGGTGGATATCATCGACATCGGCGCTTATTCTTCCCGTCCAGGGGCATCCCCTGTCTCCTCAGAAGAGGAAATAAATAGAGCCATACCGGTTATTCGGGAATTAACTAAAAGACACCCTAACCTTATCCTTTCTATCGATACGTTTCGTGCCGATGTCGCAGAAGCCTGTGTAGAAGCTGGTGTACACATTATCAATGATATTTCGGGCGGCACACTCGACGAGCATATGTTTGCTATCGTAGCTCGATTACAAGTGCCCTACATCTTGATGCACATGCGGGGCACACCAGAAACGATGCAAACGTTAACGAATTATGATGATGTAGCTGTAGATGTGGCGACAGCATTAGGAGAAAAGATTTCTGCATTGCGAGCATTGGGGGTGAAAGATATTATTCTTGATCCGGGTTTCGGATTTGCGAAGACAATTGAACAAAACTATGAACTCTTGCATCGGGTAGATGAATTGCACTATTTTGGTTTGCCTATATTAGGTGGGATTTCCCGTAAATCGATGGTTTACAAAAAACTGGGTATTACTGCCGATGAGGCGTTGACAGGTACCATCGCATTAAACACACTATTACTAGCGAAAGGCGTACAAATGCTCCGCGTTCATGATGTGAAAGAAGCGAAACAATTGGTTGAGTTATTATTTTAGTATATTATTTTGAGAAAATTACGAGATATTACCACCATCGGTTTTGCCCTATTTGCGATGTTCTTTGGAGCGGGGAATTTGCTGCTGCCTCCTTTTATCGGTCTACAAATAGGCGATCATGTTTGGATAACTATCTTGGCATTTGGACTTACCGGAATCTTACTCCCTTTTCTGGGAATACTCTCGGTTACTAATTCGGGAGATGATTTTAATGATTTAGGCCACCGTATCAATAAGAACCTCGCTGCTATCCTCGGGTCTGTCATCATGATCTGTATTGGCCCGCTAATCGCGCTTCCACGCACCGCGGCGACAACATTTGAAGTCGGGATACTCCCCTCCTTCCCTAACAGCAATCCGGTGTGGACATCTATTCTCTTTTTTGCTATCACCTGGCTGTTTTCGATTGTTCCGTCTAAGGTTGTGGATTTGGTTGGAAATATCCTAACACCTTTTTTACTCCTTGTACTTGTTATCTTAATTGGTATGGGCATCGCCAACCCTATTGCCGAGCCGCAAACCGATATACTTTCTGCTCCGGAAGCATTTACCCTGGGATTTATCGAGGGTTACCAAACACTCGATGTATTAGCGTCCGTAATATTTGCGGGTATTATTATCTCAGCAACGAAAGCCAAAGGTTACGAGCGTATTGGGGAAAAGAACAAAGTCGTCATTGCATCGGGGGCTCTTGCCGCCGCTTGTCTATTTTTTATTTATGGTGGATTAGTTTATCTCGGAGCTACTTCTGGTATAGAAAACACCGACCTCACACGGTCAGCCTTGCTCATTCATATTTCTAACAGTATCCTCGGACAATATGGTACGTTAGCTATAGCTATCAGTATCGCATTGGCTTGCCTAACTACTGCCATTGCACTGACTACCGCCGTAGGCACCTTCTTTAGTAACTTGACCAATGGTAAACTAGGGTATAGGCTATTGGTCACTATTTCCTGTATTATTTCAGGCATCCTTTCTGTCACGGGAGTAGATAACATTATCCAGTTTGCTTATCCGCCATTGGCTTTCGTCTACCCTATTGTCATTACACTGGTTTTATATATCGTTATATTCGGACGGTTCGTCAAAACCAAACTACCGTATATCTTGGCATTAATTGCTTCCACGATCATCGCAACCTTAAATGTCATGAAGATATTAGGCATCTTAGATACCGATAGTTTGACATGGTTCAACCACATCCCCTTCTTTGCTTATGAATTAGGTTGGGTAGTTCCTTCGTTCGTGTTTTTTGTTATTGGCTTTGGCGTTGATAGGATGAAGACAAATAAACACTAAAACACATAATGACAACATAACTTAAAATTGGCAAAACAAACGCGGTCTCCCAAGAGTACCCGTCTTTCAATACCCCTTGTAGATAAGTCATCATAGCGCCTCCAACAATCGCTGTTGATAATAATCCGGATGCCGTCCCCGTATTGTTTCCTAATCCAGCTATAGATAGCGAAAAGATGGTGGCGAACATAATAGAATTGCAAAGCCCTGCTAAAACCATACACCAAACAGAGAAATGACCTTGTCCTATAATGGAAGATAATACCAATAAGGCGGCAATAAAGGAAACCACAAACAACACCCTTGTACTTTGAAACCTTTGAAGAAAAAATGCACCTAGAAATCGTCCCACCAACATGCCTCCCCAATAATACGAAAGGTAAAAACTGGCGCTACTCTCCGTAATAGACAACCGATCTGCAATATAATTGGTTAGATACGTACCTATACCAACTTCTGCGCCTACATACATGAATAGCGCAAATATGCCGAATTTTAAGTTAGGAAAGCGTTGAATCACTTGTATCGTCGTCAGTCTTTCTACCAATTGACTTCCTTCGTTTTGTATAATTTTGACGACAGGGAGCTTTATAGAAAATATAATAATACCAATCAGAAATAAACCCGATCCTATAACCAAATAGGGTTTCACGAGAACAGAAGAAGCACTACCCTGCTCAGCCACCCGGGCCAGAATAAACTGCGCCCCGAAAATAGGTGCTAACGTTGTTCCCAAAGAACCTACACCTTGTATAAAGGTTAATCGTGAAGCGGCACTTTTTGCTGGTCCAAGAATCGTAATATAGGGATTGGCCGAGACCTGAAGCAATACGATACCCATAGCGATGACAAACAACGCACCGAGAAACAATCCGTATTCATGAAATACAGAGGCTGGATAAAACAAAATTGTTCCGAAAGCTGCAATACAAAATCCCAATACCATTCCATTTTTATAACCGATTCTATCGACCACCTTACCCGCGGGAATGGAAATAAGTCCGTACGTCAGATAGAAATAAAATTGCACGAGGGAAGACTGTGCATAGGAAAGATTAAATCCTTCTTTAAAAAATGGAACCAATGTATCATTCAACACCGTGATAAATCCCAGCATGAAATAAAGAATAGCCAATATTAACAGGGCTATTTTGTATGAAGGAACGTGTTGTTCCGCAGATGGATTTTGGATCGTAGATGATGTTTCAGGTATCATATCTATTTAAGTTAAAAACGAACAGGTTGCATATTGTGTATCTCATTAGCTATTGTCGCAAGCTGATACAACGCACGTGGCGTATGAAAAAAGCCTTTCCACTTACCGCCTTTTAATGGAAGCAATGCATCTCCTTCGCGTGTTAAATAGCCAAACATCTCCCCATAGGCTGGATCCACAAAATATTTCCAGATGTAATTGTGCAAACGTTGATACCATGCCAAACATTCGGGATTTTGGGTAAGCTGATAGCCTTTTAACATGGCAATCGCTGCTTCAAGATGTACCCACCACAGTTTTTGATTCCATTCCAGTTGTTGAGGGGGATACCCTTTCATATCCAAAAAATAAAAAATACCTTCGTGTTTTGCATCCCAACCGTATTCAATGGTTTGAAGACTTATCTGGACACATTGTTCAATGAGCTTTTGATCGCCCCATTTTTTTGCGATATCCATAACAAACCACATCGACTCCAGTCCATGACCTGGATTCACTAAGCGGCCGTCAAACGAGTCATGAAGATTCCCCTGTTGATCAACATTTTCTACAATAACGCCCAACTCTTTTTTATAAAATACGTTCATCACTTCATTTACACCATAATGCAATACCTCTTCAACCTGATCGGCAGGTAAAAGATGTTCTATTTCCAAGACCAAGTTGCATAAAATCATGGGTAGAGAAAAACCTTTTAAAGATCTGGTTTCAGTCACCTGTTTGTTATAGCTACCCTTCGGATTGTCCTTCCTTTCCAAAATTCTAAGAAAAGTACTTTTAGCGATATCACGATACCGTTCTTCAGCTGTTGCTTTAAACAACTGGGCATAAGCCATCGTTGCGAAACAATCTGAAAATATATTATAGGGTTGAGTTAACGGATTGCCTTCTTTATCAAGTGAAAAATACCAATCACCATTTTTATCCCGACCATGTGCCAATAAAAAATCCGCTCCTTGCTTGGCGACTTCCAGATAAACCGGATTTTGTTCCACATTATTGTAGAGCATTGATAAGGTCCAAACTTGGCGATGTTGAAGCCACATAAATTTGTCTGTGTCGAAAATCTTTCCATCGCGATCCAGACAGGTAAAGAAACCGCCGTGTTCCTTGTCCAATGAATGGTTTAACCAAAACGGAATAATATCATTTTTTAAATAGTCGATATAGAAATTTGCTCTATCTTTAAAGTTCATGTTGATGATTACTAGTTATAGGAATGTATATAGCGTTAATCCTTATATTGTACCTTCATGACAACAGGTAAATGATCTGAAGCATAGGTTTCGGCAAATGTTTCGTAGGATTTTATCTTAAAAGCATTATTTGCTGTATTATTTAGGATAAGAAAATCTATGGCGGTTTGCGGATTTGTGGCCGAATGTGTACTGGGGCAGTTTGTACAAGGAACATGAAAAATAGCTTTCAGCGTATCCCAAACATCATTTGATTGATCCATATTAAAATCCCCTCCTAATACAATAGGGTATCGTTGGTACGATTTTAAAGCTTTCAACAATTCACGCGATTGCAATTCCCGATTTTCATCGGATAAGTGGTCCAAATGGGTAGAGGCAAATACGAAATCTTCTCCATTTTCCAATTTGACCCGTATCCAACCAGCAGTTCTAATTTCAGCGCCACTTCCTGGTACGATTGGAAGCGACACTTGCTGATGTTCTTCTATCGGGTATTTGGATAATATCGCCACGCCATATTCGCCATTCGAACGGTCAATAGCTTTAAAAAATTGATAATGCATACCCGTAAGCTCCGCTAATGCTGCAGCTTGATCCAGATCTTTGCCCGAACGGTCTGTAAACCGGTCTACTTCCTGTAAAGCAACAAAATCAGGTTTAACACTATTGATCGCTTTCGCGATCGCGGCAACGTCTACGACAGAAGCTGGTTGTGACGGAGGGTTTGCAATGTGTATATTATATGTCATAAACGTTAAGACATCTCCGTCTTCCTCACCGCCATTGTTTCCTTCGTTATTTTTTTCACATCCTGCAAATACCATAAGGACAGATGTAAAAAAAACAACCGCCAGTAAAAATAATTTTCTATTTGTTTTCATCATTACCAATTTGGATTTTGTCCTAGATTAGGGTTCATTATATAATCGTTTTCGGGAATCGGATATAAATACATGCGATCTTCCCAAATACGCGGAATCGTACGCATCCAGATTATTTCTCCGCTGTTGCCATTTTCGAGAATCATATTATTTGTTTGTCCATTTACTGTAGATGCAACATTGACATACATGACACCGGTTTCGGGATTTGCTGGATTACTCGTCACAAACGCCACATCATTTTTCCCGTCACTATTAAGATCGTAAGCGGTATTCAATGCCGGCACATACATACCTTGCCAGGTTTCTTTAAATAATTCTCCTCTTCTCCACCGCACAACGTCATAAAACCGGTGCCCCTCCAAAGCCAATTCTATTCCGCGTTCGCGTCTCACTTCCAAAATTGCAGGATCGTCTATTCCTGGAAAATAGGCGCTGCGCAGGTAACTGTCTATGGTTGTCGGCTTCGAATCCAAGCCCCCCGTAATGCCCGCACGACGGCGCAATAATCCGATAGTACCTGCCCAGTCGGCATCGCTCATTTCTCCTAATTCCGCTTTTGCTTCCGCATAGTTCAGCAAGACCTCTGCATAACGGATGATGGGAATATTGGTTGCATTTCTTACCCCTCCATCTAACGAAACATCTGCTTCCACCCATTTTATGGGCTGGTATCCTGTATACGTATGGGAAAACGTAGGCGAGGTTAAGACCGGCTGTCCGCCATTTACGCGGGTATAGCCGGCTGTCCGAATCGTTTGCTGCAGCCGTTTGTCTCTACCGGTTGTTTCTTGTTGAAATGTTTGCGTTTGATACGCTGGATCATTGGTAAATGGCGTACCATCTATATTTAAATAGGTATGGATAAACTTACGGGTAAAACTAAGTCGATCACCATAGGAAGCACTGGTATAATACCAATTGGCATCATGATAAACGCCGAGTTCCACACTATATGCTATATTAAGTATCGTTTCATTATTTACTCCCTGTTGGATAAATAGATCCCGATAACTTGTTTCTGTGCTGGAACTGACCAGCGAATATTGCTGCGCATCCATCACGGCCTGTGCCGCAGTTGCCGCCTCTTCCAGCCAAAAATCAGCGGTAGATTTCAATCCTAATCCTTCGTGATATTTTCTAAATGTCCCCTCAAACAAACAAACTCTGGATTTAATGGATTGCGCAACTGTTTTCGTCATACGGGTCCGAGTAGGGTCCGATAGCGCAGTAATATGCGCTATGGCATAATCTAAATCCTTAAGTACTTCATTCATGACCAATTCCCGCGGATCTCTGCCGCTCGTCAACAATTCGTCTTCTGTACTTAATGTACGATCTATCCAAGGTACGTTGCCAAAACGCTTAACTTTCTCAAAATAAAACAATGCCCGAAAAAGCCGCGCGATCCCGTTGTAGTTTTCTCGGACCTCTGTCGGCACATTTTCTGATATATTGTTTTCCAAAAAATAATTAATATTTCTCAAGTCAGTCCATGTCCAACCCGTACTTTGGCGTGGACCAAATGCTCCTGCACGAAAGAAATTCGGAACATCTTTACGAGCGACAAAATCGCCCATGTTATCTCCCCGGAGAATATCATTTGATGTGGGAAGAATTGTATAGAAAGAGTTACTGTATAATTTTAGTCCTGATTCCGTATTAAATACAGCTTCCTTACTAACTGTCGATTTAGGCTCTTGTTCTAGTTTGTTACAAGAAGAAGCAATAGCCACGAGACATAAATAAAATAAATACCTTTTCATATTCATAAGATTAGAAGGTTAATGTGAGACCAAAAGAATAGCTTTTCAACATCGGATAGTTAAATCCATCACCTTGATTGGAGTCGCCCAACAGCGTATCCGAATCTCCCGTGTTTTCTGGATCGATATTACCCTTGGTTATTTTAAACATCGGTGAATACGTGAACAGATTTTCGCCGGAGAAGAAAACAGACATCGATTTTGCCCTCATTTTCTGTACAACTGACTGTGGTAGCTTGTAGCCTACCTGCAAATTTTTCATCCGTACGTAAGCGATGTTTTGTAAGTAACGTGTCTGCGCTTCGCGTAGCGTTCCTCCTGCCGTCCACGCGAGATAGCCTGTATATCGCGGAAAATAAGCTTCGGGGTTGTCTTCTGTCCAGATATTACCCAATTGTGATACTAAAGGATGTCCATACGGCGCGTTATATTGTCCCCAGAAAGAATTTGATCCGCGGCTCGGATACCATGCCTGTTTACCTATTCCTTGGAAGAACGCCGAAACGAAGAAATTACTATAATCTATGCCTAAGTTCAGTCCGAAGCTATACCGCGGAGATTCATTTCCGATGATGACACGATCACCGGGATTATCAACCGTATTTTCCCCATTATTAATAACACCATCATTATTCACGTCCTTAAATTTAATATCCCCCGTTCTCCAGACGCCCGATGCAGTCGTGTTGAAAAGGCGCTGATCAGGGGATGTACGAATCTGATGCTCACTTGTAAAAAACCCGTCCGTGACGTAACCCCAAATCTCGCCTAGTGTTTGTCCTTCATAGTAATCGGTCAATAACCGTCTTTCATTATTGAATTTTAGAATCTTTGATCTGCTGTCGGCAAGTGTTGCCCGAATATCAAAATTCAACGGCTTGTCCGCCACATTTATTTTATCTCTATAGTTGACCGTTAATTCAAACCCTTTAGTTTCTAAATCCGCGTAGTTACCCCGTGGAGAGGCTGCTCCAAACACAGCAGGCAGTTCTCTTCCGGCCGTAAACATATTGGTCGTTTTACGGGAATAAAAGTCCGCGTTGATCATGACCTTATTCTTTAGCAGACTTAAATCAATACCATAATTTACGGTAGTCGCGGTCTCCCATGTCAGCCCATCCGGTAAGACATTTGGAGCACTCGTACTCGCATTTTGCCTACCTTCTAATATCCTTGCCATTTGGCTAAGCGCCAATTGTTCTTGGAATACATAAGAGCTAATATTCCCATTACCTAATGATCCATACGAAGCCCGTACTTTAAAATCAGAAACAATAGCAGGATTAACTTTCCAAAACGATTCATTCGAAATCCTCCAACCAGCGGATATAGAAGGAAATAACGCATATCGCTCATGGGCCGGAAATTTAGATGAACCGTCATATCGGCCATTCACTTCCAATAAATAGCGATCGTCATAAACATAATTGAATCGAAAGAAACCACCCAGAATATTCCATTGTTCATACCCACCGGTCGTCGCCATATAGTCCCCCAATGCCAGATTTATGTCTTCGGCATCTTCGTAAATTAAACCATTACGCTCCATGCCAATACGTTTGTAGGTGCTTAATTCATAATTATATCCTGCCAACGCTTTAAAATAATGTTTATCCACAAATACCGTCTCATAGTCCGCATACAGATTACTGGCGATATATTGTGTATTACGTTGAATTTCTCGAATATCATTATATTGTTCTCCTAGATATTCTACCACGCCCTGAATTCTGCTATACGGAACTGGAACACGTATCCGGTTTTCATTACTATTCGTATTCTGGTAAGTAAAATCTCCCCTGACATTTAGCTTATTATCTAAAAATTTTGCGTGAAATCCCGACATTGTACGGATAATGTTTCGATCGTAATCCATTCCGTTTTTGCCATACACATAATCACCTACCGTATACGCTGCCGAATGTGTCAATGTACCGTCCGGATTAAACATGGGCACCATCGGATGTCCTTCCGCGACCATATTTCGCCATATACCACCGCCTTCTCCGATATTCATGGGGATATGAAACAGATTTTTCGAAAACTCCGTGTTATTATGTATATTCAGCCAATCCGTTATTTCGATCGTACCTTTTGCCCGAATGTTATATCGCTTGAAATCGTCCGAATTATGTTTAAATAATCCCGGTTGTGTCAAATGACTGGCAGAGAATATATAACTCGTTTTATTGCTTTTACCGGAAATGCTTAGGTTTTGATTGACTGCATAGGTATTCTTTTTATATAAATCCGCCATCCAGTCATGACTATCGTAATAAATATACTCTCCTGTTGCCGGATCAACTTCCACCCTTGGAAGACTTGGATCTTCAGAGCGCCTTTTCAGCTCTTGGAGATACTCCTGCGAGAACCGCATGGTTTTATTGACATTTTGTGGATAGCTGGCGTAGTTGTTCCAGCTCGAAAATGCTTCGTTAAACATAGATGCCCATTGGTAACCATCGGTTACAAATTCGGGAATGTAAGTAGGGTCTTTTATGGCATAGTTACCGCTGTAATTTATCTGCACCTGGTCTTCTGTTGGATTTTTTGTGGTGATAAGAACAACACCGAAGGCTCCTCTTGCGCCATAAATAGCCGAAGAAGCGGCATCCTTTAGTACGGTAACAGATTCAATATCCTGTGGGTTTATTAATGCCGGATTACCTTCCACACCATCTATCAGAATGAGCGCAGAACCTCCTTGTCCGATAGAAGTTGTACCTCTGACATTAAAACCAGGTGATTGACTTGGGCGTCCATCTGCCGGTGTGATATTAAGATTGGCTACGACCCCTTGCAATCCTTGCGAGAGATTGGTTATCGGTCTATTTTGCAGCGCTTCACTATCGATATAGTCGACCGCACCGGTAAGATTGCCTCTTTTCTGCGTACCGTATCCAACAACAACGACTTCTTCGATATTCGTATTTTCCCCCTCAAGAAAAACCGTAACCGGATTTAGGTTTTGAAAAGGTATTATTTGTGTTTGATAGCCGACCATCGAAATTTCGATAGAACCTCGATCAGACGTAACCACAAGGATAAAGCGACCATCAGCACCAGACTTTGTTGACGTGGCCGTTCCTGTTAATTTTATGGTTGCGCCTTCAATTAAGTTTTGATCGCTATCCTTTATCACCCCAACAAGTTTTTGTTGAGACTGCGCCCATGATATGGCCATGTTTCCAAGAAAACAAAAAGCACATATAAGACACGTTATACTCCGTTTGAATTGATGTGTCATGATTTAGGAATATTAGAATTTAAAATGGATGTCATCTATATTAATCCGAGGTCTATTATTGTTGGCAAACGGCAGGGATGTATTTACAATACGTATCCGTACATTTTCGCCTAATCCAGCGTTGACCTCGAAAACAGTTGTTTCTAATGAAGTGCCTGATTTATCTACTTCACCTGTGCCGATCGGTGTATATGTATTCCCGCCATCTCTTGATACTTCGACTGTAAATACGGTAGGATTCACGTTGCCCGTCTCGGCCGCGGCTGGATAGATGCCATGCGAAACAGCAACGGTCTTGATACCTTTTAGATCAAAATTCATAGCAATGATTCCGTTTCGATTATTATTACCGACAGTACCTTGTAAACGAATACTTTGCCTTCCGTTTTTCGGATCCGCCGCGCTGGTTGCTGTTATACCGCCGTCAATTAACCAAGATCCTGTAATGAAGTTCATATTTTTCGAATCATAATTTGTATTGGACGAGAGTTCGAAATCCTCCAAAAGTTCTGTAAGCCCCACTTGAATATCGGCTATGTTCCGAGGCATTAAAAAAACTTCGTCTCCAATGATCCGGGCGAGACCTACCATAGATTCGACAAACAACGGGTTTGTCTCAACTGCGAAGACAGAGGCGTCACGAAATCTTGTTTGTATTTCTACAATCTCATCATCAATCAATAAGTCGCCACTTAGCTTTGTGGATCCATTATCGGATATATTGATCTTATTCAGACGCACCAACAATGGCCCCCAATATTTACAATTCGTCATCAAAGTAGCTATGCTTACAATTTTGGGGGTGAAGTTATTACCGGAACTTTCTACCGTTATGTTATTTAGGCTTAAATCGGAAACCGTAAGCTCACCATCCATGTATTTCAAAGTCGACTGCTCTAGATTGATCCGTACAATATCTCCCTGTTTGATGGCATCATTTTCTTCACGCAGTTGCAATAAAATAGCAGCATCATCCGTGAGATCCTGCACGACGATGATATTACCTTCAATATTTTTTGATTCGTAGTCAGATGTCACTATTGCCCGAATCGCTGTCGTTCCAAACTTCAGATTGTCGTCGGTTTGGATTCGTCTCAGCGCGTATATACTCGATGGACTCGACGTTTCATAATGAGGAATTTGAGCGTCATCTCTACACCCTGAGAATGCTGACAGCAGCAACAGCATTCCAAATAAAAGGTCACGTGTCTTCATTGGTTAATCAGTTTAATTTTAACATGTGTTGTTTTCTATTTTCAAATATTTCCTGAAATTTTTTGTTCTTTCCAATATCCTGTGTGGTATCCCAAAAGTTGGTCTGTTTAATATGTGACATTAACGAATTCAGTACCCAGCTTTGCGTCCATCCAGTTTGTGTTCCCCAAGGCCCCCAGCCCGAATCCGCATTGCTTGCCCAATAATCCCATCGATTAAAATCAAAGGCACGGAACCATGCCCCGTCAAGATCGGGGTGAACCTCACTTCGTACTTGCGCTTTAACAAAAAAACTGTTTATCTTATCTAATGATTTTTTATAGAGCGTATCCTGCGTTGCAGCAAGCGCTTCGTTTAATCCAAAGGAGGCATAATTTAACGTGTATAGCAGATCTGTAACTTCATCACCGTATTCAGAAATTAAAGGGGCTTCTTTCACACCATATTCTGCATTACTTCTTACTTTATCGTATCGTCCTAAACCAACAACACCCAATCTTTCTTTAATCGCACCACACTCATCAAGATCCTGCAGCAAGGTGTTAGCAACCATCTTAAGCCAATACCGGTGCAATTCATTGTCTTCAATCCGAACAAGCCAAGCCAAAGGCAATAACATCCTTGCATATTCCTGTTGGATACCATTCGTCCATTTCCAGACGGGAAAGTTCTCCATCGTTGTTTGAATAGCTTTAACCGCACGGGATTTGAGAGGTTCATATCCTGTTTTATCGTAAAGCCACAGGTAATTGGCCCAAAGCCAACATTCGTAATGAGGATGTATATTCGTTAATTCGCTATCAAAAAGTTCTTGCCAAGTCAACGTCTGCAATTTTGCATCTCTAAACCATGGGCCTCGAAAACCAGATTTTCCTGACGTACGAAAGTTGCCTAATATCCCTTCGATAATATAAGGGAAATACGTCTCTGTCTGTAAATTACTACTTGCCCCTATCGTCGCCAGTAAAACACGCGCATTATCATCGCCGTAATAAGCATCAGGATCTGTCGTGGCCCAGCCGATAAGGCCGTATGATGTGCTTGCTGGATCGCTTCGCTCTCCACCGCGTAAATTTGATGTTTTATAGAGATACTGCAATAGATTATCTGCTATGGAAGCATATTGTTTGTCATCTGTTAATAGGTATCCTGAACTAAATGCAAAAGCCGTTTCTGCTTGGCAATCCGCCCTTATCCACCATCGAATAGGCTGCGTACCATCCTGATTAATATAAGAAGCATGCCCCTCCAATATTCCGAGTGAACCATCTCCAACAGGACTCCTATCGGAAACAGGTGGAAAAACAACATCTTCCCCATTTTTTTTTGTATACTGCCCAACAATGTCTACCCAATCTTCGTGAATTAACAATTTCGAATGCTGATACCATTGGAGACCTCTGCTAATGGACTGCGTAAAATCTTCCGGACGAAGAATAGCATTCCTTTCGAATGTAGGCCTTACATCAACGTTTAAGATGAGCGTATCCACCTCAATTCCCACATGCCGAAAAACAAACTGCCATATCCTGTTCCAAACTTCCGTTGGCCCAAAACGAGATTTCGGTTGATTGCTTAACGCCACACTTGAAACGAGGAACTGTCCTTCTTGAAACATTCCCGAATAGCTCTCGGTATCGGTAAGCCCATATTCTGCTTTATCAAATCCAGCTACCTTTGCGATACTCATTATAGAAGAAGGATGCGTATAACAATAAAAATATTGATCGTTTAGTGTGACAATACTCATCGGAGCGACACCTGCTATCGTATTGGAAGAAATAACCCCCCGTTCCAAATTGATTTTTTTTATTTCCGGCTTATCGCTCGTTAAATAGCTTGGATATTCTACATAAACTTTCAGTTCCCTATCCTTCATTTGATGAGCTTGTCGCTTCGAGATAGCTCCTGTCGTTCCAGCTAAAACCATCAGCCCATCACCTCGACTTGCGTTGGCTAATGCTTCATCTACTGTCTGATATTGCTTGTAAGATATTCCATTATCCGCTAATAGTCCTTGGAAATTATTCGTGTTCTGATCGGTTACCAACAACAGTTGCGCATACGTCATACAAGCAAACAACATAAAACTTATCGTCAAAAAAAACCTGTAATTGCTCTTCATAATTGTCTATATCAACCATTCAAATTTATTAAATAAAATTTTTAATATCAAAACTATTTTTAAAAATAAATTTTAATATAACAATCATTTTAAATTTATTTTATTTAATAAAATATCGAATACGAGAATAACCATCCTAGTTCCGTATTTTTATTCATAAAAGGATTATCATAACAAAATATTTTTCAATACAACCTACCATCAGCATCATTTTTTGCTTTATTCTAGCTTTTACGCTATCAATTCAGTATAATTGCATTTCTAGGGATTGTCGGATGAAGTCAATAAATGAAGTTTTTTCTCCACTAAAGTTGGAGATGACACAGAGTAACGCGGTGCTATATAAAACTGCACTTTTAAAACAGGAAATAATAGTTTTCTTAATCAAGCATGAAAGAGCTACTATTGCCGAACTTGCGCAAGCAACAAAAACCAGTATACCCAAAATCAATGAAACGGTAACAGAACTTATTGAAGACGGTCTCGTACTTGATTATGGCAAAATTGTAAATGGTGTTGGCCGAAAACCGAATATATATGGCCTTAATCCCGATTGTGCTTATTTCGTTTCCGTGGAAGCGAACAGGCATCATATGAATATTGCCATCATCAACTTTGCTGAAGAAATTACACTCATCAAAAAAGATATACCTTTTATATTGGAAAATACACCGGCTTCTTTTGATACCCTTTGTTCCCTGGTGGAGGATTTCATACAGGAATCAGGATATGAGCGTTCTAAATTTGCGGGCTTAGGGTTGAACTTAACGGGTCGTATAAACCACGATACGGGAAATAGCTACAGTTACTTTAACTTTCATGGGAAACCATTGAGTACCGTATTGGCCGAACGGTTTTCTATTTCCGCATATATAGAAAATGATACACGCGCTATGGCTTTTGGAGAGTATGCTAAAGGTATTGTGAAGACAGAAAAAAACATACTTTTTATAAATCTGGACGAAGGAATCGGGATGGGTATCATCATTAATGGTGTCTTATATTCCGGTAAATCGGGTTATGCGGGTGAGTTCGGACATATGCCTTTTCTTAACAATGATTTGTTGTGCCATTGTGGCAAAAAAGGATGTCTTGAAACAGAAGCTTCCGGCTTAGCGCTAATTCAACAAATGAAAACGGCCATTTCCAAGGGTGTATCCACACTTTTAACCGATACAGTACCTGATCTCGAACAGCTTAAATTGCAAGACATCGTGACCGCGGCATTACGGGACGATATGCTATGCATCGATCTTATATCCCAAGCAGGTGGGAAAATAGGCAAAGGAATCGCTATATTATTGAATCTTTTTAATCCAGAGCTCGTCATTCTAGGTGGAAAGATAGCAAGGTCTGGATCGTTAATTATGTTACCCGTACTTTCTGCGATCAACAAATACTCGTTAAGCTTGGTCAATACCGACACGCAGTTCAAAACATCGCAATTGGATGATACAGCTGGACTCCTTGGCACAAGTCTTTTGATCAGGAATCGGCTGTTAGGCATTTAGCCTAACCTACCTTACCGAACTACCCGGTTTAATCGTCGAAGTTGGATTAACGAAATCTAACCTACCATCTGCATCTTCCGCCATTAGGATCATCCCTTGTGATGTAATGCCTTTGATAACACGCGGCTCCAGATTCACTAATATAGAAACTTGTTTACCGACAATGTCCGCTGGATTGAAAAACTCGGCGATGCCCGAAACAACTGTTCGTTGATCAATACCCGTATCGATTTTAAGCTTCAAGAGCTTCTTTGTTTTCGCTACTTTCTCAGCTTCCAAAATTGTTCCTACACGAATATCCATCTTTAGGAAATCTTCGTAAGTGATATTTGCTTTCGCGGGTTCGGCTTGTGCGGCCGCCGCTGCGTTTTTTGTCTTCGCCTCTTCTAATTTTTGCAATTGGAAGTCCACTTGTTCATCGGTAATCTTTTCGAATAACAGTTGGGCTTCACTTAACACATGTCCTGCTGCAATAAGATTTTGCTGCCCTGCCCTCGACCAATCTTGCGATTCCATATCCAACATCGCAAATAACTTGTTTGCTGTTTTCGGAAGAAACGGCTGTGACAATACCGCTAGATTAGCGACAATCTGTGCGGCGACATACATCACGGTTTTTACGCGCTCGGGATTTTCCTTATATACCTTCCAAGGTTCTTCATCGGCCAGGTATTTATTGCCCAAACGGGCGACATTCATAAAATGGCTCAATGCCTCCCGAAACCGATATTGTGCGATCGTTTGGCTGATTAGTGGTGGATAGCTTGCTAACTCGTCCAATGTCGCTTGATCCCCTTCCGTCAATGCCTCTCCTAAAGAAACCTGCCCTTCAAAATATTTATGAGACAACACCATCACACGATTCACAAAGTTACCGAAAATGGCCACAAGCTCGTTATTTACGCGCGCTTGAAAATCCTTCCATGTAAATTCACTATCTGATGTCTCCGGCAGAATCGAGGTTAACACATAACGTAACTCATCTTGTTTACCTGAAAACTCCCGTAAATACTCGTGCAACCATACTGCATGATTTCGGGACGTAGACAATTTATCTCCTTCTAGGTTTAAAAACTCATTCGCCGGAACGTTCTCAGGCAATATATATTCACCATGTGCATGTAATATCGCCGGAAAAGTAATGCAGTGAAATACAATATTATCTTTCCCGATAAAGTGAATGAGGGTGGAGTCATCCGATGTATCAGCTTGTTTTTTCCAGTACTTTTCCCAATCTTGATTGTTATCGAGAGCCCATTGTTTCGTAGCCGAAATATATCCTATCGGTGCATCCAGCCAAACGTACAATTTCTTTCCTTTCGCTTCCTCAAGTGGAACATCAACGCCCCAATCTAAATCACGTGTCATAGAACGGGGCTGCAAGCCCGATTTTAACCAAGATTGACATTGTCCAAAAACATTCGGTTTTAACACACCTTTTTTTCCCTCGATCAGCCATTTTTCTAACCAAGGTTGATACTTATCCAACGGGAGATACCAGTGCTTAGTCTCCCTCAATACAGGTGTTTTTCCACTTAATGTTGATTTAGGATTGATGAGGTCTGTTGGGTTCAATGAGGTTCCGCATTTCTCACATTGATCGCCATAAGCACCTTCATTATGGCAGTGCGGACAGGTCCCCACAATATATCGATCAGCTAAGAATTGATGGTATTCCTCGTCATAATATTGTTCAGAAAATTTTTCGATAAATTCGCCTTTCTCGTAAAGATTCATAAAAAACTCTTGTGATAGCTCGTGATGTACCTTTTCCGAAGTACGGTGATAAATATCAAACTCAATCCCGAATTCCTCAAAGCTCTCTTTGATTTGCTGATTATACTTATCAATAATCTCCCGTGGTGTTACCCCTTCTTTCTTTGCTTTAATCGTAATAGCCGCCCCATGTTCATCCGAGCCACAGACAAACACTACATCTTTATGGTTCAAACGAAGGAAACGCGCGAAAATATCAGCAGGTATATAAGCGCCCGCAAGGTGCCCGATATGTAAAGGGCCATTTGCATAAGGCAAAGCCGATGTAATAGTAAAACGATTTTTAGATAAGATACTCAACGTATACAGATTTTTAAGTTGACAAAAAATTAAACCGAAGAAATACTTGTTTCTTTGGCAAAGATAACTCAAATTGCGCGTATAATAATAAGGACGGGGCATGAAAACACCAGAATTTCTTAAAGAAGGAGATAAAGTCGCCATTGTTTGTCCGGCGAGTTATATCAAAGGAAATATCGATATAGCGGTGAAAGTCTTGAGTGACTGGGGACTTCACGTCGAAATAGGCAAAAGCGTAACCTCCCAATTTCACCAATTTGCCGGAACAGATGATGTACGCAGACAGGATTTACAGGCTGTACTTGACGATCCGGACATTAAAGCTATTTTCGCTGCTCGCGGTGGTTATGGTACAGTTAGGATTATCGACCAATTAGACTTCCGAAAGTTCAAAAAACATCCGAAGTGGATTGTCGGATTCAGTGATGTTACCGTACTTCATAGCCACCTTCACAACAAAGTTGGTATATGCAGTATACACGGACAGATGCCGAAGTCTTTTGATGAAAGTACTACAGCAGCCTTAACATCTTTAAGACATGCCCTTTTTGGAAAAAAAACAGATTTCAACTACCGTCAAAATACATTCCCCAACCGCTCTGGCAAGGGATATGGCCGCTTAATTGGCGGTAACCTAGCCATCCTTCACAGTATTTTAGCCTCTCCCTCCGATGGAAAATATGATAACAAGATACTCTTTATCGAAGACGTGGGAGAACAGCATTACAATATCGATCGCATGTTATGGACACTTAAGAGGGCCAATAAACTTTCCAAATTACAGGGTCTAATTGTAGGTGGCTTTACGGCATTAAAAGACAGCAATCCGCCCTTTGGCCAACGGTTTGAAGAGATTATCATGGACAAAGTCGCCGAATACGATTTCCCGGTGTGCTTCGGTTTTCCTGCTGGACACATGGAGAATAATCATAGCCTTATTTTTGGAAAAGAAGTGATGCTGAAAGTGAATCAAAAAGAGGCTTGGTTGAGCTATAGCGACATCAAAGCTTGATGTGTTAATTATTCTGCAAAACACAACAAAAACCAAATATTCATCTATTTTATCCAATAGTATACGAAAATTATCCTGCGCTGTCTTTCCATAGATATTCTCCCTACTTTCGTTTCATAAACTAAATCATGATTCTTATGGTTATGGAAACGAAACATCCGAACCCATTTCGCGCCGATTATTTCTTGGCTGCTGCTTCTTCAACAATCTATCTTAATCAAGATGCAAATACGTTAGTCCAACAGACGCTAGATCGCGGACAAGGGAAACTAAGCGACACCGGGGCGCTTTGCATCCAGACCGGAAAGTTTACGGGACGTTCTCCTAAAGACCGGTTTATCGTTCGCGATAAATTCACGGAAAATACCGTTGACTGGGGAGAAATCAATATTCCGATCGCCCCCGAAATCTTCGATAATCTGTTGGAGAAAATGGAAGCGTTTATTCAAGACAAAGAATTGTGGGTACGCCATTGTTATGCCGGAGCAAATCCCTCCTACCGACTCCATGTTACGGTTATTAATACCACACCTTGGGCGAATCTGTTCTGTCATCATCTTTTCTTACGACCTGCTGTCGATGACCCTGAAAACGATCAACAAGAATGGACCATATTACAGGTACCGGAATTCTTAGCGAATCCCGCAATTGACCAAACACGACAGGAAAATTTCACCATGATCAATTTCAGCAAAAAAATGATTTTGATAGGCGGCTCCGCCTATACCGGTGAAATGAAAAAAGGAATCTTTTCTGTCTTGAACTTCATACTGCCTCACCAATATAATGTACTTCCGATGCACTGTTCAGCAAATGAAGGAGAGCAGGGCGATGTTGCCCTATTCTTTGGATTAAGTGGTACAGGTAAGACGACACTATCCGCTGACGTTAACCGGAAGTTAATTGGCGACGATGAACACGGCTGGGCCGACGATAGCGTTTTTAATTTCGAAGGAGGTTGTTACGCCAAATGTATCGATCTACACCCGGACAAAGAACCCCAGATATATGCTGCCATAAAACATCCTACACTTCTGGAAAATGTAGGTTTTTTTTCAGGCACAAATAAAGTTGATTTTAGTGATGCTGGTATTACGGAAAATACGCGGGCAGCCTACCCTATTGATCATATTAAAAATGCAAAAGAATACGCTGTCGGCAACATACCGAAAAATATCTTTTTCTTAACTTGTGACGCTTTTGGCGTGCTGCCCCCGATCGCTAAACTTACGAAGGTGCAGGCAATGTACCACTTCTTATCTGGATATACGGCCAAAGTGGCTGGAACAGAAGTCGGCGTCCGCGAACCGCAAAGTACCTTTTCCGCATGCTTCGGAAGAGTTTTTCTTCCGCTTCATCCGACAAGATACGCCGAATTGTTAGGGAAGAAATTAGATGCATATCCCGAAGTGAACGTTTGGCTAGTGAACACCGGCTGGACAGGAGGTGCCTATGGGATTGGAAAAAGAATCAGCCTACATCATACCCGTGCGATGGTACAAGCGGCTATTCAAGGACACCTTACGGATCAACCCTATACCCGCCACCCTCATTTTGGTGTTCTAATGCCCAAAACATGCCCCGGTGTTCCGGTAGAAATACTTAACCCGCGGAATACTTGGAAAAATAAGGAAGCATACGATAAACAAGCTGAAACGTTGGCAAAGCTTTTTGTTCAGCATTCCGAACAATATCAGGCAGAGGCCAGTCAGGAAATACGAAATGCTTCACCTGGACTGATCCAGAAGGTTTGATTCTATAAAAATACTTTGGAGTGCCAACTTGCTTTCATTGGCACTTCCCATTTTGTCGCCAATTCTTCAGCAGAGGTTACCATATTATTAAAGACAACAACGGTATCGGAATTAACCTCGTCCTTCGCCAACAAGCTCCGAAAAACATTTTGTGGAACTACCTGAATAGGTTCGTTCGCCGCTCTTCGAAACGCTATTTGTAAGCGATCAAATAACGATACCTCCAACGCTTGCTCTATTTTCTTTAAGAGATGAACCGACTTATCAATAGAACATCCTGTTACCATTGCCTTCTCTTCGTCTACCATTAGGACAATAAACAAGTCGTAACGAATCTCGAATGATCCCGCCAATTGGTTGCCATGGGCTGTCCATTGTGCTACAAATTCCTGTAAAACTTGCTCTATTTTACGAATCTCATCCTGTAGAAAAAAACGATTGCTTTGATAAATCCAAACTCTTTTCATTTTTTTAGTATTGTGAAGTTGTTATTTACAGCTCTCAACTATAATAAGGTGAAATCATCAAATAGACAATAACCCCCGTTACGGCCACATATAACCACATAGGGTAGGTAATACGCGCCAGCTTCTTATGCCGCTCATACGCGCCTGCAATACCACGTACAAATGTAAACAATACAAACGGTATGATGATAATGGACAATAGAATATGGGATATCAATATAAAGAAATAAATATACCGGATTACCCCTTCACCACCGTAAGATGTAGATTCGGAGGTCATGTGGTAAGCGACATACATCAATAAGAAGGCAACAGAACAGCCCATACATACCTTGATAAGATTTTCGTGCAATTTCACATTGCCTCTTTTAATCGCCGATATCGCTACCACCAACAATACAGCGGTTATTCCATTGATCGTGGCATAAATTGGCGGTAGAAAGGTTAAGGGTTCTACATCATAACCCAATTTTCTTAAATTGACCCCAAATAGCACCGCTACTGCTAACGGAATAATGATGGAAAGCGTTACAATCCACTTTTTGTACTTCTTCTCTTCTGCTGTCATCATGCGAATGTATACTTATTGTTTTTCTACTTTCATTGGTCTGTTCCTGATCTCCTCTACCATCAGCAATTTTATCTCATCTTCCAAGCGATCTATCTCGCCCTTTAGACTTATATCGTAGAAACCACGAATACGGCCTTTGGAGTCCAGCAACACCAATTGGTTACTAATCAAAAAACGGGTTGAATCAGTCGGATCCGGCATTGCATCAATAAGCAATTGTTCCCGAGCGTAGCCAAAGATATCCACATTCGCATTATGGACAACATGCCAATGCTTCCCGGTCATGTTTTTATATCCATGCATAAAGGCGTTCACATCTGCTTGGGTATCTGTACTATCAACCGAAATAGAGAAAAAATTCACCTTAGAATTCTCTTGAAAACGCGTGGCTAACATATCCATGTGATCTAACATCAATCGTGAAAAAGCAGCGTCCCGAGTATAAAAAAGATGTGCTATGCTTATACAAGTATCTGGTGCGGGAAACGCCACATTTGCTCCTGCTCCATCATTAAAGCCAATATGGGATACCGTATGAAAAATCGTATCCGGATACTCCCTGCCCCAGTTACGTTTCATTTCGCCACTCAGCTTCTTCTCTCCAAAAACGGGTAGCGAAGCATATTCATTAAAGCCAAATCTATTAACGGCTATATATAAAAATCCTGGCACCAGTAAGATTAATGCCAGGATAATTATCTTTGATTTACCTCTTTGAGTATGCTTACTCATTTAAAGCCTCCTCGTTACAACTTAATTATTGGGAAATAATGGATGTGATTGTAAATGATATAATAAATAATCACCTTCGATTAACATCAATACAATAAAGTATACAATAAAGATGAAACCGATACTCACACAGACAATAAAACCCGATTTCTCAAACTTCAGGTGCATGAAATAGGCAATGATGTAAAAAGCTTTTACCAACGTCAATGCAATATAAATTACATTAACGAATATCCCTTTTTGGAGGATACCCCAGTGGTGAACAAAACCTAAAGCGATCAAAAACTCTAGGGCGGTCAACGCTAAAAGGATAAAGAAAACTCTCCAAATTCCTTTTTTATCCATACCACCATGATCATGGTGGTCATGTGTTGTTGCTATATTTTCGTGATTAGACATTTCTGTTATATAGTAATGTGATAAATTCCGTAACCAATTAAATCAAATAGAAGAACGTAAATACGAATACCCATACTAAGTCTACAAAGTGCCAATAAAGACCTACCTTTTCAACCATTAAGTATGTACCTCTTCTTTCGAATGTATTATTGAGCGTCATGCTCAAAATGATAATATTCAATAAGATTCCGATCGATACGTGAAATCCGTGAAAACCTGTTATCGTGAAGAACAGATTAGAGAACTGTAAAGCAGCAGTATAGGATATATCCTTTGTAAAATAAGGCGCCAACGCTTGTGCTACAGCATCACCTTCCAAACCTGTTGCCGGGTTTCTTCCAAACCAAAAACCTTGATGATGTAAGTGTGTCCACTCGATAGCCTGACAGCCAACAAAAGCTAAACCACCCAAAATCGTCCACAGCATCCATTTTACGACCTCATCCTTCCTGTTCCGATGACCTGCATCAACAGCCAATACCATGGTTACAGATGACATAATCAAAATAAAGGTCATGATACCGACGAACACCAAAGGTTGTCCAGACTCGGCAATACCTGGAATAGATTGGAAAACCTTATCTGCATCAATCCACGTAGGCTGCGCAAATTTTTGCGCGCCATAATAAATCAGAAATGCAGAAAACGTAAAGGCGTCCGACACCAAGAAAAACCACATCATGATTTTTCCATACTCCAAGTTCCAAGGCGACTTACCACCACTCCAAGGGCCGTCTTTTACCTTATCCAATTGCGATACAGTTGTTGTACTCATTGTTTACTATTATTGATTCAAAAGTAAGAAAACATAAATATAAATCCACAAAAGATCGAGAAAATGCCAAAATATAGTGGCTAAGTTCATGCGGAATTGGTTGTCCGGAAATGGGATCGGCTTCATAGCTCCCCATAAACATCTTACCAACACGATCAAACCCGCAATAATATGTGCCAAATGCATCCCCGTAAACACATAAATAAACGACTGCGATGCATTATTATTCACAAAATAAATACGTCTGTCTGCCAGTACGGACCAAGCATCGGTCTGTAAGACAAAAAATACGATACCCAATACTATAGTCAGCAATAAAAATAACTTTTGCTTGCCTAATTGCTCCAGTTTCGTTGCACGATAAGCCAAATGCAAGGTTAAGCTACTCGCCACAATAATAATCGTACTATATATAAAAGTATTCGGCAAAATAGTTTTTATCCCTTTATCTACTCCACTAGCTGTATACACGATGAATCCACTGGACAATGCAGCAAACATCATAAACATACCAATCATACCTAGCCAGAGGTTAAACTTCTTGGCTTTCCTTGATTGAATTAATTCTTCTGTTGTATAATCGTCCGTATGCTCCATCTATTTCAAAGGAATAAAATCAAATAACAAAACCAATTGCGTTAATGGCAAATAAATGAACGATGTAAACATCACTTTCTTTGCCGTAGCATCGGTCATTTCTTTTATGTGCTTAAAACCATAATAAGCAAACAACAATCCGCCCAACAACGACACCACCGTAAATACCCAACCGCCAAAACCGTAGTACATAGGTAATACACCCACTGGAACCATCAATACAGCCGAAATAAAAATCATCCAAGCCGAGATTGTGTCTTTTTTTGTTGTCGGCAATAACCTAAACCCCGCTCGCTTATAATCCTCGTCAGCAACCCAGGCAATCGCCCAAAAATGTGGAAACTGCCAAAAAAACTGAATCAAGAACAATACCCAAGGCGTGATAACAATCGCTGCCTCACTAACAGCAGCATATTCAAAGCCAAATCCCGCAGATTTAAAAGCAGCATAATAGCCAATTAACGGAGGCAATGCACCTGGAAAAGCACCGACAAACACAGCTATAGGCGATTTTTGCTTTAACGGCGTATACACAAACGCATATAGGATGATCGCGAAAACCGAAAGCAAGCCTGCTAAAAAATTAAGCCGGACAAGTAATAAGGTTCCAAAAATCCCCATAAACAAACTCAACACCAATGCTTGTCCTGTAGTCATTCTTCCTGCCGGCAACGGTCTGTCTTCCGTACGTTTCATCAGTTTATCGAGATCACGCTCAATAATTTCATTAAAACCGTTCGCAGAACCTGTTATCAGAAATCCACCAATTGTCAAAATCAACCAGTTTATCCAAATAATATCGCCCTGTTGCTTGGCTCCAATCAAAAACGAAATAGAAGCCGAGAAAACAACGGTTAAGGTCAACCTAAGCTTAACTAATTTATTAAAATCAGAGATGAACTGCTTCATGAAAATCTTTATCCTCTTCTAAAAATGAACAAATATGCGTTAAAACCACAAATGTCTGTAACTTTGTTCATACTATCGTTTTAATTTTGTCATTAATAGCATCAAATAGTACAAGGCGCCAAAAAACAAGCTAGCGATAACCAAATGTGTAGTTTGCGCAACCGCCGGCACATTAAAACGAGCTAGAATAATTCCGGACATCATCTGAATGCCAATTAAAATTAGTACAGCCCAAGCGTATTTACTTTGCAATGTCAATGAACTAAACTTATTTTTTACCAGGAAGAACAGTAACACTGTCGTTCCTAACGATACATAAGCCAATATACGATGTATATCATAAGACGATCCTAACCGGGAAATCCATTCCTGACGTGAAACGCCTTCATCGTTTAAATGATCTATAGCTTCCCTCACTTCTGTGCCATACACGACTTGTATCACCGTCAATACCAATAGGAATATCGCTATGCCTTTTAGCAAATCAAAACGATGATTAATCAGAATGCTTTTATTTCGCATGGTTGTGGCTAGATAGAACGTATATATACTAATGGCCACAATAACCAATGCTAAAAGCATGTGTACCGTAATAATCCAAGGCATCAAGTTCGTCGAAACAACAATAGAACCGAGCCAAGCCTGAAGAATTACTACAAAAAGATTTAGAACGCTCCACCATACAATAGATGGCTTACTTTTCCAATACGTAAACGAGAACAAGGCAGAAAACAACAAACAAAAGCCCACAATAACACCAACCAACCGGTTAATATACTCTGTCCAGGTTTTTGCGGCATTAAATTCTTCGTGCTGTAGAATGGACTCATCGTGGCGTATTTTATCCGCCATTTCAGGATAGCCAAAGAACGCAACGATTTTTGCAAAACGCTGATTCTTTTTAGCCCTTCCTTCCATATAATGTTTCTCATATCCCGTGGGAAGTTGTGAAACATCTGTCGGCGGAATTATGCGATTAAAGCATTTGGGCCAATCGGGACATCCCATTCCTGATCCTGTACTTCTGACGATTCCCCCTGCTGTGATAACAAGGAACAGAACAAAGATCGTAATCCTGTTTGTTCTAATGAATCGCTTCTCCGTACCGGGATACATAACACACCTCTTCTCTCTACTTCTACGTTAAATTTATCCTTCTATTACTTCTCTATTATTCTCTTTGTTCCATTCATTCTGAATGCGGATAGCCTCTTCGTTACCTTCAAAATCGTGTGGTAAATTTGAGCTCATTGTTTCAGAGAACGGTACTGTTTGCGGGATGAAATCCGTATCATGCCCTGGTTTACTATAATCGTAAGGCCAACGATAAACCGTAGGAATCTCACCTGGCCAATTTCCGTGTATATGTTCTACTGGTGTAGTCCATTCCAATGTATTGGAATTCCACGGATTTTGTGTCGCCTTCTTGCCTTTCCAAATAGAAGCAAAGAAATTCCATAAGAAAGCTACTTGTGCTAAGCCCGCAACAATAGCAGACCAAGTAATTAGCAAGTTTACGGAAATCCATTTATCCATGAACGGGAATGCCGTAAATGTGTAATAACGACGAGGTACACCATCGATACCCATAAAGTGCATCGGGAAGAACACCAAATATGCGCCGATAAATGTTAACCAAAAATGAAGATATCCTAATTTTGTATCCATCATACGTCCAAACATTTTTGGATACCAATGATAGACACCAGCCAACATACCGAAAATCGATGCCGATCCCATCACTAAGTGGAAATGGGCTACCACAAAATAGGTGTCATGTAGATTAATGTCCAATGCAGCGTTACCCAAATACAAACCTGTAAGACCACCCGACACGAAGAATGAAACCATACCGATAGCGAACATCATCGCCGGTGTGAAACGTATATTACCTCTCCATAGTGTAGCTATATAGTTAAATGCTTTCACCGCAGACGGTACAGCAATAATCAACGTCGTTATCATGAATACGCCTCCTAAAAACGGATTCATACCGGTCACAAACATATGGTGACCCCAAACGATAAATGACAACACGGTAATACCAACCAAAGAGTATACCATCGCATGGTATCCGAAGATTGGTTTGCGAGAGTTTGTAGAGATAATCTCAGAAGTTAAACCTAATGCTGGCATAACCACGATATATACCTCTGGGTGACCTAAGAACCAGAACAAGTGCTGGAATAAAATAGGTGAACCACCTTCGTTTGGTAAAATTTCCCCTTGAACTACTAAATCGGAAAGGTAGAAAGATGTGCCTACCGAACGGTCAAAGAATAGAAGCACAACAGCCGAAACTAATACTGGGAATGACAACAAACCAACGATAGCTGTTAGGAAGAATGCCCATATCGTTAATGGCATTTTCCAAAGATCCATCCCTTTTGTACGCATATTCAATACAGTACTGATGTAGTTTACACCACCCAATACTTGAGAAGCGATAAACAAGGTCATACTAATCAACCACAATGTCATCCCCAAACCAGACCCCGGAATGGAAGTCGGCACGGACGATAATGGAGGATAAATGGTCCATCCAGCAGAAGCAGGCCCACTTTCTACGAAGAAAGATGCCACCATAATAACACACGCTGTAAAGAAGAACCAATAGGACAACATATTCATTAAAGGTGACGCCATATCGCGTGCACCCAACTGATATGGAATCAATAGGTTACTGAATGTACCTGACAAACCAGCTGTCAATACAAAGAATACCATCATGGTACCGTGAATAGTCACCAACGATAGGAAAAACTCGGGTTTCATCCGTCCACCTTCGGCCCATTTACCTAAGAAGACCTCTAAAATCGGAAAATCTGTATCCGGCCACGCTAACTGGATACGAAATAAGATAGAAAGCAACATAGCGAAGACTGCCATCACAATACCTGTGATCAAAAATTGCTTCGCAATCATCTTGTGATCCTGACTGAAGATATACTTCGTCAAAAAGGTCTCTTGATGATGATCATGTGCGTCATGATGCGCTGCGCCGTGCGATATAACTGTACTTGACATATTCGTTTTATAAATTTCTTTAGTTTAATGAAGCTGTAGTGAATTCTTTCGAATCTCCCGAATCTACCGCGGCAAATTCTTTCTGCAAATCTTCAGTAAAATACTTGTTCTGCGTACTCAACCATTCTTTATATTCTTCCTCCGTAACTACCACAACTTTTTTCTGCATATTGTAGTGACCCGATCCACAAATCTTGTTGCAAAGCATGACAAAATCATACTTCGGATCGTTCATTTTCTCACGCATATCTTCCGTAGTCATTGTTGGCGTAAACTGGAAGTAGTTGGTCATTCCCGGTACGGCGTTTATCTGTACACGGAAATCAGGAATATAGAACGAGTGAATAATATCTTTTGAAATAATATGGAAACGCACAGATTTATTTACCGGAATAACAATGTCTGATGCCTGGATATCATCCCACGCATGCTTATCGTTAAAATCGATACCATAAGAGTTCATCGGTGTCGTCATTTTATAGTTACGTTTCCCGATTACCCCATCAGCTCCCGGATAACGAATTTGCCATTGGAACTGCTCACCCAAAACTTCCACCTGAATAGCAGATTTCTGCAAATCCTCCGGAACATTGGTAATAGACCTCCAAGTAAAGAAACCGAACAATACCAAAACCGTTAAGACAACAGCTGGTACAATTGTCCAAATTTTCTCTATCGTATCGTTATGTGGATAATAGTACGCTTTTGTTCCTTTACGCATTCTATAGATATACGGGAACGTCAATAGTAAAATATGTACCAGTACCAATACAATGGTGATGATCACCGTCGTAATGATAAACATGGTATCTATACGTTCACCGTGTTCCGTAACCGCCGAACGCCAGGCCCAATCTCCCCAAACTGCATATCCATAGTATACAAAGCCTAAGAAGGCAACTAGGAATATAACCAATAGAACCGACTGAAACGTGTTGTTCGCAAAAGGATTGTATTTGCCATTCATTTTACGAGTAAGCTCATAAATAGCCAACACCTTACCAACAACTGCCACAACTGTACAAACAATTAAAAATAAAAGAATGTAGTAAGTCATGTTTTTGTAAACCTGTGGGTCTATCTGAGGCCCCTCATCAACTACCGTAGAAGATGATGATGACGATGATGAGGTCGTTGTTGTTGCGGTCGCAGCCTCACCCTCCGTCGCCGTTGTATCCGCTACCACTCCTGTTGCAGCAGTATCAGCCTCACCCTCATCAACCGTATCAGCAGTGGCTGAAACAGCAGTATCTTGGGCTAATGAATCTTGCTGAAATGCAAAACTTGGTGTAGAGAACAACAATCCTACGGCTAGTAAGCATCCCAACACGGCTCTGAATCTGTTATTAATTTTAAATTTCATTTCTTATTAAAACGTTTAAACGTATTCTTATGCAATGATTAGAAACTATATTTGATGATGTAAACTCTCTTCCAAAAACGGATGATTTTTAGGAGCCAACGCATGTTTGCTCAACTTACTCATCACGAGGAATGTGAATAATCCGACAAAACCTATAGCTGTTCCAATCTCGATAAATCCGAACCCGCGATGATTCTCCACAGTACCCGGCATAATCATAATATAATAATCTAGCCAGTGTCCGCACAGCAACAAGATGGCAACGAACAACATTATTCCTTCCTTACGCTTCACATCGCGATCCATCAATAGCAACAACGGTGCTAAAAAGTTAATAATAATATTCAACCAGAACCAAGGCTTGTACTCTGGCTCCCATCTCTTGTAGAAATAAACTGTTTCCTCCGGAATGTTGGCGTACCAAATCAGCATAAACTGGGCAAACCATACATAAGTCCAGAAAATCGAAAAACCGAACATTAACTTCCCTAAATCATGTAGGTGGTTTTCGTTTACCCAAGCCAAATATCCAGCTTTTCGAACCAAAACGAGGATAATAACAATAGTCGCGATTCCACTAACCCACATTGCCGCGAAATTATACCAGCCGAACATGGTTGAAAACCAGTGTGCCTCCAATGACATAACGGTATCAAATGACCATATAGGTGTAGTAAAACCAAAGATGACTAAGAAAATAGCAGATAACTTAAAGCTCGTTTTATAAGAGTTCAATCCTCCCTCTAAGTCTTCTTTGTAGGACAATTTAGCTAAAATGAACGCAAATATACTATATGACCCCATGAACAAGATCTGACGAATCAAAAATCCAGGAATATTTAAGAAAGCTGATTTGCCAGCCACAAGCGCATCGTAATGTGGACTATCGGGATCTGTCAAGCCGTCAGCGTTCCAATGATGATATAAATTATGTGTGAATAATCCTACGCCAACAATCACAAACAAAATGATTGCTGCTATCGGTAACACGCTAGCCATAGCCTGTGGTATACGGATTAAACCCGCTGACCAACCTGATTGCGTGACAAATTGCAATGCTAAGAAAAACGCGCCCGCGGCACATACACAAGTGAAATAATAACCCATCAATAATAGGTTAGCGTATGTACGTTCAACCATAATATGGTCACTTGATAGAAGGCCGAAAGCGATAGCTACCACCCCTACAGCAATTCCAACCAAGCTGAGTATCTTAGCGATACCAGCGAATTGAAATTTTTCGCCGAAATTATAATCGTGATGATGATTGTGAGTTCCCATTTACTATATTGATGTTAGATTATTT